>Ga0105239_10001103_pt1 | contig 37309 bp, 48 predicted proteins | sample KBSC44metaG_FD_92761 | JGI IMG/M metagenome (GOLD analysis project Ga0105239, IMG submission 92761) | Corn rhizosphere microbial communities from Kellogg Biological Station, Michigan, USA - KBS C4-4 metaG | ecosystem: Host-associated > Plants > Roots > Rhizosphere > Soil | place: Michigan, USA... | reverse complement strand
GTTGGACACTGACTTGTGTCGGCCGGGACAGCCGCTGTTGGTGGGTTCCGGGTTGGGTGTGGATCGGCAGCGATCCAGATCGGGCCGCCGGCATCCGAGTGGGTGCTGCAACCACCAATAGCCCAAAAACCCCGATCGCGTTGGCGAGGCTCTGTCTCACTAATCGCGGACTACCCGCTCCGGGACGGAGCCTCGCCAATGCCGCGACTTAGCGGCAGGCTTTGCGGATGATCCGGGTCGCAGCGGAGGATGTTTCTCGTTTGCACCGAACTCGCCCCAACCACCGTGTCACCCCGACGCAGGTCGGGGTCCATCCTGATGATGCACTACGACGTCAGCGGTGGCGGATAGGCCTCAGGATGGATACCGGCCTTCGCCGGTATGACACCGAGTTTGAGGAGAGGCGCATCTCAACCAGATGCTTCCCCTCCCCCTCGCTTCGGTCTTGACCCCGCCACATCGATCCTGTTCCCTTCCCCCATGGCCGTGAACCCAAGTCTCGTTACCATCCCCAACCTGCTGACCTATGGCCGGATCGTCGCCATTCCGGTCATTGTGCTGCTGCTAGTGACGGAGCAGCCGATCCTGCGCTGGCTGGCGCTGATCCTCTATCTCGCCGCCGCCGTCAGCGATTTCTTCGATGGCTACCTGGCGCGAAAGTGGAACCAGAGCTCGCCGCTCGGCCGCATGCTCGATCCGATCGCCGACAAGCTGCTCGTCGGGGCGCTGATCGTCGCCTTCGCCTGGGATGGTTCGCTTGCCTGGTGGGATCTGATCCCTGCCCTCGCCATCCTGTTGCGCGAGATTTTCGTCTCGGGCCTGCGCGAATTCCTCGGGCCGAAGAACGTCGTGGTGAAAGTCACCCAGCTCGCCAAGTGGAAAACCACCGCGCAGCTTCTCGCTCTGACCTTCATTTTCCTGGCTCCGCTGCTTTTGGGCGCTGGCATGGTCGCCGAGCTGCTGCTGTGGATCGCCGGCGCCCTGACCGTCATCACCGGCGTCCAGTATTTCCAAACCGCATGGCCATACCTGTCGGGCGAAAACGAATGAAAATCCTCTATTTTGCGTGGCTCCGGGAGCGCCTAAATAAGGGCGAGGACGAGGTCAATCCGCCCGCCGAAGTCAAAACTATCGGCGACCTCATCGATTGGCTTGCCACCAAGGACGACGCCGCGGGCCTTGCCTTCGGCAACCGGAAAATCATCCGTGCCGCAATCGACGCGGCCATCGTCGATCATTCGGCGCCGCTCGCTGGCGCCAAGGTTGTCGCGCTATTCCCGCCGATGACGGGCGGCTGAGATGTCGGTGCGGGTTCAGCAGGCGCCGTTCGACCCCGGCGCCGAGACCAACGCTTTCCTCGCGGTCGCCGACGGCGCCGGCGCCTCCGTGACCTTCACCGGCCTCGTTCGCTCCCTGCCCGATGATCCGGTGGCAACGCTGACGCTCGACTGCTACCCCGAACTGGCCTTGAATCAGATCGGCAACATGGTCGAGCAAGCCATTGATCGGTTTCACCTTCTCGATGCGACCGTGATCCACCGTTACGGCACGCTCCGCGCCGGCGAGCCGATCGTCCAAGTGATGACGCTGGCTTCGCATCGGCAGGCGGCCTTCGAGGGCGCCGAATTCCTGATGGATTTTCTGAAGACCGACGCCCCGTTCTGGAAAAAACAGCGGTCCCCTGGCGGTAACGAACACTGGGTCGACGCTAAGCCCGCCGACGATGTCGCACGCGCCCGATGGAAATGACAAAATGAGCGAAGCCACCACCCCGCCCTTTTCGCTGGTCGGCATCGACCACGTCGTATTGCTCATCGACGACATGCCGAAGGCGCTGAAATTTTACGGCGAAGTGCTGGGCTGTCAGCCCGGCTATTCCTACCCAAAGATCGGCATGGAGCAGCTCTGGTGCGGTTCGGCGCTCATCGTGCTCGCCGACGTCACTCATCCAGGCTCGAAGCGAACACGCCCCGCCCCGGGTGCGCCGAACGTCGACCACGTCTGTATCAATCTGAGTCCGTTCGATGCTGAGGCGATGCGAGGACACCTCAAAACCCACGGCATCGCGATCGAGCAGGAAGCGTTCCACGGCGGCGCCCGGGGTATGGGCAACTCGTTCTATTTCCGCGACCCCTTCGGTAACCTGCTCGAACTCAAGGGACCGCCCGTCTATCCGGACGGGCGCTGAGTTCTGAGGACCAAAGCCAGCAAAGCCTAAAATAGAAAAGGCCCCGCCGAAGCGAGGCCTTTTACCGCTAGGTGGTCGGGATTATTCCGCCGCCTGCCGCTTCGGCTGCACCGCTTCCGAATAAGCATCGATCAGCGTCTGGCAGGCGATGCCCGGCGTGAAGCGGAAGTCGCCGATCTCCGAGACGGGCGTGATTTCGGCGGCGGTGCCGGTGATAAAGCACTCGTCGAAATTCCCGAGTTCTTCCGGTTTGATGTGCCGCTCGACAACCTTGTAGCCACGCTCCCGCGCCAGATCGATCACCGTCAGGCGGGTGATGCCGTTGAGGAAGCAGTCGGGCGTCGGCGTATGGATTTCCTTGCCCTTGATGAAGAACACATTGGCGCCCGTCGCCTCCGCCACGAGCCCGCGGTAATCGAGCATCAGCGCGTCGGCATAACCAGCATCCATCGCCGCGTGCTTGCTGAGCGTGCAGATCATATAGAGGCCCGCTGCCTTCGCCGCCGAGGGGATGGTCTCGGGCGACGGCCGCTTCCAGGCCGACCACATCAGGCGGATGCCCTTGAGGCGCTCCTCCATGGTGAAGTAGCTCGGCCACACCCAGGTGGCGATCGCCACGTGCACCTTGTTCGCCCGCGCCGGCACCGAGATTTCCTCGGAACCGCGCCACGCCACCGGGCGCATATAAGCGTCGGTCAGCTTGTTGGCGGCAAGCGTCTGGCGCGCCGCTTCATCGATCTGGTCGGCGGTATAGGGGATCGGCATATCGAGCATCCGGCCGGACGCCAGCAGACGCTCCGAGTGCTGGTGCAGCTTGAAAATCTCGCCGCCATAGGCGCGCTGCCCCTCGAACACCGAGCTCGCATAGTGCAGCCCGTGCGTCAGTACATGGACCTTGGCGTCCTTCCAGGGCACCAGATTTCCGTCCATCCAGATCCAGCCGTCTCGCTGATCCATCGGCACGCCAGCCATCTTCTTCTCCCGCTTTTGGTCAATATCGCGCCATGCATGAGGCGCGCACCCACTCTGCGCGGGATCATGCCCCAGCCCCTAGCCCTTGGCAAACATGAACGGCTTTGGGATAAGTCCGCGGGGCTCCCGCATGGAGAAACAATGCCACTGACCAAAATAAATGTCAACAAGACTGACATAAATTCGGCGACGGACCAGGCCGCCGATATTCCCCTCGACGTCATGGGGTTGTTTTTCTTCGCTTATCGCGATTTCGTCGGGGACGCGGATGCCCTGCTCGAGCATCAAGGGTTTGGCCGGGCCCATCATCGCGTCCTTTACTTCGTTAACCTGAAACCGGGCATGCCGGTCGCCGACCTCCTCCACATCCTCAAGATCACCAAGCAGAGTCTGGCGCGCGTGCTGCGGCAGCTCATCGACAACGGTTATGTCGAACAACGCACCGGCGATGCTGATCGGCGCCAGCGCCTGCTCTACGCCACTGAAAAAGGCCAAAAGTTGTTCGACGTGCTGTCGGCCACCCAGACCAGCCGGATTAACGCAGCATTCGAAAGCCTGACGCCCGACGCGAGGCAACACGTGCTCGGCTTCTTTGTCGGCATGGTCGAAGAATCTGACCGTGCTTTGCTCGACCGGCTGAGACTCACCGACAATCTGTAAGCGGCGCACTCACATCAGCTTGTGGCCGTTGGGCACCGCATGGTCCACACCGGCCAGCACGATCGCACCCTCGGCATCCGCATAGCCGAGGGTCAAAACCTCGGACCGCACAGGGCCGATCTGCCGCGGCGGGAAATTGACCACTGCCATCACCTGCCGGCCGACCAGTGTCTCGGGCGTATAGTGCACGGTGATCTGCGCCGACGACTTCTTCACCCCAATCTCCGGCCCGAAATCGATCAGCAGGATGTAGGCGGGCTTCCGCGCCTCCGGAAACTCCCGCGCCTCGACCACCGTCCCGACGCGGATATCGACCCGCTCGAAGTCCGCATAGGCAATGACCTCGCTCACCGCCCCAACTCCTCACTCCGGAGCTTGGCCGCCATCACGGTCTTTTCCATCAGGTTGGTGAGCCCGTTCGGCGCCATCAGCACCTCCAACGCAGCTTCCGTCGTCCCATTGGGCGAGGTGACGTTCTGCCGGAGCACTGCCGCCGGCGATGGGTCCGCCTCAAGCAGAGCTGCCGCCCCGATCACCGTCTGCCGGGCCAGCCGCATCGCCTGCTCTGCATCAAATCCCTGCCGCATCCCGGCCGCCGCCAGCGCTTCGACGAAATGGAACACGTAGGCCGGCCCGGAGCCCGAGACAGCGGTCACCGCATCGATCATGCTCTCATCGTCGAACCAGACGACATCACCCGCTGCCCGCATCAGGGCATCGGCGACGCTTCGATCGGCGGCACTGACACCGCCGGCGGGAACAGCGCCAGTGACGCCCTTGCCCACCTGGGCAGGGGTATTGGGCATCGTACGAATGACCCGTTCGGTGCCGAGGCCCGAGGCGATCGCATCGATCGAAATGCCTGCGGCGATCGAGATGACCAGCGTGTGCGCGCCGATGATCGGCCGCAACTCCGGCAGCACCGACGCCATGACCTGCGGCTTGACCGCCAGAACCATCACCGCGACCAGCACGCCGCGCGCCGTCGATACCAGCCGGACGCTGGTTTGCGCCGAAAACTGCTGCGCTACATCCGAAGGCTTCGGATCGACCAGCACGAGCTCATTGGCAGGCAGGCCCGCGGCGATCCAGCCGCGCGCCAGCGCGAGCCCCATTTTGCCGGCACCGATCAGCACGACCGGACCTATTTTCGATAACTCACCATTAGCCAAGGCTACGCTCCGGATCCTGAAAATTCCGGCGCGACCTTAGCGAAGCTCAGGCTTCTCCGACAGTCTCGAACATCACCTGGCTCAGCGCCTCGGTGGCGCTCTTGCCGGCCCAGACCACGAACTGGAACGCCTGATAATAGAGGTCGCAAGCGTCCGTCGCCGAGCGCAACAGCGCCTCGCATTGTTGGGGCGTAACTTCTGCCCCGCCCGTGAGCAGGTGGGAATTGCGGAAGATCACGACGCCCTCGTGGTTCCACATGTCGAAATGGCCGATCCACATCTGCTCGTTGATGAGGCTGATGAGCTGCTTCACTTCGGTGCGGCGCGGCTCCGGCACCTTGAGGTCGAAGGCGCTCGCGATATGGAGGGATTCGAGATCCTCCATCCAGTTGAACGAGACGTGATAGTCGCTCCAGCCGCCGCGCACGGAAATGGAAATTTCGTCGGCATCCTGCCGCTCGAAGTTCCAGTCATTGATGGCGGCAATGTGCTCGATGATATCGACCGGGTGGACAGTCCGGTCTGGCTCCAGCTGCAGAAGAGACATAGAAAATTCCGCCTTGGCACGGGTGAATGGGTGCCGAATGACCGGCATATGAGACGCACGAACTCAACTGGGCCGCACCGGAGAGCCTACGAATCGTCCTTGGCACCAACCCTACACCGGGCCTTTGATTCCGGGGACCGACCACGGCCGCAAATCGGGCTTTCTTCTGTGGATGATCCGGTCCGCATTGTTAATAAGTGGTTAAAATCGGCAGCTTGTTCAGCGGTTTCGCGGGCGTTTCTAGACGCCTGTCAGAACAGCCCTTCCGCCGCGGCCCAACCACCGGTCAGCGGTTCGTGCCAACGAGGAAAACCGTTGCCGACCGCCTGCTGCGCCGCGGCTTCGTAGTCGTAGGGAATAGCGCGAAAAGTGACGGACCAATTGCTGCCGCGCCGCTCGACGATTGCATATCGCGCATCGGGCGAGCCGTAGTTCATCTGCAACCCGACGCTGCCCGGGTTGACCACCAGCCGTCCATCTCTCAGCCGTACGGCTCGCGGAATGTGCGTATGGCCGCAAAGCAGGACGGGGTAGTCGACGCCATCGGCCGCAGCGGCCACTGACACCTCATCCGGGAGCGTGAAAGTGCGGCGCTCCATCCAGTTGTCGAGCCAAGGCGCCGTGTCGCTGGTGGGGGTGCCATGACACATGAAAATCTCACCACCGATGACGAGCGTCGCGGGAAGAGCTTCCAGCCAGTCGAGATGCTTCGACGTCAGGTTCTGCAGCGCAAACTGTTCCACCCCATCCGGTGAGTCCTCGAACAGAATGCGATCGTGGTTGCCCCGCACGGTCGAAAAATTGCTCTCGATTAGCACATCGGCGGTTCGAGCCGGCTCGAGCGGCCCCGAAACCACGTCGCCAAGATTGAGCGTCGTGTCGACGCCCTGCTCGACGATATCCGCAAGCACGGCATCGAGCGCAAGGCAATTGCCGTGAATGTCGGAGATTACAGCAACCCGCACCGGCGCTATTCGGCCTTCTTCTTCGCCTTGAGCGCGGCGAGGTCCTTCTTCAGCTGGGCGATGTCATCACTTTGGGCAGCAACCAGCTCACGCAACGCGTCATAATCCTCGCGCTTGACCAGGTCCATGTCGGCAATGAAGCGCTGCACTTGCGATTTCACCGCCGTCTCGATCTCGCGGCGCACGCCATCGGCGACGCCCGCTGCATCGTTCATCAGCTTGCCGAGATCGTCGAAAATCCTGCTGCTCTGGCTCATCGCCAACTCTCCGCGGTCACATTCTTAAAGCCTATTTAGGCGGTCGGCCCCGGCTTGACCAGAGCGGGAGGCTGGTTGCATGGTCCGGCGAATCTCAGGGAGCCCCGCTTGCCCTTTCCCGACATCAACCCGATAGCTCTCCAGCTCGGTCCGTTTGCCGTCCGCTGGTATGCCCTCGCTTATCTCTTCGGCGTGCTGTTCGGCGCACTTTATGCCTATGGCCTGCTGCGCCGCAAAACCCTGTGGGCTAGTGGGTCGCCGCCATTTGAACCCGCTGCGATCTGGGATTTTGCCTTCTGGGCGGTGATCGGCATCGTCGTCGGCGGCCGCGTCGGCTATGTGCTGTTCTACAATCTCCCGCTTTATATGGCGAACCCCCTGCAGGCCTTCGCCCTCTGGGATGGGGGCATGTCGTTCCATGGCGGCCTCGTTGGCATCATCGTCGCCATGGTGCTGTTCACGCGTTCCAAGGGCGGCAATATTCTTTCCTCGCTCGATCTGCTGGCGGCCGTGGGACCGATCGGCCTGTTCCTCGGCCGCGTCGCCAATTTCATCAACGGCGAGCTTTACGGCCGTGAGACCACCCTCCCCTGGGGTGTGATCTTCCCCACCGGCGGCCCGCTGCCACGGCATCCGAGCCAGCTCTATGAAGGGCTGCTCGAAGGCGTCATCCTCTTCCTCATCATCCGCTTCGTGACGCACGTGCTTTACGGCCTACGGCGGCCGGGGCTCGCCGCCGGCATTTTTGGCATGTGGTACGCCATTTCGCGCTGCGTCGTGGAGCTGGTACGCATCCCCGACAAACAACTCGGCTACCTGTTCGATGGCTGGATCACCATGGGCCAGATTCTGAGCGTACCGGTATTTCTCGCCGGCCTCGCGCTCTTCATCTACGCGCTGAGGCGCAAGGCCATTGCCTGAACCTATCGCCGATCTCGGCGCGCTCATCGATATGCAAATCCGCCAGCACGGGCCGATCTCCATCGCGAGCTATATGGGCCTCGCGCTTACCCACCCGCGCAAAGGCTACTACAAGCAGGGCACCTCGATCGGCGCCTCCGGCGATTTCATCACCGCGCCTGAGATCTCGCAGATGTTCGGCGAGCTGATCGGCTTCTTCTTCGTCAATCTCTGGCAGCAAATGGGTGGCCCCAAAGCCTTCACCCTGCTCGAACTCGGGCCCGGCCGCGGCACGTTGATGACCGATATCCTGCGTGTTGCAACCCGCGCCCCCGGTTTCGGGGACGCCGTGAACGTGGAACTGTTCGAGACCGATCCGGTGCTTCTGGCGGAGCAGCGCGCAAAACTCGAAGCCTATCACCCCACCTGGATCCAGAATTTCGACCTTGCCGCCGACACGCCCCTGCTGGTCGTCGCCAACGAATTTTTCGACGCGCTGCCGATCCGCCAGTTCGTACGCGGCAAAGACGGCTGGCATGAGCGCATGATCGGCCTCAGCGAAAACCAGCGGGTTTTCGGCCTATCACCAACGCCGATTCCAACCACCTCGCTGCCGGAGGCGGTGCGCGATGCGCCCGAAGGCGCGGTCTATGAAGCCGGTCTAGCCGCAGCCGAGGTTATGAAACGCCTCGCTGCGGCCGTCTCTCGCCGCGGTGGCGCCATTCTCGCCATCGACTATGGCTATGCCACAACGCAGACCGGCGAAACGCTGCAGGCCGTCCGCAACCACGCCTATGCCGACCCGCTCGACTCACCCGGCGAGACGGACCTCTCCTCGCATGTAGATTTCGGCGCGCTGGGCGACATCGCCCGAGCCACCGGCCTTGCCACCCACCCGCTCGCAGACCAGGGCGATTTCCTCAAGGAACTCGGCATCACCGCACGCGCCGCCGCGCTGACTAAGGCCAATCCGAGCGCTATCGCCGACGTCAACGCGGCGCTTGACCGATTGACCTCGCCCACTCAAATGGGAACATTGTTCAAAGTGTTTTGCGCGGCGAGCCCCGGCCTCGCGCCCCAAGGTTTTGCTACATGAGCGTTCCTCTCGAACAAAGCCCGCTGCTGACCGGCATTCCGGGCCTGCGTCACGGATTTTTCGGCCGTCGCGGCGGTCATTCGACCGGCGATTTCGCCTCGCTGAACTTCTCCGAAACCGTGGGTGACAAGCCGAGTCTGGTTGCGAACAACCGCGCCGATATCCTTGATGCGCTTGATCTTCCTCACGCCACGCTCGCGCAGTTGAGGCAGGTGCATTCCAATCGCGTCGTAACGCTCGAAGATCGTCACGAAGCAGCAAGCCGCCCCGAGGCGGACGCCATCGTGACGGCAACCCCTGGCGTGCTGCTCGGCATCCAGACCGCCGATTGCGCGCCGATTCTTCTTGCCGATCCCGACGCCGCAATCATCGGCGCGGCGCATGCCGGCTGGAAGGGCGCGCTGTCGGGTGTCGTCGCCAATACCGTCGAGGCGATGGTCCGACTCGGCGCCCGGCGCGAACGGATGGTTGTTGCCATTGGCCCGACGATTTCGCTCGAAAGTTACGAGGTCGGCCCCGATTTCGTCGCGAACCTGCTGAGCCAGCATCGCGATGCATCGAACCGCGTAACTAAAATTGCCGGCGGCCGCGAGCATTTCGACCTGCCTGGCTTCGTGTTCGACCAGTTGATCGAGGCCGGCGTTGGGAAGGTCAACGACCTCGCCCGCTGCACCTATGGCAACCCCAAACACTATTTTTCGCACCGCCGCGCGACCCACGAGGCGAAACAGGCCGGCCGCCAGATTTCGATGATTGGGCTAACTTAGTAACCACGGTCGCGAACCGTCACTTCTTTGTCACAGACTCCGATTGCGCGCGGCGCCTTCGCAGGATAAACAGCCGCCATCCGAACATCGGAGACGGCAAATGAAACTGGTCACGGGCAATTCCAACCGCGCCCTTGCCGAAGCCGTTGCGAGCTATCTTGAGCTCCCGCTGACCGACTGCACGGTCAAGCGCTTCGCCGATAAGGAAATCTTCGTCGAAATTCACGAAAACGTCCGCGGCGAGGATGTTTTCGTCCTTCAGTCGACATCGTTTCCGGTGAACGACAATCTGATGGAACTGCTGATCGTTACCGACGCGCTCCGCCGGTCGTCGGCCCGCCGCATCACCGCGGTCATCCCCTATTTCGGCTACGCTCGGCAGGACCGAAAATCGGCCTCACGCACGCCGATTTCGGCAAAGCTCGTCGCCAACCTCATCACCGAGGCAGGCGTGAACCGGGTCATTACGCTCGATCTGCATGCCGCCCAGATCCAGGGCTTCTTCGACATCCCGACCGACAACCTCTATGGCGCGCCCGTAATGGTTCGCGACATCCAGGAGCGCTATGACGGCAAAAAGCTGATGATCGTCTCGCCTGACGTCGGCGGCGTCGCCCGCGCCCGCGCCACCGCGCAGCGCATTGGCGCTGACCTCGCTATTGTCGACAAGCGACGCCCCAAGGCCGGCGTATCCGAGGTAATGAACATCATCGGCGATGTGGCCGGTCACTCCTGCCTGCTCATCGACGACCTCGTCGATTCCGGCGGCACCCTCGTCAATGCCGCCGAGGCACTGCTCAAGGCCGGCGCCCTCGAAGTCTCGGCGTATATCACGCACGGCGTGCTGTCGGATGGCGCCGTTGAGCGTGTCGCAGCCAGCAAGCTCAAGGAATTGGTGATCACCGACTCGATCGCTGAGGTTGACGTGCTGAAAAAGGCCAAGAACATCCGCCGCATCACCATTGCGCCGCTGATCGGCGAGGCCATCGCCCGCACGGCCAGCGAGCAGAGCGTTTCCAGCCTCCTCGACTGAGTTTTTCCGCGTCCCTTGTCGAAATCGGCGTTTCCCGCGCGACATTCTCATTGCCGGGCTATGCTGCCGGCAAGGAAGAGGAAGCGCGATGAAACACATGCTCATGCTCTATGCCGACACTAACGTCGGCGCAAAAATCCCGGCGGACGAAATGGCGCGCTGGATGGAAAAGATGGGCGCCTACCAGCTCGCTCTGGAAAAGGCAGGAGCGTACGTAGCCCACGGCGGCCTCGCCCCCTACTGGGACGCCACCACGGTCAATCTAGATGCTGCCGGCCAGATGCAGGTGCACGACGGCCCTTATGCCGAGACGCGCGAGCAACTTGGCGGCTTCTACATCATCGACGTGCCCGATATGGCGGCGGCGCAGAAATGGGCGGCGCAGTGCCCGGGCGCGATCTGGGGCCATATCGAAGTCCGGCCGTTTTCGCCCTATCCGGGCGCCTGAAGTTTTTTGATGCCCGGAGTCGAAATCCGTCGATGAGGCCCGTCATTGTGACATCGGGACGCCCGTTCCGACCATTCAAGCGGAGAATTTCGATGCGCTACATGATGCTGATCCACCACGACGATGCCGCCCTGGCCGCCGCGCCGCAAAAGGAGCTCTGGGCCGAATACGGCGCCTTCAACGAGGCGCTGATCAAGGCTGGAGCCGGTTCGAGCTCGGGCGAAAGGCTGCAGCCGAGCTTGGCGGCAACCACGGTCCGCCAGGCAGGCGGCAAGGCCGACGTGCTTGATGGTCCTTATGCCGATACCAAGGAGCAGTTCGCCGGCTACTTCTTTGTCGAGGCCAAAGACCTCGATGAGGCGATCGTCTGGGCCAAGCGCTGCCCCTCGAGCAAATACGGTTCGATCGAGATCCGCCCGGTCGTCGAGCAGACGGGCAACTGGAAGTGAGTGATGGCGACGAGGCGCGTCGTATCGCCGAGCAAACCGCTCGCGAGAGCTACGGCCGCCTCGTTGCTTTCCTCTCCGCTCGAACCCGGGACGTGGCGGGGGCCGAAGATGCACTAGCCGAGGCCTTTGCTACGGCACTGCGCACCTGGCCGACCGACGGCATCCCCGAAAATCCAGCGGCCTGGCTGCTGACGGTAGCCCGCCGACGCCAGACGGATTCGGTCCGCCGCCGGCAGACCAGGGTCGCCGGCAAGGAGCACCTGAAAATGATCGCCGATGAAATCGAAGAGGCTGCGGCGACACCGGATGAGATTCCCGACCGCCGCCTCGCTTTGATGTTCGCGTGCGCCCATCCCGCCATCGAACGCGGCCTTCGCGCACCGCTGATCCTGCAGACCATTCTCGGCCTCACCGCTCAGGATATTGCTTCAGCCTTCCTGATCCCCCCGGCGACGATGGGCCAGCGCCTCGTCCGCGCCAAAGCACGCATCAAGGATGCGGGGATTCCGTTTGGGATTCCCGACAAGGAGGAATTGCCCGGCCGGCTCGATGCCGTGCTCGAGGCGATCTATGCCGCCTATTCGAAGGGTTGGGGCGAAATCGACGAATCCGGCACGCCACCGCTCGCGGATGAGGCCATCTGGCTCGGGCGCCTTGTCGTTTCGCTGATGCCCGGAGAGCCGGAAGCCATGGGAATGCTCGCCCTGATGCTTTATGCCGAGTCGCGCCGCCCTGCCCGCCGCAGTCCCGACGGGAGCTATATTCCGCTAGAGCAGCAGGATGTCGCGCTCTGGGACGAGGCCCAGATCGAGATGGCCGAAACCCTACTCCGGCGCGCCAATACGAGCGGCCCAAGCGGTCGTTACCAGATCGAGGCGGCGATTCAGTCGGCCCACACGGCGAGGCGCATCTTCGGCACGCCGAACTGGCCCGCCGTCGTTGCCCTCTACGGCCACCTCTTTGCAATAACGGGCTCGCCCGTCGTCGCACTCAACCATGCTGTCGCGTTAAGCGAAGTCAAAGGGCCAGCGGCCGCACTCGCCGAGATCGATAGGCTTGCCGCCGACAAGCGGATGGCCGATTACCAGCCTTACTGGGCCGCGCGTGGCACTCTGCTTGCCAAGGCTGGCCGGCGCACCGAAGCTTATGAAGCATTGACCGTCGCAGCCGGCCTCGCTGCCGACGACGCCGTCCGACGGTATCTGCTCAAGCAGCGGGATGAACTCGGGCCGCTGGACTAGCCGTCCGGCCCTTGCCGCCCCTGCCCCTTTCCGCTATAGGCACGCGCCATGAAGCGCCTGTCACCCCTGGAGGACGGGCGCGCGGGCTATGATTTCATAATCCGCACCAACCAGAATGGATATTTCCATGGCTGCTGCTACCGAGCTTAAAGCTCAAGCGCGGGCCGGAGTGGGCAAGGGGGCCGCTCGGGCACTGCGTCGTCAAGGTTTGGTTCCCGCCGTAATTTACGGCGACAAGAAAGCCCCCGTCGGTGTGTCGATCGCTTACAAGGATGCGATGAAGCGCATCTATGACGGCGGTTTCCTCTCCCACGTCATCACGCTCGATGTCGATGGCGAGAAGCATCGCGTTATCCCTCGCGCCTACCAGCTCGACCCCGTGAAGGATTTCGCGATCCACGTCGACTTCCTCCGCGTCGGCGCCGGCACCAAGCTCACCGTTGACGTGCACGTCACGTTCATCAACGAAGAAGCTTCGCCCGGCATCAAGCGCGGCGGCGTGCTCAACATCGTCAAGCACACGGTGGAGCTCTCCTGCCCGGCCGACGCCATTCCGGACCACATCACCGTGGACCTGACGGGCAAGGATATCGGCGACTCGATCCACATCTCATCGGTGGCGCTGCCGGCCGGCGTGACGTCAGTGATCCGAGATCGCGATTTCACCATCGCGACGATCGTTGCGCCGTCGGGCCTCAAGTCCGAAGACGCCGAAGCCGCTACGGCAACGCCTGAGGCCGCCCCGGCCGCCGGTGCTGCTGCCCCGGCCGCGGACGCCAAGAAGGAATAAGCCGTCTCGGGTGGGCACTGCCCTCCCCTTCGGCGAAGTGACTGATGCGGCGCCCCAACGGGCGCCGCAAACTTTTGGAGCCCGCCATGCAGCTCATCGTCGGCCTCGGCAATCCCGGCGACAAATACGCCCGCAACCGCCACAACATCGGCTTTATGGCGGTCGACGTGATCGCCACCCGCCATAATTTCCCGGCATTCCGGCAGAAATTCTCCGGCCTCGTCTCCGAAGGAAGCATCGACGGCGAGCGCGTGCTGCTGCTCAAGCCGCAGACTTTCATGAACGCCTCGGGCGATAGCGTCGTGGCGGCCGCCAATTTCTACAAACTGACCGCCGCCGACGTGACCGTCTTCTATGACGAAATCGACCTCGTTCCCGGCAAAGTCCGGGTCAAGCGTGGTGGCGGCTCGGGGGGCCACAACGGTATTCGCTCCATCGATCCGCAGATCGGACCGGACTATCGCCGCGTCCGGCTGGGTGTCGGCCACCCCGGCCACAAAGACGGTGTGATGCCGCATGTGCTCGGCGACTTCTCGAAGGCCGACCAAGAATGGCTGGTGCCGGTGCTCGATGGCGTGGCCGACAATGTTGGCCTACTGCTCAAGGGCGACGACAACACGTTCATGAACAAGCTGGCGATCGCAGTGGCGGGCGACGGTGCCGAACGTCCGCAGCGGCCGGAAACCGCTGATCCGACTCGCCCCAAGGCGCAAAGCCACATCCGCGGCGCGCGACCCAAGGCGCCGCAGGCAAAAGTGCCGGAAACCGGTCCGATGGCCGATATGCTGAGAAAGCTGCTGGGTAAGAAGAAAGACGAAGAGAACTAGGCGCCGACGGCTTGCCGGCGCCTGCTTCATGCAGTCTTACATTGCACCGACGACCATGCCGAGTTTGACCTGGGCAATGGCATCGTCGATGAGGCCGATCGCCTTTACACGGTGGCCACCCTTGTCATGAGCCGCTGCGGCAAGCACGGCACGCGCCGCCTGCAGATCGTGTACCGCATCGGCCATCAGCGGCTGGGCCGCCTCGGCAGTGGTTGTTGTAAGCGCGGTGGCGCCGATCGCGACAGCAGCGCCTGCTACACCGAGCGCCGCGATGTTACGCAGACTTTCACGCCGGGAAACATTGGATTCGGTCACAACGATACTCCCTGTTGTTGGTTGAGCGTCGAAAACGACAGTCCGATAGTAGGCTTGAGCCCGGCGCCGCGCGCTGTGGCCAAGCGACGCGTAAAGGCCAACTGAAAATTCAGGCTCCGTTCAGGTACGCCCGCCCGGCGCAGCCTCATCCCCGCATTGACACTCGCGCCATTCCGACCCATTTGGTGCGCTTGCACCTGCCGCCGGAAGGATTTTGGCCTATGGCATTCAAGATGGGCATTGTCGGCCTGCCCAATGTCGGAAAATCGACGCTGTTCAACGCCCTGACGCGCACCGCAAACGCGCAGGCCGCCAACTTTCCGTTCTGCACCATCGAGCCCAACACCGGCGAAGTGGCTGTGCCGGACTATCGCCTCGACAAGCTCGCGGTCATCGCCAAGTCGCAGCAGGTCATCCCGGCGCGTATGAGCTTTGTCGACATCGCAGGTCTGGTGAAGGGCGCGAGCAAGGGTGAAGGCCTCGGCAACCAGTTTTTGGCCAACATTCGCGAATGCGATGCCATCGCCTACGTGCTGCGCTGCTTTGAGGACGGCAACATCATCCACGTCGCTAACAAGGTCGACCCGATCGCCGACGCCGAAGTGGTCGAGACCGAGTTGATGCTTGCCGACCTCGAAAGCCTTGAAAAGCGTCGTAACGCCGTCGAGAAAAAAGCCAAGGGCGGCGACAAGGAGAGCAAGGTCGTCCTCGACCTGATCGACCGCTCGCTCGTGCTGCTCCGCGACGGCAAGTCGGCGCGCCTCGTCGAGCGCTCGGCCGACGAGGAAAAGCCATTCCGCGAACTGCAACTGCTGACCAGCAAGCCGGCGCTCTATGTCTGCAATGTCGATGAGGGCTCGGCGGCCACCGGCAACGCCATGACCAAGCAGGTCGAGGCCTACGCCAAGCAGCACAATGCCGCCGTCATCGTCATCTCCGCAGAGATCGAAAGCCAACTCGCCCAGCTCCCCGATACGGAGCAGAAGGAATATCTCGAAAGCCTCGGGCTAAACGAGCCGGGCCTGAATCGCCTTATCAGGGAAGCCTACCAACTGCTTGGCCTGCAGACATATTTCACCGCCGGCCCGAAAGAGGCGCGCGCCTGGACCATCCACAAGGGCGACCGCGCCCCGCAGGCCGCCGGCGTCATCCACACCGATTTCGAGCGCGGCTTCATCCGCGCACAGACAATCGGCTACGATGACTACGTCGCCCTCGGCGGCGAAGTTCCCGCCAAGGAAGCCGGCAAAGCGCGCGACGAAGGCAAGGAATACGTCGTCAAAGACGGCGACGTGATGCTGTTCAAGTTCAATACCTGAGCAGTGCTCATGGGCGATCTGGTTTCATCGTGGATCGCTGGTACGCGGGGCATAGCAGCCGAACTCTTTTGGCTGCTAACTGGAAACATCGGCCCAGCTGGCCTCATCGCCGCGGCCGGCGCAATTTGTCTCGTTGTGGGTCTGGCCCTTTCGATCGCCTGGCGCGAAAGGCAATCGTTCTGGATGCTGCCTGTAGTCCTGCTGGCCTCATTGGCGCCGGTCGCCCTTAGCTTGGCAAGCCATCTGGCGGGATCGCTGGGCGTCGTCTTTGCCATGTTCGCCGGCGCGCTGATGCTCATGCTAGCAACGGTCCTCATCGCAAATGAGGCAACTCGCCGGTCGCCGATCTGGCTCATTGGCGCGTTCAGCGCCATCTTCGCCACGGGCTGCGCCCTGTTCGGATTCGATTTCGGTACGTTTGGCTAGCCAACACGGCGGCTGCGCTTGCCCTTGCTTGCAAGGTTGACGTATACGTCAACCTGCCATGAACCCTATCACCGCCAATCGCCGCCATTTCGAGGACCTCGCGGTCGGCGAAACCATCGCACTGGGATCGGTGACCGTCACCAAGGACATGATCTTCGAGTACGCCCGCGAGTTCGATCCCCTGCCTTTCCATCTCGACGAGGCCGCGGCGAAGAAATCGCTGCTTGGCGGGCTCGCCTCCTCCGGCTGGCAGACGGGCGCACTAACGCTCCGCATGCTCGGCGACAATTTCCTGAACGGCATCGCGGCGGCCGGCGGCCTCGGCTTCTCCGATCTCAAATGGAAACGGCCGTGCATGGTCGGCGATACCATCTCCGCGACGGCGATCATCGCGGGGCTACGCCGCTCAAACCATCATCCCGATCGTGGCATCATGACCGTCGATCTCGTGGTCACCAACCAGAAGGGCGAGGAGGTGATGACCATGTCGCTCGCCAATCTCGTTGAGACGCGCGACGCAGCCCCGCCCGACCGTATGCCAACGCCCGAACAGCCCTACGACCTACCCACCGGCGAGGAACACAAGCCGTGACCCGCTGGTTCGAGGATATTGTTATCGGCGAGACATATCCGCTCGGCAGCCATACCTTTACCGAAGCCGAGATCATCCGCTTCGGCAAACTCTACGACCCGCAATATTTCCACGTCGATCCGGAAGCGGCCAAGTCGGGTCCATTCGGCGGGCTCGTCGCCTCGGGCTGGCACACCGTCGCGGTCGGCCATCGCCACATGGTCGATGCACTCGACGCAGAAGCCGAGCGCATTCGCGAGGCAGGCGGGGAACCCGGCGTCGCCGGCCCCTCTCCGGGTGTCAACAAGGCCGACTTCAGGGTTCCGGTCCGGCCAGGCGATAGCCTGACCTATGATTTTATCGTCAAGGACAAGCGCGCCTCAAATTCGCTGCCCGGCTGGGGCGTGCTGATCAGCATCATCGAAGGGGTCAACCAGCGCGGCGAGCAGGCCTATCGGGCGGAGATCGTCAGCTTCACCAAGCTACGCGATTACCGAATGGCATTGCACCTCAAGGCACTGATGGCGCTTGCCCGCGTCCCCGGTCTGCGCGCTCTACTGCCGGGCAGGTAAAGCCGCGACAACTCGTCCCGACGACCTTGGCCGCCGTGAATGGCATCGGCCCGCCTTGTGTGCAAAACTGCCGCGCAAGAGAATCAACGAAGGCCTGCGCAATGCGATTTTTGTTCCCTTTGGCCATCGTAGCGACGGCGATGCTTGCCGGCCCGGCCTTTGCGCAATCGACGCAGGGCCGGTGGGAATGCCACGGCCCGGCGCCGACCGACCCGAGCCAGCCGGCCGTTCACGGTCTCCTAGCCATCTTCGGCCAGAGCTACACCTATAGCTCCTCGCAATATCAGGACCCGAGTTCGGGCGGCGGCGGCGTCGAACAGCAGGAATCCGGCATCGCCTTCACCGACGGTCCGCTGGTCGAAGGCGCCGGCGTGCAGATCGGCCAAATCGATACCGGTACCGGCACGGTCGCCATGGATCTCTCCGGCGCCAAGGGCGTGCTCCTCACCTGCCTCGCTATGTAAGCGGCCCATTGGCACGGTGGCGCAGATAGGCTAGGTCGGACCCTCATTCTTGTTGGGGTCTTCCATGCCGAAACTAAAGGTCATTTTCGACACCGATCCGGGGATCGACGACGCGATGGCGCTGCTGCTGCTGGCGCGACATCCAGATGTCGAACTGCTCGGCATCGCCACTGTCTTTGGCAATGGCGGCATCGAGGCCGTGACGCGCAACGCGCTGTTCCTCAAGGATAGGTTCGGCATCACGGCGCCAGTCGCGAGGGGCGCTGACCGCGCCATCGACGCCGCCGCGCCGCCCCCCGCCGTGCCACACGTCCACGGCGAGAACGGGCTGGGCGACGTCGCTATTCCCGATACCATCAAGGCGACGCTCGATCCCCGCCCCGCGCACAAGCTTATCATCGACCTCATCCGCCAGCACCCGCACGAGATCACGCTGATCGCAGTTGGCCGCATGACCAATCTGGCGCTGGCGTTGCGCGAGGCACCCGAGATCACTGGCCTCGTCAAAGAGGTTGTGGTGATGGGCGGCGCCTTCGGGCGCAATGGCCACACCGGCAACGTCACGCCGGTGGCAGAGGCAAATATTTACGGCGATCCCGTCGCCGCCGATATCGCCTTCGGCGCAAGCTGGCCGGTCGTCATCATCGGCCTCGACGTCACCAAGGAAGTGCTGATGACGCACGACTATGTCGAGGAACTTGCAACAACTGGCGAAGACGGGCGCTTCGTCCGCGACATCTCCGTCCACTACGAGAAATTCTACCGGTCGCGCGAAGACATCGACGGCTTTTACGTCCACGATTCGAGCGCGGTGACCTACGCCCTCCGCCCGGAGTTTTTCTCCACCGAGCGCGGCCAGATCCGTGTCGTGTCCGATGGTATCGCTGCCGGCCAGACCATCATCAAACCAGAAGGCCAGAGTTTTACGCCCGGCCCCTGGGACGACCGGCCGATGCAGACCATCGCCATTGGCGTGCAAAGCGGCCGGGTGCTGAAACTCTACCGCGACCTTTTCCCGGCCTGACGCCCGGGCCGCTACCCCTGGAGGGTATCCACCTTCCGCAAATCCGGGAACAGCCGCGTCCAGAGCAGCACGACGAGCAGCGTACCGATGCCGCCGACGATACAGGCGGGCACTGCCCCGATCAGGCCGGCGACAGTCCCCGACTCGAACTCGCCAAGCTGGTTGGATGTGCCGATGAACAGCGAGTTGACCGCGTTGACGCGGCCGCGCATCGCGTCGGGCGTCAGGAGCTGCACCAGCGAGCTGCGGATCACGACGCTCACCGTGTCAGCCGCGCCGAGTGTGAACAGCGCTGCAATCGACAGCGCGATATTGGTCGACAGCGCAAAGACCAGCGTGCCGAGACCAAAGACGCCGACTGCGATCAGCATCTTCATGCCAACGCCGTGCTTCAGCGGCCGTCGGGCAAGCACTATCGACATCAGCACCGCGCCAACTGCCGGCGAGGCGCGCAGCAGGCCAAGGCTCTCCGGCCCGGCATGCAGGATGTCGCGCGCATAAATCGGCAGCAGCGCCGTCGCGCCGCCGAGCAGCACCGCGAACAGGTCGAGCGAGATCGTGCCCAAAATCACTGGTCGGCTGCGGATGAAAGCCACGCCCGCGAACACCGATTTGAGGCTCACCGGCTCCCGCCGCTCGACCGGCGCCGGCCGCTCGATGGCGATGACGCAGGCGCTCGCCGTAAGGAACAGCATCGTCGCAACGGCAAATGGCGCTACCGGCGCGACGCCATAAAGCAGGCCGCCGAGCGACGGTCCCAGAACCATCGCCGTCTGCATGAACGAGGTCGAGGTGGCGATTGCCTGCTGCAGTACCGGCGCCGGCACGATGCCGGGCAACAGCGCCGCCATCGTCGGCCGCTCGAATGCCTGCGCCGAGCCGATGAGGGCGACGGAGGCAAAAATCAGCGGCAGCGTCAGCCAGCCCATCAAAATGCCCGCTGCGAGGAACGCGTCGGCCGCTGCCTCGATCAACTGGCAGATGAGACCAATCCGCCGCCGGTCGAACCGGTCCGCAACATGCCCGACGAGGAACGTCAGCACCACCATCGGCAGGAACTGCGCTAGCCCGATGAACCCAAGATTGTAAGCGTTGTGGGTCCGGTCATAGACCAGCCAGCCCAGCGAAATCGCCACGCCCTGAAACGCCAGCGACGACAGCGCCCGCGAGCTGACGAATTTGAGATACCCGCCATGCCGAAACAGCCGGTCAGCGGGAGCGTCTATGACGGTGGACATTGACGGAGGGTGCCTAAAGCACCCCTGGGGAGGTGCGCTTCGAGATTTATGACAGAGCGAAGCTGCTTTGTCGCCTCAATGCCCTTCGAAGTCGATGAGCTTGAACACTTTTACGTCCATCGCTCGAAGCTTCTCGGCGCCGCCCAGGTCGAAGAGATCAATAACGAAAGCGGCGTTCTCGCACGTCGCGCCGGTGCGGCGGAGCAATGAGACGGCGGCAAGCGCTGTGCCGCCGGTGGCGATAAGGTCGTCCACGAGCAGGACCTTATCACCCGCTTCGAGCACATCGGCGTGGATCTCGATGGTGTCGACGCCGTATTCGAGCACGTAGTTTTCGCCCAGCGTCTTGCCCGGCAGCTTGCCGCGCTTGCGGATCGGCACGAAACCTACGCCGAGCGCAATCGCTACCCCTGCCCCGAAGATAAAGCCCCGCGCCTCAATGCCCGCGACGTGCGTGATGCCCATGCGACGGTGCGCCTCAGCCAACTGCTCGACGCTCTCCTTGAACCCCTCGGGATGCTCGATGAGCGTGGTGATGTCGCGAAACAGGATACCGGGCTTCGGATAGTCCTGGATCGAGCGGACGAGCGATTTGAGATCGATGGTCATAGGATCAAGCGGCCAGCGCAAGGAACAAACGCCACAGCTAAACCGGCGGCCGTCTGATGTGGCAAGCCCTATTCGCCACTCGCCATTCGCTATTCGCTCATTGGATGATGCCGCGCGGCACGATCCGCCGCGCCAGTGCCCCAGCCGTATAGGCGGCATTGAGCGCTGTATCGGCAGCAGCCTCCTTCATTGCCGGCGTCATCAGGTGCGGCGCGGCTTTGATCCCGGCACGTACGAGCGGATGCCGGCTGATCGTGATCGCAATACCGACGACCGCGACGGTCAGCTCGACGGCGGCGACAGCAGTTCGGGCAACGGACATGGCGGTCTCCAGGAACGCCGAAGATTTTAGTCCGCATCCGGTCTAAATCAAGGCGGACGCCCATTCTTCCCTTCTTCCATTGCGGGAGAAGGTGGATCGGCCGAAGGCCGAGACGGATGAGGGGTGAGCAGTGAAACACCGAGCTTGCGGCCCACCCCTCATCCCCCCTCGGGCACCTTCTCCCACAAGGGGAGAAGGAAGAGCCAAACAAAAAGGGCCCCTAGGGGCCCTTTCAAACTCTGCGCGCCGATGGCCTCAATGGCCCTCGACATTGCTCCAGATGCGGCGTTTCACCAGCCACATGATCACCGCAAAGAGGACCAGGAACAGGATCACCCTGAAGCCCGATTCCTTGCGCTGATTGAGGCTCGGCTCGGCGAGCCACATCATGAAGGCCGAAACGTCGCGCGAATACTGGTCGACCGTCTCGGGCACGGTAGAGCCGTCTTCGCCCTTGGCGTACTTGACGAGCCCGTCGCTGAGCGGCGGCGGCATACCGATCGCGTGACCCGGGAAGTAGTCGTTGTAGTATTTCCCGGCCGGCAGCTTGAACGGAGTCCCGTCGGCATTCGTGACGCCCGCAGGCACCGCATCATGGTAGCCGTTCATCAAGGCATGCACGTAGTCAGGTCCACCTTCCTGGTAGCCCATGACGATATCGCGCATCCACGACAGCAGCGGCCGTTCCTCGCCGCGCGCCTTGGCAAGCACGGACCAGTCGGGCGGCAGCGCCCCACCATTGGCATCGCGCGCATCCTGTTCGGTCGCGAACGGCGACGGCCAGTAGTCTGACGGCAACGCTGTGCGTTTCCCTCCCTTGGCGGTCGGATCGCTCACCTGGTAAGTCGCGGCCAGCGCCTTTACCTGCGCAGCCGAATACTCCGGACCACCGTCCTCATCGAGGTTACGGAAGGCAAAAAGATTCGCCGAATGACAACTCGAGCAGACTTCCTTGAACACCTGGAAGCCACGGCGCAACTGGTTCTGGTCGTACTTGCCAAAGATGCCGGAGAAGCTCCACGGCTGCAGTTCGACGTCCTTCTCGCCGAGGTTCACGGCAGGCGCAGGCGAAGCAGCAGTAGTTGTCGCCGGTGCCGGGGCGTTCTGCGCCAGGGCGGGCGCTCCCGTCAGAAGCAGCGCGCCCAGGACGGCGGCCAGAATGTTCTTTTTGTGGATCATTTGGTCTCTTGTGTCCTGCGCGTCACGTACGGGCCGGCCGGAGCACGCTTTCCGAGATACTGGCCGGCAGTGGCCGGGTCACCTCGAAGCGCGGAAGCAGCGGCAGGATGATGAGGAAGTAAGCAAAGTAGTAAACCACGCCGACCTTGCCGAGAATTGGCACCCACCAGATCGTGGTCGACTGCGAGCCCAGATACATCAGCATGAGGAAGTTCGCCACGAACAGCCAATAGAACGGCTTGAACAGCGGCCGGAACGTCCCCGACCTGACCTTGGAGCGATCGAGCCATGGCACGAAGAACAGGATCAGGATCGAGCCGCCAAAGAAAATAACGCCGAGCAGCTTGGAGTCGAGGAACAGGATCGGGAAGTCGATCGAACGCAGGATCGCGTAGAAGGGCAGGAAATACCATTCCGGCACGATTTCGGGCGGCGTCACCAGGGGGTTCGCCATGATGTAGTTGCTCGAATGCCCCAGAATATCGGGCGTAAAGAACACCAGCCAGGCGTACGGGATAAGAAACACGACGATGCCGAAGAGATCCTTCATCGTGTAGTAGGGGTGGAACGGCACCGTATCGCGGCTCGACTTCACATCGACGCCGATCGGATTGTTGTTGCCCGGTACGTGCAGCGCCCAGATGTGCAGCACCACCACCGCCGCAATGACGAACGGCATCAGGTAGTGCAGCGAGAAGAAGCGGTTGAGCGTCGGGTTGCCCACCGCGAAGCCGCCGCGCAGCAGCGACAGCAGCGGATCGCCAATGACCGGGATCGCCGCAAAGATGTTGGTGATCACGGTCGCGGCCCAGAAGCTCATCTGGCCCCAGGGCAGCACATAGCCGAAGAAGGCGGTGGCCATCATCAGCAGCAGGATCAGCACGCCGAGAATCCAGAGAATTTCGCGCGGCGCCTTATAGGAACCGAAAAAGAGCCCGCGGAAGATATGGATATAGACCGCAAAGAAGAACATCGAGGCGCCGGTCGAATGCACGGCCTGAAGAATACGGCCGCCTGCAACGTCGCGCTTGATCAACTCCACCGAGTCGAAGGCCAGGCTCGCCTCGGGTGTGTAGTGCATAGCGAGCACGATGCCGGTGACGATCTGGATGGCCAGCATCGTCGCCAGAATACCGCCGAACGTCCACCAGTAGTTGAGGTTCTTGGGGGTCGGGAAATCCATCAGGTGCTCTTTGGAGAACCTGATGATCGGAAGCCGGTCGTCGACCCACTTTTCCAGCGCGTTCGACGGCGTGTAGCTGCTCGTATGTTCGGCCATGCCCTTTGCCCCTTAACCGATCGTGATCTTCGTATCGGCGGTATACTTGTACGGTGGGATCACCAGATTCTTGGGCGCCGGCCCCTTCCGGATGCGCCCGGCCGAATCGTATTGCGAACCATGGCACGGGCAAAGCCAGCCGTCGAAATCGCCCTGATCCGGCCCGTTCGGAATGCAGCCCAGATGTGTGCAGATACCGATCTGGATCAGATATTTCTCGTGGCCCGGCTTGGTGCGCTGCTCATCCGTCTCCGGATCGCGGAGTTCCGACAGCGGCACCGCCTTCGCCTCATCGATCTGCTTTTGCGTGCGGTAGCTCACGAAAACCGGCTGACCGCGCCACTTGACCGTTACCGACTGCCCTTCCGTGAGCGGGGTAAGGTCGAAATCGACCGCCGCCAGCGCCAGCACCGAGGCATCTGGGTTGAGCTGGTTGATCAGCGGCCACACCGCCGCACCCACGCCCACCGCGCCGACGGCGCCCGCCGCGACATAGAGAAAATCCCGCCGCGTCGCATGGGGCGTCGGGTCTGTAGTTGTATCAGTTGCCAAGGCTGGATTCCTCGTCCGGGTCGGTCGATCAGCGCGTCCCGGCGAGGCACTGGCCCATCGAGACATGGCCTGCCGCCGCCGCCCTTCGGGGTCGCGTGATTTGAGGCTCTTTTTGCACTCTGAGCCGGACTTGTCCAGCCTAGCCGCGCGTGACTTTCGCCTTGTGCGACACTATACCCGCCGCAGTCGCACAGCCCTCATCCCAGCCGCTTTCTTTCCCGCGCCAAACATGTCCGTCGAACTCGCCCTCTATCAGCCCGATATTCCGCAGAATACCGGCACCTTGCTCCGGCTCGGCGCCTGCCTCGGGGTAACGCTGCACGTCATTCATCCGACGGGGTTTCCGTTTTCCCGCAAGACCTTGAAGCGCGGCGCGCTCGACTATCTTGAACACGCCGATTTCGTCGAGCACATCAGCTATGCGCAGTTCGACGCTTGGCGACGCGAAGCGAACAAGCGTCTCGTGCTGCTCACGACAAAGGCAAGCCAGTCGGCCTACGCCGCCCAATATGATTCAGAGGATATCTTGATGGTCGGCCGCGAAAGCGCCGGCGTGCCCGAATCCGTGGCCGCAGATGCCGGCCTCCGCGTTCGTATCCCGATGCGGGACGGCTTGCGCTCGATCAATGTCGCGCTCGCCGCAACCCTGATATTGGGGGAAGCAAAGCGCCAGACCGACCAATTCGCAGGACTGACATGACGGCAACGATGTTAACCGCCGACGACATGGAAGAGCGGAAGAGCCGCGCCGCCGCCTGGTTTCGCTCGCTCCGCGACGAGATCGTCGGTGACCTCGAAACGCTCGAAGACGAGGTCCGGGGCCCGAATGCCGAACGCCCGGCCGGGCGTTTCGTGCGCGAAAACTGGGTGCGGCCGGAAGGTGGCGGCGGCGAGATGTCGATGCTGCACGGCCGCGTCTTCGAGAAGATGGGCGTCCACATTTCAGTCGTGCATGGCCACTTCTCCGCCGATTTCGCCAAGAATATGCCGGGCACCGAGGAGAACGCCGCCTTCTGGAGCGCCGGCATCTCGATCATCGGCCATCCATGGAACCCGAATGTGCCAGCCGTGCACATGAACACGCGCATGATCGTCACGCAGGAGTGGTGGTTCGGCGGCGGCGCTGATCTGACGCCGGTGCTCGATCGCCGCCGCACCCAGACCGATCCCGATTCGATCGATTTTCATGCGGCGATGCGCGTCGCCTGCGACGCCCATCCCGGCGTCGACTACGAGCGCTACAAGAAATGGTGCGACGACTATTTCTGGCTCGCCCACCGCAAGGAGCCGCGCGGCATCGGCGGCATCTTCTACGATCACCACAATTCCGGCGACTGGGACGCCGATTTCGCCTTTACCCAAACCGTGGGTCGCGCTTTCCGCGATATCTACCCAAAACTCGTCCGCCGCAATTTCGAAACGCCATGGACCGAGGCCGACCGCCACGAGCAGCTCGTCCGCCGCGGCCGCTATGTCGAGTTCAACCTGCTCTACGACCGCGGCACGACCTTCGGCCTAAAAACCGGTGGTAACGTCAACTCGATCCTCTCCTCCATGCCCCCCGAGGTCCGCTGGCCATGAGCGTCACGGAAATCGGCATCACCGGTTTCCGCTCGATCCGCAGCATCAGGTTTCCGTTGCGGCAGCTTACCGTGCTTGTCGGCAGCAACGGGGTCGGCAAGACCAACCTCTACCGCTCGCTCGAACTGCTGCGCGCCGCCTACGAGATCGAGGTCGGTTTCCCTGTCCCGATTCAGTCTGCGGCCTTTCCACTCGAAGCCCAGATCAAGGAAGAGCGGCTCCATTTCGTTGATCGTGCCAAGCGGGTCGTCCTTATGGAGCGTAAGGGCCCCGCCGCTTGGGTGCGCGGTGCCAAAGGCGAACGTCAGCAAGCCGACGAGATGATGCTCACAAGTGAAGTCGCTCTGGCGGCGCTTGGCAGCGTGCCGGAGCTCTTGGCGGTACGCCAGGCGCTCACCACTTGGCGCTTCTTCCACAGCTTCCGCACGGATCAAAATTCGCCATTGCGGCGGCCGTGCCGCGCCATCACGTCGCCTCTACTGGCTTCCGACGGCAGCAATCTCGCCTCCGTCTTCGCAACGCTCCGACATATCCGGCAGGAAAGCGTCGATGTCGACGCCGCGATCGATTTCGCCTTCCCCGGAGCAGAGCTTGTCGTTCCCCTGCCAGAGGAATTCGCCAGCTTCGGCATGATCTTCCCCGAGACGCCGAAGCGTGTTTTCCAGGCGCACGAGCTGTCGGATGGCACGTTGCACTTTCTCGCTCTGATGGGCGCCCTGCTCTCTTACCGGCTGCCGCCCTTCATCGCGCTCAACGAGCCGGAAACCAGCCTCCATCCGGACCTGCTGCCAGCCCTGGCCAAGATCATCGCACGCGCTGCGGAGCGGACGCAGGTGTGGGTCGTCACCCATTCACGTGAACTTGCCGCCGCTTTAGCCGAAGAGACGGGTGTGCTGCCGCGAGAGGTCATTCGCAAGGATGGCGGAACCTGGCTCGAAGGTCTTACGCAACTCGCCAGCTTCGAAGACGACTAATCGGGAACCCCTGCCCTGCTTCGGCGTTTGGCCCCTGCTAACCGTCCAAGAGGAGGAGCAGATGAAGCATTATGATTGCCTGGTTCCAGGCTGCAAATGGCACGCCGACGCCGAGGATAGGGCCGAGATCGTCCGCCGCGCCGCCGAACACTTGCGCACCACCCACGATGAGCCGGTGATCCGGCCAGAAATGGTCGAGCGGATCAAGGCGCGCATCGTCGAGAGTGAACCCGCACATTAGCGGCCGGCCCCCCGGAGAAACTCGTAGTACCCTTGACCTGCATAGGTTTCGGCGGTTTGTGAACACTAGGAATTAATCAGCTGACGGCTGAGTCATGGTGCCGCCTGAGTCTTTTCCCCTTGACCACGTTTCGTCCGCCGGCCGGCACGGCAATGAGGCAAGGGCGGATGATCGGCCGCTCGTTTCGGTGGTGATGCCCGTCTACAATGGCCAGGCCTTCATTGCAGAGGCCGCCGAAAGCATTCTTGGCCAGACCGAGGCCGATCTTGAACTCATCATCGTCGACGATGGATCAATCGATCATTCGGCCGAAATCGCCGCAGAGATAGCAGCCCGCGACCAGCGCGTTCGCCTGGTGAGGCTCGGTCACGCCGGGAACGTTGCAGCAGCCAACGAAGGTATTCGCCTGGCAAGAGGGCAGTTCATTGCCAAGATGGATGCCGACGACATCAGCCTGCCCGGACGCGTGGCCGCGCAGGTACGGCATCTTCGGCAAAATCCGGATACCGTCGGGGTCGGTGGTGCCACGATCGCTCTTTTTCCGGACGATTCATGCGGCGAACCCATCCAGTGGCCGCTTCACCAGCGCTTCAGCGCTGATAGCTTGCTCCAGTGGATCGGCATGCCCGGACCTGGCGCGATGATGCGCGCCGAAACGCTCCGGACCGTTGGCGGTTTTCGCGGTGCATTCGTATTGGCACAAGATGCCGATCTCTGGCGGCGCCTGATCGAAGTCGGCGACATCGACAATCTTGCCGAACCGATATTGCTCTACCGCCGTCATCCGGCGCAGGTTTCGAGCCGCTTCGGGCCGCTTCAAAAGCTCTATGGGGATACGGCGACCGCGCTGGCGCACGCTCGGGCAGACGGAGGAGAGCCGGACTGGAAAAGCGACGAGCCACTTTCTCCCGAAGTTGTTCGCCAACTCGCTGAGAAATGCTCGCCTCGCGCGGCGACCCTCCTCCATGTCGCGCTGGCCCGATATCTCGCCAAAGAGGGCCTTTTGGCCGACGCAAAAAAGCATTGTCTGTGCGCGTTGAATGGGGATCCGTCGATCATCCGGCAACAGCCGGTTTTCAATGTTTTGTGGAGGGTCGCGGTCAAGCTGCTGCTGAACGGTCAGGCGCCTACACTCCTCGCGCTCCTCACATCCAATCCGGCCGGCCTGGTGGGCTGCATCGGTGGGCGAATTAAGCTCTGGGCCGCCTGGCCAATCAGCCCAGCGATCGTATCGCGCCTGCGAGGATACCGGGGGAAGGACGTCGTCCTGGCGTCCCAGCGCGAGGCGATGACAGACGCTAAGCCTGCCGCTTGAGCTGTTTCAACAGCGCGTCGCGATCAAGAGCGAGGCCGCTGTCGATCCAGACGCGCTCGAGCCGCGCCAGTTCCGCGCCAAGGTCGGGGCCAGAGGGAAATCCCCGCACCAACAAGTCGCCGCCGGTGATCGGGAACGGTTGCAGCGTGACCCCCGCCAGTTGGTCGATCACCGCTGACTTGCCGGCTTCCGTCCATCCCGCCAAGACCGCTGCAACTTCCACTCCATCGGCAAGCGCAGCCGGATAGCGATAGGCCGCTTCGTGAACCCTGAGCTCCTGCAGCAGCCGGGCAACCGTCAAAATCGTCTGCGCCCGTCCGATTTCCTCGTTGGAGAGGCGCCACCGAGCCTGCACGGCGTCGGCATTTTCTCCGGCAATGACGAGCGCCAGACGAGCCGACAAGTTCGGCTTCGTGACGCGCACGCCATAGGCCCTCAGTCGCTCTAGCGTCGGCTCGTCGATGGCTAGAATGCCGGCGTCGCGCATTGTCCTCAGCGTCGTCGCAACACGGGCGAGGCTCAGCAGCCGGCGCATTTCAGCGCCGACGCGTTCGGCCGACAATGCATCAAGCGTCCCCGCGGCACGTTCGGCAGCGGCCAGCCCCGCCTCGTCGAAACGCTCGCCGCCGTGGCTCGCCGAAAAGCGGAAGAAGCGATAGACCCGGAGCCGATCCTCCGCGATCCGCTCGTCCGGATCGCCGATGAAACGGATCACTGGTTCGGTCAGGTCGGCGCTGCCGCCAAGCGGGTCGAACAGCGAGCCGAACATGTCCGCGTAAAGCGCGTTGATGGTGAAATCCCGCCGCGTCGCATCGCGGGCCCAGTCTGTGCCGAACCTGACCACCGCATGCCGGCCGTCGGTCTCCACATCCTCTCGGAGCGTCGTGACCTCGGCGACCCGGTCGTTGAGCCGGAGCGTCACCGTGCCGTGCGCAATACCTGTTGGATAGGCAGCGACACCGCGCCGCTCGGCCCGCGCCATGACCTCGTCGGGCAGGAGTTCCGTCGCAAAATCGATCTCGCTGTCTTCGCGAGTTATGCCGAGCAGCGTATCGCGGACGATGCCGCCCACCGCCCGGGTTCGCTCCCCCTCGCCATCCAGCAGCGAGAAAATCGCCTGCGTATTGGGGTCCGCGAGCCATGGGGCAGCCTTGAGCCGCCGCTCCATCTGCCCGCGGCCTACCATCGTCCTTCTCCCACCAGCGCCAGGTCGTAGAAGCGGCGCGTGAGATTGGCGGTGATGCCCCAGATGCGGCGCCCGGCATGGTCGATTTGCCAGGTCGTATGCTCGACCCCCCCGCGCTTGATCCGCATGGTCTGGTAGGTCTCGGGCTTGAGCAACAAATCGAGCGGCACTTCGAAGACCGATTCGACCTCGCCCGGATTGGGCAAAAACAGCCGTGACGGCCGGACCTCTGCAACGACCGGCGTAATGAGGTAGTTGGTGCCGGTGAAATAGTTGGGCAAAAAGCCGATGATTCGCGCTTCCGCCGGCAGCATCGCGACTTCTTCAGCCGCCTCTCGCAAGGCCGCCGCGCCTGCGTCGCTATCGGTCGAATCAATCTTGCCGCCCGGGAAGGCAATCTGACCGGAATGGTTTCGGAGGGTGGCTGACCGCTCGGTATAGAGGACCGAATATCCGTCGGCGCGATCGACAAGCGCAATCAGCACGGCGGCAGGTACGGGCGGCCGATTGAAGGGCTCATCAGGCATCCAATCGGGCATGAACGAGCCTTCGTCGTCCACCGCCTCTGGATGGGGCAAGAGCCGCGCGCCGATCCGCGCAATCAGGTCGTCACCGACGGCCAGCATGAGTCCTCGGATGCATATAGAAACAAATCGGTATCACAATCGGTGCGAAAAGGCGCGCCCGCAAGGTCATTTGCGAGACGCGCCCTCATTCTTTCGGTGCGTGGCGGCCGATTTTAGCAGTCGACCGACACATTTACGGCGACGGTGTGAAGTGCCGGCGGTGTTAGCCGGCAGTCTTTTTCCGGAACGCGGCGATCGGGCCCGCAAGCGTCAACGCCAGCGTTGGGTCGGCGGAGTGGAGCAGCACGCGGGCGGGGTCGACCGGACCAGGAAACTGGATCGCGCCGAGCGTCGTCTTTGCAAAGCCGAGCGGCCCATAATAGGGCTCGTCGCCAACGAGCAGCACGAAGCTGCCGTCGCCACGCTCCAGCGCCAGCCGGCACGCTTCGCGCACCAGCAGCTTGCCGGCGCCCTGCCCGCGATATTTCGGGTCGGTGGCGAGCGGGCCAAGCAGGTAGCCGTTGCGGCCGCCGACGCTGATCGGGGTCATCCACACCGAAGACACAGCAACACCGCCGATCTCTGCGATCAGGCTCAGGCTTTTGTCGATAGGGAAACGTTCGCGCACGCGGAAGGCGGTGCGGGCAAAACGACCCGGCCCGAAGGCAAGTGCCTGCAGGTCTTCAACGAATTTGTCATCTTCGGCGGTGGCGAAACGGCTTACGGGGAAGCCCCGTTGCGGAGGCTCGAGCGGCGCTGCGCTCTGTAGAGACGGCATGGTCATGTGACGTGTCCCGGCAAGAAACGAAGGACGAACAAAAACGGCGAACTAAGTTCGTCGTGTCACCTGAAACCCATTCCCCATCTTGGGCGCCTCCACGCCTAAATCGGGCGTTTAGCACCACAGGGCAAACGCGTCCACAAAAACTGCGTATTGGGTGCCGTTTTTTCAAGGGACCGTTCACAGGAAATGAATTGGTTTTTCGGTCACAATCGCCAAATGAAACCCTACCGCTAGGCAAGGCACCTGAAAGGCTTGATTCATGGGACAGTTGGTGGACGGCAAATGGTCGAGCGCCGGGTACGATACCAAAAAAACTGGCGGCCGCTTCGTGCGCGCCCAATCCGGCTTCCGCAACTGGATTACGCCCGACGGCAGCCCCGGCCCCACCGGTGAAGGCGGCTTTCCAGCCGAAGCCGGCCGCTACCACCTCTACGTCTCCTACGCGTGCCCCTGGGCCCACCGCACGCTGATCTTCCGAGCACTAAAGAACCTCGAAAATCTGATTTCGGTCTCGATCACCGACGCCAAGATGCCCGACGAGACCGGATGGAGCTTTACCGGCACGAGCTGGTCGACGGGCGATCAGCTCAACCACAAGGATTACCTCTGGCAGATCTATGCTCTTGCCGACCCCACTTATTCGGGACGGGTAACGGTGCCGGTGCTCTGGGACAAGCAGCGGCAGACCATCGTCAACAATGAGAGCGCGGAGATCATCCGGATGCTCAACTCGGCCTTCGACGGCCTGACCGGCAACGAGGACGACTGCTATCCAGAACCGCTCCGCGAAAAGATCGACGCCATCAACACCCGCGTCTACGACACCGTCAACAACGGCGTCTACAAGGCCGGCTTCGCTACGACGCAGGAAGCCTATGAGGACGCATTCGCGGCTCTCTTTGCCTCTCTCGACTGGCTTGAGGGCATTTTAGGCGAGACCGCCTACCTCACCGGCGACCAGATCACGGAGGCCGACTGGCGGCTCTTCACCACCCTTGTCCGGTTTGACGCGGTCTATGTCGGGCACTTCAAGTGCAACCGGAAGCGCATCGCCGACTACCCCAACCTCTCGCATTATCTCAAGGCTCTCTACGAGGTGCCGGGCGTCAAGGAAACGGTCCATATCGACCACATCAAGACGCACTATTACTGGAGCCACGTCTCGATCAATCCGACGCGGATCATTCCCGCCGGGCCGGAGCTCGAGTTCCTCAAATAGTCACCAATGTGCGCTTTTCGGAGCGTCATAAAACACTTCGGCAATCCGCCGGCGGGCGGATTCGCTGGTTTCAGGCGGTAGTTCTTCGAGGCCGAACCAGCCGAATTCGGCGATCTCGAGATTGCCCCTGAACGCCCGCGCTTCCTCGAACTCGCGGCTGATGAACAGCGCCACATGATCGCGGTTGGTAACCAGGATATTGTGGAAGAGCCCGAACAGCTCTAATTTGCCGGTGACCTGATAGCCGCTCTCCTCCGACACCTCGCGCGCCGCTCCCTGCTCGGCGGTCTCACCCGGCTCGATGCCGCCGCCCGGAAAATGCCAGCCCGGCGCATAGGTGTGGCGGATCAGGTAGATTTTCTTGTCGCCGTCGATCATCAGCACGCGGGTGCCGAGCGTCATCCGCCGCTTGAGCCCAATCAGGTTGAGATAAAGGCCCATACGGCGCCGATGCCAGCGCTCACTGTCCATGGAAGGCTCCTTGCGGTAACGCGGCCGAAACCGGCATAGGACAAAGTAGGCAAAATAATGCTCTTTGCCATCTTAATGCCCGAGAGGCCCTGGCAGTACGCCCGTTGATGATCACCCTCGCGCACCTCTCCGACATCCATCTGGCGCCGCTCCCGGCCGTTCGCCCGCTCGAGCTCGCCAACAAGCGGATCACCGGCTACATCAACTGGCGCCTGCGCCGTCAATCCGGCCTCGGCGGCAGCGGTCTCTCGGCGCTTGTTTCCCACCTGCATGAGCAGGCGCCGGATTTCACCTGCATCACCGGCGATCTCGTCAACCTCGGGCTCGACGACGAAATCGCCACTGCCCTTGGCTGGCTCAAGGGAATCGGTCCCCCGGATCGGGTCTGCGTCTCTCCGGGCAATCACGATGCCTATCTCCCGGGCACGTTGACCCGCGCCTGCGCCGCCTGGCGCGATTACGTTTCAGGCGAGACTATCGACGAACACCTCTTCCCCTTCGTCCGCCGGATCGGCGAAGTTGCGATCGTTTCCTGCTCAAGCGCCATCGCCACGCCGCCATTCATCTCGGCAGGACGTTTCGACGCTGGTCAGGCTGAGCGTCTTGCCCGCATTCTCGCTCTGCTGCGCGACGGCGGCTACTTTCGCGTGGTGATGATCCATCACCCGCCAACCATTGAAGGCGACAAATTTCGCTCCGGTCTCTGGGGCGCAAAACTCTTTCGCGACGTAATCGCTGAGAACGGGGCCGAAATCATCCTCCACGGCCACACCCACCGCTCGACCGTCCAGGCGATCCGGGGGCCTAGTGGCGACGTACCGGTAATCGGCGTGGCCGCCGCAGGCACCGCTCAGGATGCAAAACCATCCGATGACCCGGCGCGCTACAACCTCTTCCGCATCGAAAAACTCGGGCCCAGCTGGACCTGCAGCATGGGCGAGTTCGGCTTCCAGCGTCTCAGCGACGAGATCACCCTGCGGCTCCAGATGCGCATCTATTGATGCGCGGGTCCGCCCGAATGGCCAATATCCGCTGCAATTTCAGGCGATATCAGCTATCTCGACGGCATTCCCGCCAAGCGCGGAATCCATTATCTCATGCTTATGACCACGGAATCGTTCAGCGTGCCGACTGATCCGGATTCGATTGACGTTGCGGAGGCGGCGGTCGCCTTGAGCTTTGTCGTCGATCGCCCGTCCTTCGATGCCGCGACGGCCATGGCGCATTTCCCCTATCGCCTCGGCGATCTGCGTTTCGTGGAAAAGCTGAAGCTCCCGGCAATTTCTGACGCCGCTGCTACTCAGACGCCAGCTTTCGCCAAATTGCTCAACCTCACGGCTCTCGTCCTCGGCGTCAGCTATTTCAAGCTGCTGGCGCCATTTCGGATCGCTGCGCCTGAGATCGCCTTGACTGACGCCGAGCAGGCCTTCGTCATCGATCTCTACGAAAACGGCCTCGGTGAATTCTACGCCCGCAACGACCTGAAGCGCTTTGGCCGACTGACCCTCGACGCGCCACACGACACGAGCGGCGCGCCCGTAAGGCTCTCACTCTCCGATCGCGCTTTGCTGCCGATTGGCGGCGGCAAGGATTCGTTAGTGTCGGTAGAACTGCTCGAAGCCGCAGACGTCGAGTTCACGCCATTCGCGGTGAACCCAAAGGGCCCGATCCTCACCTCGGTCGAAAAGATCGGCAAACCGCCGGTCTACGTGACACGCACCCTCGATCCCGAAATGATCCGCCTCGGCCAGCAACCCGGCTATTACAACGGCCACGTCCCGTCCACGGCGATCAACTCCATCATCGCAGCGCTTTGCGCTTTGCTCTACGGCTACGACCGCATCGTGCTCTCGAACGAGCGCTCGGCCAGCGAGGGCAACGTTGTCTACGACGGCCGCGATGCGAACCACCAATATTCGAAGTCGCTCGATTTCGAAGGGCGCATCGCCGCGGGGCTGTCGGGGGCGACCGGAGGGGCACTCGGCTACTTCTCGCTGCTGCGCCCTTACTCCGAAGCCAAAATCGCAAAACTCTTCGCCCGCGAGACACGCTTCGACCGCGTGTTCTCGAGCTGCAACCGCAATTTCCGCCTCAATGGCCACGACGGTCCCCTGTGGTGCGGCGAATGCCCAAAATGCCACTTCGTCTTCCTGATTTTCGCACCGGTTATGGACAAAGACCGCCTCCTGGGCATCTTCGGGCAGAACCTGCTCGACAACCCGCACAACGAAGGTTCCTACCGCGAACTCACCGGCCTCGCCGGCCAAAAGCCCTGGGAGTGCGTCGGCGAAATTCTCGAGGCTGCCGCCTGCCTTTACGAATTGACCAGACGGCCCGAATGGTCGGAAACGGCCATCGTTTCAAAGCTCAAGCCGAATCTGCTGAATCAATATGGCAACGAAAAGCTCGAAGCAGCGCTCGCCGACCTGATGGCTGACAGCCCCGAGCACCACATCCCGTCTGCGCTCGCCGAAAGGATCGCCCGTGAACTTTGACGCGCCCGTCCTGCTCTACGGCGCCGGCCGCGAGGCGCATTCGACCCGCACCTTCCTCAAGGAACGTTCCCCCAAGACCAAGGTCTTCGTCACCGTCGATTCCGGCGAGATCGACATCGCCGACGTCGAGGTGATCGCCCCCGCCGATCTCGCTGATGCTGTAAAAGCCAAAAAATTCGCGACCATCGTCAAGAGCCCGGGCGTTTCGCGCTACCGCCCGATCTTTGCCGTTGCCCGCGAGGCCGGAGTCGCCGTCACGTCCAATCTCAACCTCTGGGGCGAAGTCTATCGCGAAGGCACCAAGGTCGTCGCGATCTCGGGCACGAAGGGCAAATCGACCACCGCGACACTGACCCATCTGATGCTTGTGCATTCCGGCGTTGACGCGGGCCTTGCCGGCAATGTCGGCCTCGCCCCGCTTGATATCGGCGCACTGCACAAAACCGTGGTGTTCGAGCTTTCGTCCTACCAGACGGCCGACATGGCGTTCACGCCCGATATCGCCGGCATCACCAACCTTTACCCCGAGCACGTCGACTGGCACCGCGACGTCGAGCACTACTACGCCGACAAGCTCAACCTGATCGATCGCGACACCGATTTCCCGGTGGCTCTGGGCGAAGGGGCCAAGCACAACGCGCTGGTGCTGGCCGCCGTGCGGAACGAGGCCCGCATCCTCCCCGAACCGGCACCCTTTATCGCCGACCGCATCACCTCCGTCGTCGCGAAATCGCGGCTTAAGGGCGAACACAACCTCGACAACGCCCGCCTCGCGGCAAAACTGGCGCTTGCCGCCGGCGGCAATCTCGACGGCATCGTCAAAGGCATCGCCGAGTTTCACCCACTGCCTCACCGACTCGAAGAGCACGAGATCGGCGGAAAACTCTTCATCGACGACTCGATCTCGACGACGCCCGAAGCCACCAAGGCCGCCCTCGCCGCCTACCCTGACCAGCGCATAGCGCTGATCGCCGGGGGCCATGAACGCAACCAGGACTACGCCGAGCTCGCAAGCCTCCTGGCACCACGCGGCGTGAAACTGCTGGTAACGCTGCCGGTCACCGGCGACCGCCTCGCGACGGCGACCTACGCCGCCGCGCCCGAGATCGAAGTGCTGGAAGCTCCCAATCTCGAACAGGCCATGGACGCCCTCGCCGCCCGCAAAACCCGCTTCGACACGGTGCTGCTCTCCCCCGCCGCCCCGAGCTACAACCAGTTCAAGAATTTCGAGGAACGCGGCGCAGCGTTCATCAAGCTGGCCGAAAAGCTATTTGGGTAGCCACCTCTTCCCTCTCCCGCACGGGAAGAGAGAAAATCGAGATCACACCGGCTCGAATTCCGGCTTCACTTCTTCAAGTTCGATTAGCGTGCCGTCAAAATCCTTGGGATGGAGAAATAGCACCGGCAGGCCATGGGCGCCGATCTTCGGCTTGCCATCGCCGAGCACTCGCGCACCGGCTTTGGTCAGTTCGGCTGCGGCATCGGCCAGATCGTTCACCTCAAAGCAGATGTGGTGCACGCCGCCGCCGGGGTTCTTTTCGAGGAATTTCCCGATCGGCGACTCCGCCCCAAACGGCGTCATCAGCTCGATCTTGCTGTTACTCAACGTCACGAACACGACCGTGACCCCATGCTCCGCCAGCACCTGCGGCTCTCCAACTTCGGCGCCAAGCAAGTCGCGATACTTCGCCGCCGCCGACGCGAGGTCCGGCACCGCAATCCCCACATGGTTGAGCCGGCCGATCAACGGTTGCTCAGCCTCCCCTCGATTCGATCGAGCACCGCAGACGCCGCTTCGAGCACATTGGTACCCGGCCCGAAAATCTCCGCCACACCGGCGTCGCGGAGAAAATCGTAGTCCTGCTCGGGGATCACGCCGCCGACGATCACCGTGACCTCGCCAAGTCCATGCGCCCGCAGTTCCGCAATCAGCTCCGGCACCAGTGTCTTGTGGCCCGCGGCAAGAGACGAAACACCGACCGCATCCACCTTCAGCTCGCCGACATGCGCGGCCACCTCCGGCGCGGTTTCAAACAGATCGCCCATATGCACGTCGAAGCCGAGATCGGCGAAGGCCGAGGCGATCACCTTGGCGCCGCGGTCGTGCCCGTCCTGGCCCATCTTGGCGATGAAGATTGACGGCGGCCGCCGCTCAGCTTTCTCGAACGACGCAAGCCGCTGCTGCATCGCCGCATATTGCGGATCGCCCGCATAATTCTCGGCATAAACGCCGGAGATCACCCGCGTCACGGCCGCATGCCGGCCGAATGCTTCCTCTAGGGCCGAGGAGATTTC
>Ga0105239_10001102_pt1 | contig 37330 bp, 29 predicted proteins | sample KBSC44metaG_FD_92761 | JGI IMG/M metagenome (GOLD analysis project Ga0105239, IMG submission 92761) | Corn rhizosphere microbial communities from Kellogg Biological Station, Michigan, USA - KBS C4-4 metaG | ecosystem: Host-associated > Plants > Roots > Rhizosphere > Soil | place: Michigan, USA... | reverse complement strand
TTCTTGTGAACGGTATCCAGTACTTTTTGAATGAACCGCATAGAGTCGTTTCCGTGTGTACGGGGAAGATCAACAACAGGAATAACGTGGGTGGTGTCTTTTTTTGCGATTGCCGTTTGAATGGTTTTGGTTGACCGGCAGCTAACCAGGGTTGCTATGGCCATACCAATAAGAAAAAGTCGGTTAATATAATTCATGCATTAGGATTTACCGGTATGACCAAAGCCTCCCTCGTGGCGTTTAGTTACCGAAATTGATTTAACAGGTTTCCATTTTACACGTTCTACTTCGTGTACAACCATCTGAGCTATACGATCACCCGGATGAATTGTTTGTTGTTCCTGTGATAAATTTATCAGAATGATCTTTATCTCACCACGGTAATCGGCATCGATGGTACCGGGACTGTTCAAACAGGTGAGCCCCTGTTTAATGGCCAGGCCGCTGCGCGGACGGATCTGCGCTTCGTATCCTTTGGGTAATTCAATAAATAAACCGGTTGGTACTAAAAAGCGTTCAAGAGGCTGTAATACCAGGGGCGCTTCAAGGTGGGCGCGTATATCCATACCGGCAGCTTCATCTGTTGCATATTCAGGCAATGGGTTCGACGACCGGTTAATTATCCTGACTTTTACTTTTGACATGGCGCAAATCTAATGTGCTAATTTGAGAATTTGAAAATTTGAAAATAAGGAAGCTCAATAAGCCCTTTAAACTCTCTACCCCATTTTCAAATTTGCACATTTTCAAATTTTCAAATTGGTTGCAATAGCACGGTCGCATATGCAACGAGCCCTTCTTCCCGGCCAACAAAACCCATTTGTTCAGTGGTAGTGGCTTTAACGGAAACATCTTCGGTGGTGATTTCAAGAATGCGGGCGATAATGCTGCGCATTTCGGGAGAATACTTTTTGATTTTGGGAGTTTCCAGACAAATGGAGGAATCGACATTTACGACCCGGTAATTCTTTGCCTTTATCAGGTCATAACTTTTCTGTAACAGTATTTTGCTGTCGATATCTTTATAAGCTGCATCGGTATTGGGGAAATGCATACCAATATCACCTAATGCCAGGGCGCCCAATAAGGCATCGCAAATAGCATGTAATAACACATCGGCATCGCTATGGCCCAATGCACCTTTATGATGTGGAATTTTTACGCCGCCAATCCATAGATCCCGCCCTTCCGTTAATTGATGAAAATCGATACCGAACCCTATCCGCATGAAATTAATTTGAAAATTAGCAAATTTGAAAATGTGCAAATGAAGGCACCCTTAACACAATAAAAAAAGCGTTCTGAGTCTATCAGAACGCTTCAAATATATTCATTTTACGAATGTACTTATTGTTGTTCGCTTCCCAGATCATCCAGATCGAAGATCAAACCAAAGCGAAGTGTGTTCGAGAGCGGGTTTCTGTTAACACCTGATCCCGAAGGAACGAGGTATGAAAAGTTCAGCCCAAACACGTTGTATTTTACGCCTAAACCAACAGTAAAGTATTTACGGTTGCCTTTGGTTTTATCTTCATAAAAATAACCGGTGCGGAAAAAGAACTGGTCATTGTATGAATACTCGGCGCCGAGCGATGCCTGGAACTCTTTTATTTCTTCTTTAAAACCACCGGGAGCATCGCCGAATGAACTGAACCAGCTGCTCACTACATTTTTAGTCCTGTAGCCGGCCGTCAATGCGGAGTCAGTGCTTGGGTCACCGGTATAATTGGGTGGTGTGGGTACCAGCAGTTTATGCAGGTCCAGACCAAATGTTATTTTATTGCTTTCATCAAAAACGGTAGTGTAGGTAGTACCTATGCTTAAGTTGGCAGGAATATAATCTTTCTGAGTGGCATCATTGGTATAACCAATTTTGGTACCCAGGTTGGTTATGGTCGCGCCAACGTTCCAGCCCTGTCCGTTATCATCCTGTCCGTGGTAAAAAAACGAGATATCTCCAGCATAAGCAGTTCCCGGTTTGTAGGTAGTACCGGTTTGAGCGAGGTTACCGGCGAGGTTTGAGCGAATATAACGCAAAGCAATACCCAGACCTATTTTATCAGACAGTTTACGGGTATAACCGAAGTCAATGCCAAACTCCCGGGGGCGTCCTTCGCCAAAATCGTTACCACTGCCATCAGTAAATTGGATATTACCCAAACTGAAATAACGAACAGAACCGGCCAGAGCTTCATCATCGCTCAGTTTGTAGTAACCAGACGCTGCCAGCAGGTATACATCGTTTAGCCCGAGGTCTTTTAACCAGGGTGTGTACGTTAAACCAATGCTGAAATTCTTTTGCGCAAATGGGGTTTTAGCCAGGTTGTAAAAGGGTGAGGCTGCGTCAGGAGACGTAGCTACGCCCAAATCACCCATACCACCAGCCCGCGCATCGGGCGAAATCCGTAGGAAAGGTACAGCCGTTGTAACCACGTTAATAGGATTGGTCTGTTGCGCCAGAGATGTTAAGGAAAATCCTCCTACCAACAGGAAAGTAATGGCAGTTAGTTTCATGTTTCGTTTCATTTGTTTTGAATTGTCTTTAAGGTACCCGCCTCAGTATTTTCTCAATAGCCTTTGTTTTAATATGAGATCGCTACCGCTTTATAAATAAAGCGAGTTAAGGCGGAACAATAATAAATTAGGGTAAAATTTCCTGTCGATAGATGGCTAAAATAAAGATTTACATTAAAAAAGGACTATAATATAAACAACTTTTCAAGCTTTTCTGCTGCTTTACCGTCAACGGTTTGTGCTCTCAAACGGTAAATATACACACCCCGGCCGATTTTACTACCATAATCATCTCTGCCGTCCCATTCCACGTCACTCGAACGGTTTCCGGGCGAAAATATTGTTTTCCTGATTGATTTTACAAGCTTTCCGGTAATGGTATATATTTGAATCTGAACGTTCAACTCTTCGCCGGGCCGGTTATGCTCAAACCAGAACGTAGTGTGTGTTGTGAACGGATTAGGATAATTCAACACATGATTCAGGGTGAAATTGGTGGCCGCAATCACGTTGAAATCCAAAATCGCCTGCCCTGAGTTATTGGCTACATCCCAGGCTTTGATGGTAAGCGTATGCAATCCCGGCGTGATGGAAGGTAATTGAAAACGGACCATTCCTTTCTTATAATTATCCATATCGCTTTCATAAAACTCATTTAACACAAAGGTGTTTTTTTGATCGTTGTCAAGCACCGCTTCCAGATTGTGCCCTAAGCCGGTACCCATTACATTAATACCTGATGAATCGGCCAGTTTTACCAGTAACAGTGGCCGGTCGTTGGTAATACCGCCACTCACGAATTTTTCATCATTTAAATACGCCTTTATATCAGGCCCCTGTGCATCGGTTACGCCATTGCCTGATCCGCCAACTATAATATTCGACAGAAAGCCATTGCCATCTTTACTACTGTTATCGGCATAATAGCTGATTTTGCCATTACCGTATTGATAACTAATGTCTTTGGGTACAATAAAGCTGAAGGTAAAACGACCATTGTTCACACTGGCCTTGCCCTTAAAAAGAATGCTTTTTTGTATCTGGAACGGCACTACTATGCTGGTGGGATCATTACCTAACGTGGTTACGGTCTGGAATTTATCAAAGATGGTAGGGTAAATAGTTCCATTGAAATCATTAAGCGAGTTGCCTGCATTATCCTGAATCACCCCACTGATGGTGTATTGCGACAAGGCCTTTAACGTATCAGGTACAGTCGTTAATGCCTTACCGTTAATAGCAGTTGTTTTTACCTGATAAGCCGGAAAAGCAAGGGTCAGTGCGGGATCGCCCAGCAGCGTAAACTTGCGGTTATTTACCACATCACCCAAAAAGTTATAAGTAGCATTTTTTGCCTGACGAACTGCCTCACCCAGACTGCGGTAGCTGCTGTCGGGCTTTTTCAGAAATGCTGTTTTCAGATAGTTTTCATTCATTATCCGGTTGCTGAAAGCAAAAACAATACGAGTGGTTGTCATTAAGGCGATGGCGCCGGTGTTTTCGCGCAGCAACAGGTTTTCGCCAATAGAACTTACAAGCGGGTTGTCGTAAGGCGCCACATCACAGGTAGCAGTTACAAATAAAGGCAGCTTTCCTGCATTATTAAAAGTGTTGATAATATCCTGATCAAGCACCACTTCTTCTGCCAGCCGCCGGTAACTGCCGTGACCGGTATAGTTCCATATTAGGTTACCACTGAACATTTTATTGCTGATAGCCTGATTTACAGCCGGATAACGGCTTCCTCCGGAACCACTTTCCTGCTGAAAGGCATCCAGATAAATTTTATCTATGTTTTCTACCGGCGCTTCGGTGCTTACATCACCCGTCATAATTTCGGCATCCTGTAAATGCAGGTTATTGTCTTCATCATCAGCCACAAAAGTGCATTCATTGCGCCAGGGGCCCAGGCCTTTTGCATCGGTGTAGCCAATGATCTTATCTACAATGGCTTTTGCATCACGATCATTGTCAGCGGGTATGCGGCCAACACCAATATCAAGGAGATAGGTACCGGATCCATTGATGTCGTCGCTATCGCCGAGAAAACCAAAGAAATCGTCGGAAGTGTAGGTTGCCAAAGGATCAAGTGAAACGGGACTTTCCCATGAAGGCACCATGTTGGTATTATTGGTAATGCGTGTTTTGTAATCAAAAGAAGCATCGCCAAACAGCAACAGGTATTGGGGACTTCTGGCTGAATCGCCTTTAACCCGGTCGTAGTACATTTTTACAAAATCACGTATGGCGGCGGGATCGGGAGAGCCGGAAGAAAATTCATTATATACCTGATCTACCGTTACTACTGTGGTATTCAGCTTATCATGTTGCTGGTGATATTGAGCCAGACGCTGTGCCTGTGCCAGCAGCGTAGGATGCGTAACAATAATATAATTGGTAAGAAAACTATTGTGCAGATTTTGATTAGGCACCACTCCTGCCGCTACCGGAGTTAAAAAGCCGGTGTTATTAAAAGCAATGTATTCGTGCAAACGGCTGCAGTCATTTGTAAACCGGAAATCGGCGCCACTCGTATTACCCTGCATGCGAACCGGTTCCAGCGGATTGGTAACATCCCATACCTGTGTGGCGGCAGAGGTATTGGAAAGAACAAAGTTGCCCACATTGCCCGGCGCCACGGTGTTCCAGTCGCGGAACAACAGCTGATTGCTGCCATTCATATTCAGATCAGCTCTTGCTAATATTTCGAACCAGTCGAGCCAGCCCTGACTGCCCGAACTACCCGGCGAATAATTGAATTGTACCGAAAGCGGCGACTGCGTGGTACTGAAAGCAGCAGACAACTGCGCCCCTTGTGCAAAGGGATCGTAGGAACCGGTACCGGAAGGCGCCAGATCCATCTGCATAACCTGCTGACCGTTAATGCGTACAGTGAACCGGCCTCCCGAACCAAAAGAACGCGACACGCAGCTGGCGGCTATAGAAGCAGATTGCGCTGAAATATTGGGAATGTTAGCCGTCCATGTACGGTTTAGCGTTTTGCCGGGAGCATCGGAAAATTCTTCGCCATACCACTGACGGCCGCTGCTTAAAAAATTTACCGTATCCAACTCATAAAACCAATTGGCATTGTATTGGGTTATTGTAGTATTGGGAACTGCGGAGGAATTAACTGTAGCAATTCTTTTTCCGGTTGAACCGATGTTCAGGTAATAGTATGAAGTTTCGCTGTAAACATTCTTCTGGTGATGAAACGTTTTATTGGCAGAATCTTTGATCCATGCATGCGGCCCACCGGCATAAAAAAGTATGTAGTCGGAGCCATTTAGGAGGCCGTCGCCCCCATCTTCTACCCAAATAGCATTTTCTGCCAGATCATCTGTTTTGGGGTCGCCGGGTTTTTCGGGTTGCATTTGTCCGCCGTTTCCGAACAGCCGAATTGAAGATGAGGTGAGAGAGGCTGTATTAACGCCGAGGGAATTGAGAAATGGGATGTCGATTTTGTAGATACCGGGAGCATTCACACTTATTTTGTACCAGTTACCCATCGCCAATACAGAATTGGCCGTATATATACGTTGGGAGAAGCCCGGCATATAATTTATTATAAATATGCCTGCCATCATAAGGCGGATAACAGGTCTACAAATCATTCGTTCAAAAATAGAAAGAAACCATTCAAAAACCTTGCTGGTTTTTATCTGATTTTTTATCCGGATACCCTCAGTGAAACTTTAAAAGCGCCTGTTACACAGGTTGTTTTACCAAAAACAGGTATATTCGCCGTCCTTTCCTGTATGTGGAAAAGCAATATAAAATCCGTACAATATTTGCTCTATAATAGCGTTTAACCAAATTGAACCAAAGGCAAAAGTCATCAAAATGAATTTGAAAAACCTATTTATCGTACTATCCTGCGCAGCCGCGGTATCTTCCTGTAAGAACGGGAAGCTGTTTGGAAAAGACAAACATGAAAAATCCGAAGTAACGGGTTGGAATTACAATGATAAGAACATGGGTGGATACCAGGTATCCCGCGAAAAAGAACAACGCACCGGTCCTGGTTTGGTGTTTGTTCAGGGTGGTACTTTCACCATGGGCGCCACCGAAGAGGATGTTATGGGCGACTGGAACAACATTCCTACGCGTAAAACAGTAAACTCTTTTTATATCGACCGTACAGAGGTTGCCAATATTCACTATCGTGAATATCTGTACTGGATCAACAACGTATTTGATGGCGACGAATACAAAGCTGTAAGATCAGGTGCATTGCCCGATACTTTGGTATGGCGCAGTGAACTGGCCTACAATGAGCCTTTGGTTGAATACTATTTCCGCCACCCCTCCTATAATTACTACCCGGTTGTGGGTGTAACCTGGAGACAGGCTTATGACTTCTGCTTATGGCGCAGCGACCGCGTTAACGAAAAAGCTTTATACGATAAAGGCTTCATCAACAAAAGCAGCCTTAAAAATATTCAGGGACAAGGCAGTGAGGCATTTAATACCAAAGCTTATTTGCTTGGTTTAACTACGCCTACGCCTGGTAACGAGGTTCGTTCTAAAAAGAACCCGTTAAAGAACCCCAACGGTACTCCCAGAACTACGGTTACCTTCGAAGATGGTATCTTATTACCGAACTACCGTCTGCCGACAGAAGCAGAATGGGAATATGCAGCACTGGGTCTGGTTGGTGAAAACCCCAACCCCAGTCGTAAAGAAGGAAAACGTGGTGAAGAGTTAATCACCAACAAACAGGTTTATTCCTGGACACAGAACGTAAACGGTCTGCGTGATAGCCGCCGTGGAACATGGCAGGGTACTTTCCTCGCCAACTTCAAACGCGGTAATGGTGATAACATGGGTGTGGCCGGTGGTTTGAACGACCGTGCTGTATACACTGCACCGGTAACTTCATTCTACCCCAACTCTTTCGGTCTGTACAACATGTCGGGTAACGTAAGCGAGTGGGTAGCTGATATCTACCGTCCGCTGTCACCCACCGATGATGACGATGTTTCTCCTTATCGTGGTAACCATTACGAAAATGTTTACAAAAACAAAGATGGTGAAGCTGAAAAAGACAGCCTGGGCCGCGTTAAAACAACATACGTAACTGATGAAGAAAGCAAAAACCGTCGTAACTATCAAAAAGGTAATGTTATCAACTACCTCGATGGCGACTCTCTGATCACCGGTGTTGCTTATGGTTCAAACGATGCACTGGAAAACCAGAAAACAGGCCGTGGTTATGGTGTAACTACCCTCATCAGCGATAAATCAAGAGTTATTAAAGGTGGTAGCTGGAATGACCGTCCTTACTGGTTAAGCCCCGGTACCCGCCGCTTCATGGAAGAAGATCAGGGTAGCTCTACTGTAGGTTTCCGTTGCGCAATGGATCGCCTTGGTAGCCCTGAAGGTAACGGCCGTAAAACCGGTATCGATTACCCGAAAAGAAGACAAAATACCCGCAAACGATAAATGGTGTTTTCAAATTAGTAAAAAAGCCGTCCCGACTTCGAATGTCGGGACGGCTTTTTTGTTGATTAGCAGTAAGTAATAAGTTGTAAATGGGTAGTGGCGGATGCTTACAACCTACTACTCAGCACTTACTACTTATTGCCTTAATTTTGTTTTATGACCATCGAACAACTCTACGATATTTACCGGCAGTATCCTTCGGTGCAAACCGACACCCGGAAGCTGAAAAAAGGCGATCTCTTTTTTGCATTGAAAGGGCCGAACTTCAATGCTAATCAATTTGCCACTGCCGCTCTTGAATTGGGATCGGCTTATGCCATCGTTGATGAAGCGCCTGCAACACCCGATAGCCGTATAATAGTGGTTGACGATGTACTTACCACTTTGCAACAACTGGCCAAACATCACCGGCAGCAGTTTAATATTCCCTTTATTGCCATTACCGGCAGCAATGGAAAAACCACTACCAAAGAGCTGGTACATGCTGTGCTGTCGTCATCTTATATTACCTATACCACACAGGGCAACCTGAATAACCATATCGGTATTCCGCTTACCATTTTATCCATTAAGTACGATGCCCAAATGGCGGTAATTGAAATGGGCGCCAATCACCTGCGTGAAATTGCCGGTTACTGTGAATATACCTTGCCCACGCATGGCATTATTACCAACATCGGTAAAGCCCATCTTGAAGGATTTGGCAGTCTTGAAGGCGTTCGGAAAGGCAAAGGTGAATTGTATGATTTTCTGCGCGATCACAACGGAACTGTGTTTACCATGTGGGATTACGACTACCTTCAACCGATGACCAAGGGCATATCAACTGTAGTTAAATATGGTACTTCATCAGCAGCAGATATCGTGGGTACAGTTAAACAAAGCGAACCTTTTTTAAGCGTTTCTGTTTCAAAAGGCGCATCATTACCGGTTATACAAACCCAGCTGGTAGGTGCTTACAATCTGCCCAATGTGCTGGTAGCCGTTACCGCAGGCAAATTCTTTAATGTGCCTGATGAAAAAATAAAAGCAGCTATTGAAAATTATACACCATCCAACAGCCGGTCGCAGCTGATTGAAAAAGATGGAAATAAATTTATTCTCGATGCCTATAATGCGAACCCTACCAGTATGAGGGCCGCGATTGAGAATTTTGCGCGTATACAGGCTCCCCATAAAGTATTAATGCTGGGTGGAATGGCCGAACTGGGCAGCGACAGTTTACAGGAACACGTAACTATCATCGATCTGATTAAACAACATCCGTGGCGGGAAGTGGTGCTGGTAGGCGGTGATTTTTTGAAGATCGATCATCCATATAAAAAAATGGCCAACGCATCGGAGGCAGCCACCTGGTTCCGTGAACAGCAATTTCACGATACGTATTTCCTCATTAAAGGATCGCGTAGTATGCAGATGGAAAAGGTACTGCAATAATTAAAACGCATGTTCAACCTGCAATTGCTGCACCTGTTGCAGCAATTGTTGTTTTTGGGCATCCTTCTGCTGCAGCCAGTGCTCCTGAAGCTGATGCAAAGCATAAGTTTCGTCTGCATTACAGCCATTGCTGCAATCTGACTGCAATAAAGAAACAGCCAGACGGCGGTCGTTAAAGTCGCCAAGGTCTGAAGCCATATCATTCAATTCTTTTTCACTTTTCCATCCGATGGCAGGAAAAGGGATGTCGCAGTCCTTCTCAAATATGCGCATATTGTAAACAATGTCCTTTATATCCTTTCGGATAGCGTGCAGATCTGTTTCATTATCTGCTGTAAGCAGCAGAATGTGTATAGATGCTACTTTCTGCTGAATGAATTTCCGTACTGTATTATCGTGTAACTGATGAGGTAAGTCTTTCTTAATAGAATGTGCAATCTTTTTCAGATTCGCATGCTCAATAGCAGCAACCGTTTCTTCTTTATAAGCAAATAATTTCTGATTGAAGCATTTAATAAAAGAAGATAAAGCAGGGGCAACCGGTGTATGCGTTACTTCAGGCAGGAATAATTGCAGATCTCTCACATTGCCGCACGACTGGTAAATTGCTTTTAGCGAATGGGGCACATGTAAATGCCCTGCACCACTTTCAAATTGAAGCAACCGTATAAAGGCTCTTATTTTTTTATAGCCAACACGCAGGTCGTGAATGTCTTCCGGATCGAAAGTACCGGGCAGATGGTCGCAACATTTTTCAATCTGATCCATGTACTTCTTTACCACATCCTCCATCGCCTGCCGTTTCATACGTTGCTATTTTCCTATAATATACAACTTTACTGCCATTAAATCGAAACGGGTTGGAGAACCAACCCGTTTACCAGCTCAATTTTTAAAACTTTTATTATGAAAAAGAATCAGTCACAAAGGTAGACTCCTATTTATGCGCCGGGAATGATGAATGACACCCAAAAATATGATTCCCGTCATGCTCTTGATAAGGTGAGCCTCCCGTTAGAAAGAGACCTACTAACATTTTTCCAAAGCCTGACGTACATCATTAATAATATCCTCAGCATATTCCAAACCAACGGAAATGCGTATTAAACCGGGTGTAATATTTACGGCCAGCCGCTCCTGTTCAGAAAGTTTGGCATGTGTGGTGCTTGCAGGATGCGATGCAATACTTTTGGTATCGCCCAGGTTGGCAGTAAGCGACAGCATCTGTAAACTATCGAGAAACTTACGACCGCTTTGCAGACCGCCTGCCAGTTCAAAACAAACTATTCCACCGCCATTTCTCATTTGCTTTAATGCAATGCGGTGCTGGGGATGACTTGGCAGGAAGGGATATTTAAGCCATTTGATCTTTGGATGTCCTTCCAGCGCCTTAGCCAGTTGCAGGGCATTATTTCCGTGGCGTTCCATACGAACATCCAGCGTTTCGAGGCTTTTGCTCAATACCCATGCATTGAAGGGAGATAAAGCGGGGCCTGAACTTCGGCAGAATAAATAAATATCGTGTATGAGTTGTTTTTTACCTACTATAACACCACCAAGCACACGTCCCTGCCCATCAATCCATTTGGTGGCTGAATGCACTACCAGATCGGCGCCAAAATCAATGGGACGCTGATTTACCGGGGTAGCGAAACAGTTATCAACGTTAAAAATGAGGTTATGTTTTTTGGCAACGGCCGAAGCAGCTTCCAGATCAACAATATCCAGACCGGGGTTGGTAGGCGTTTCTACAAAAAACATTTTGGTATTGGGGCGAATGGCTTTTTCCCATTCTTCGGGTTTATCGACCGGTACGTATGTATACTCAATGCCATACTTAGGCAGGAATTTGGTTATTACGGTATGTGTGCTGCCAAAAATGGCATTGCACGACAACAGGTGGTCACCTTTCTTCAGCAACGCCATAAAAGAAGCGAATATGGCACTCATGCCCGATGCGGTAGCATAACCGGCTTCAGCGCCTTCGAGCGCGCACATTCTGTCGGTAAACTCCTGCACGGACGGATTGCTGAAACGGCTGTAGATATTGTCATCGCTTTCATCGGCAAAGGCAGCACGCATTTCTTCGGAATTATCGAAGCAAAAGCTGCTGGTTAAAAACAATGGCGATGAATGTTCCATTTCATTGGTACGTTCGGTTTGAATGCGTATTGCTTTTGTTATGGGATGCATGAATGGTGTGTGATTTGTAGTTTATAGTTTGTGGTTAAACGGTCGGCTTCAGATCTCCTACTTCTGGTTTACCCTTACTTCCCATTTCAGGTCACCTCCTGCCCGGCGCAGAGTTTCGGCAACGGAGCAATATTTTTCCATAGACAGTTCAACAGCGCGTTTGGCTTTATCAGGATCAATATTACCGGTTAATTCAAAAACAATGGTAACATCCTTCCACAGAGATGGCTCTTTACCGGGTTCACGCTCACCTTCTATTTTCATGCTGAAGCTGTCAATGGTCTGCCGCTGTTTCTTCAGAATGCTTACAATATCAATTCCGCTACAGCCTCCCAAACCCATCAGGAGCATTTGCATGGGCCGAACGCCAAAATTAGTGCCTCCGCTATCAGGGCTGGTATCAATGCGTACGGTATGACCCTGGGCGTCTTTTGCCTCAAAACCGAAATCGCCTTGTACCCTTTCCAATTCAATTTTTATCATGGTAAAGATTTTTGCAAATGTAATTCATGCAGGCATTTACTTTGCACCCTGAATTTATAGCCAGGGTAATGAAGTATTTTGAATATAAGCAACCTTTTAAACTCGAAAACGGGCAGCAACTACCCGCATTAACCATTGCATATCATACTTATGGAACGTTAAATGCCGAAAAAAACAACGTTGTATGGGTATGTCATGCACTTACGGCCAACTCCAATGCCGCCGACTGGTGGAATGGCGTTGTGGGAAATAACTGTGTAATTAACCCCGAAAAGTACTTTATTGTTTGCGCCAATATACTGGGCTCATGCTATGGTACCACCGGTCCGTTAAGTGTAAACCCTGAAACCGGTAAGCCCTGGTGCCACCTGTTTCCGCTGATCACCATTCGCGATATGGTAAATGCCCATATTTTACTTCGTAAACATCTGGGCATCGACTCCATACATTTACTAATGGGCGGCAGCATGGGCGCCTATCAGGCCATGGAATGGAGCATTATGGAAAAGGAGGTAATAAACCGCCTGTTTTTGCTGGCCACCTCTCCTACTGAAAGCGCGTGGGGTATTGCCGTGCATGCTACACAACGCCTTGCGATTGAGGCAGACTGCACCTGGCAGCAGAATTCACCGGAGGCCGGTCAAAAAGGACTGAAAGCTGCGCGCGCCATCGGTATGCTTACCTACCGTAATTATGGCATTATGGTGCAAAAGCAAACCGATACCGATACCGAAAAACTCGATAATTATAAAGCTGCTTCCTATATCGACTATCAGGGTGAAAAACTGGTAAAGCGTTTTAATGCCTACAGCTACTGGCTGCTTACGAAGGCTATGGACAGCCATCATATTGGCCGTGGCCGCGGAGGCGATGCGGAAGCTGTTTTACAATCTATTAAGCAAAAAACACTGCTTATAGGCATTAGCAGTGATATTCTTTGTCCGCTTGAAGAACAACGCCATATGCAGCAGCATTTATCCAACTCTACGCTGGTAGAAATTGATTCTGCCTATGGTCATGATGGATTTATGGTAGAAGTGGTGAAAATCAGCGAAGTGTTGAAGAAGTGGTTGGAAAGCCAGTAAGCATTTTTCACGTTTTCTTTCTGGCATCAATATTATGGTAATAAAATAGCCGTATGATATTGGAATAACGAGCCTGATATCCGGAAGACAACTGCTGAAACACATTCATGTATCCGAACTGTACATGACTACTGGCATCGGTTTGATATGCAAGGCCCACAAAGAAGCGGTTCTGATCGAAATAATTATATACTATTGTTTTCCCGAAATTGACCATTACCTCGTCATTGGCAAGAATTGAAAATGTATGGGGGGCAATTCCTTTCCGGCTTAATGGAAATTGCATGGAAAATTGATAACGGGCCCTGAAATTAAAAACATAGCCGGGCGCCAGTGTTGAGTCGTTCAGGATCTTTCGCCTGAAGCGTTCTTCGAGGCGGAATCTTTGTGTGATACTTTTTTTACCGGCTGCATTCTGCCACTGTATTTGTTGCCAGGGCCGGTGTTCGGGTTGTGAAACATCTTTATGGCCTATGTCGGGGAAATTATTTACATAAGCATATCCGGCTGCTACTCTCGTGGCATCATTCAGATAATACATTATACCGGCACGTGCGATAGCGTGATAAAAGTTGGTGAAGAAATCTCTTTTGGTTCGAAGATTGGCATCACCTAATATGCCCCACTTATTGCTGAGTCGTGTTTGATTGGAATAACCTACCCAAACCTGGTCGTCGGTAGTTATTTGTTTTGTTTGTGCAATGGAAAACTGAGCAAACAACAACGGCCCAAAAAGAATATACCACTTATTATTCATACAAATCAGGGCTACATCTTTCGACGCAGCCCTGCAAAAGTATCGTTCCTGTTTTTATTGCAACAGTACCCCCACTGCTCTATTTAAAACTTTAGAAAACCTCTAAAATTTTAATCTCAGTAATACATTTATTTCAATAGTCCATCTACGGTAACGGCTATATAATACAGCCCTCCAATGGTTGGACCGCCGGCATATTGAAGGTAGCGGTGATTGAGCAAATTAGAAGCACCAGCCTTGATAATTGATTTAACGGTAGGCAGATGATAACTAACCTGCGCATCAACGGTTTGGAAAGCAGAAACTGTTCCTGTTACCAGAGGGCTTTCCCACAGGAATGAATCCTGCCATCTCCATACCACATTAAAGCCAAAGTTTTTAAGCACTTCGCGGTTACCAAAGGAAATATTGGTATTCCATTTAGGTGTATTGAACCCGGTTACAAAAATATCATCGGTATGGTTGGTCTTCATTTGATTGAAGCTGACATTACCGCCAACAGTATATTTTTTAAAGAAGTTCCAGGTTACGCCTAATGCGGAGCCATAGTTATAATAAGTGTTTTTGGCATTGGTATAAACACGGTAGCGGTCCTGTCCCTGGCTGGCTGCGGTTGTAGCAGTTGCCGTTGTCGGGTCACGGTTACGGTCTAACATAGCTAAGACAGCGGCATCTGAACCAACGGTTTCACCATGCGGAACATATACCTGCACCTGGCCCAGAAAACCATCGTACTGATTGGTATAAGCATCGATATCGATAACCAGGGTATTATTCAGCAGCACGCTTTTATAACCTACTTCGTAAGAAATGATGCGCTCGGGGCGGGCTTTCGGCAAATTAGCCCATTGCAGCAGATCCCTGTTGGCAAGTGCTGCCTGATCGGTATTGCCCTGTGCGGCAACTACTGCGTTGAAGTTTACAACTGAAGTTTGCGTATAACTGTTTTCGAGATAGCCAAGACCTTTATCGATATACGATAAACTGCCGACGCGTTTTACACGACCGTTATTTACATACGACAATGCTTCAAACAAAGCAGGGAACCGGTATCCCATCTGGTAGGTAAACCTGAAATTGTGCTTTTGTTTGAATGTATAAACAGCAGCAAGACGAGGTGTAAATTTCGGATCAAATTCAGGGTTGTAATCACCACGCAGAGAAGCAAATACTTTCAGCTTTTGATCGAAAAAGGTTTTTGTTACCTGCGCAAAGCCGCCAAATTTCTTGTAGTATATATTATGACCGAAATTGCTTGAATCAGGCACTTTGCCATTTACTTCTACCGGTTTGTTTCTTTCATCGATAGGCCGGCTGAAGTCAACAAAGTTATTTCCATCAGGAATGACCTCATAAATGCGGGCATCGCCACCAACCAGCAGGTCGATTACTTTCGTGTATTTCGACAGATCCCATTGCGCTTCGGTATGGTACATACGGCTTTTTTGTACGAGCGCCGCCCCGCCAGTTACCGGCGCATCAGGAATAGTGCTTGATTTAATATCCCAGTTATTAATTTTAATGATGGTATTTTTTAACGCATCAAATGCAGCTGTACCTGGTTCAACACGGCCCGAGTCTGCCTGCCTACGTGCATACTGAGTGGCAGCGGCAAGATTAGCAGACGTTAATCCGCCATTATCCGAACCATATTTGGTAAGGGCGTTTTTATATTTTGCTGCCCATGCGGTTTGCGATCCGCCGCTGTACAAATCCATATTATCAGCCAGCGGTTTTACATTGTAGCTGTCGCCTGTATTTTCAATAGATACATAACTGCGAATTACATAATTGCTGCCTTTCAACTCAAGCTCGTGATTTTGCACCCGTACATTATCAAGCCTGATCTTATTACCCCGCTGAAATACGCCATCCATTTTACCTATACGGTAAGAATAGGATAACTCAGCATTTTCATTTATCTTATAATGTAATCCCGCATCAAACTTCAGGTTACTAACTTTAGGACTTACCAGATCGGTTTCCCAGTAACCACTACGCACTACACGCAGCGTTTGATTGGTTTTACCATCTATAGTAAGACCACTGATAGAAGAAGTGTTACTTCCTGCCAAAGCATCATCGCCATATTTATTCCACCCATCGAAAGCAATATTGTTATCGCCATTTAATGCAGGGAAATTGGGATTGGCGCTTTTCAGGTTGTTGGGGTTTTGATCGAGACGGGTATTCGAGCGCCAGTCGATCCCCTGCATATAACCTACGTTTACTTTAAAGGCAAATTTGTTATGTAAGAAAGCTTTTGCGTAACGTATAGCCGATTCAGTTAGTAATGCCGCCTGATGATCGATATTATCAACATGGTTCATACCTGTTTTATGGTACACACTCAATCCCTGGCTGGTAAAAGGACTTTTGGTAAGCAGGTTGGCCATACCATTAATAGCATTCATACCATATAAGGCAGAAGCAGCCCCGGGTGTTATTTCAACACTTTGAATATCGAGTTCTGTAGGCCCGATGGCATTACCCAGCGGTACACCCAGTGTAGCAGCCTGCATGTCTACACCATCCACCAGCTGCATAAAACGGAAGTTGTTCGGAATATTAAATCCTCTTGTATTGGGCACTTTAAATGTAAGACTTGAAGTAGTCATCTGCACCCCTTTTACATTTTCGAGGGCATCATAAAAATTCGGAGCAGGTGTTTCGCGAATAGCCCGTATATCGAGTTTTTCAATAGCAACAGGTGACTTCAAAATGTTCTCGGGAACACGCGAAGCGGTTACTACTACTTCATTTCCCAGAACTGTTTGAGTAACCATTGCCACCTGTAGTTTTGAGTTAATGCTTGTTACTTCGAGCTCCCGCGGCTGGTAACCTACCGATGAAAAAACCAGGGTAAAAGGTAATTTCTGCTTTGTTCTAAGCGTAAAATTGCCGGTATTATTGGTGACTGTGCCGGTCATCGATCCTTTGATCTGAACCGTTACATCAGACAGGGGCTCATTCTTTTCATGATTAAATACCTGGCCTGATATTTCAATAAGAACAGCCTGCGAAAAGGCTGTTGTGCCTGCAATTAATGCTACGAAGGCCAATAAACCGGCCTTTAGTATTCCTGAGCGGCTTAACTGTACAAAGAAGGCTTTATACAAGGTTTTGGTTAACAGCATCCAGCGTGATGGAATTGCTTTCATTATACTGATTTTTTAAACTATATATGTCTATTAAGTTAGTAGACTATTTTTCCATTTTAAAACCTGGTTAATACCAGGTTTTTTCTAGCTCTGATTGACCCTTAGTCAGGTCTGTGCATTTAGCCCACAAATATAGTAGACTAATTGATCAAAAAAATTTTGTTTTTTAAAAACCCGCTAAAACACCTTCACTAATATCTTAAGGCTGCACAGAACTATTACAACGCCAACGCATATAAACATCGTTTTAGCTGGTAATTTACTTGCCAGCCGTGCAGAAAACGGAGCTGCAAAAAAACCACCCAGAAATAAGCCCAGAATTATAGGCCAGTGACTAATGCCAAGGGCAGCAAAGAAGGTAATGGCGCTTGCCAGGGTTACAAAAAACTTACCTACGCAAACACTACCAATGGCATATTTGGGTGTGCGGCCGCTTTTTACGATGGAACCGGTCATTAAAGGACCCCAGCCACCACCGCCAAAACCGTCGATAAACCCTCCAATAGTTGCCAGGAACGGAATATTGGGCTTGCTCCTTTTGATCTGTTGCTGTTTCTTGTATTTGAATGCATTCAGCAGGATCCTTACACCCAGCAACAGGGTATAGGCTGCTAAAATCGGGCGAATATATTTGGCATAATCATCACCAAATCTCGATAACAATAATGATCCTATGATTGCACCGGCAACACCGGGTATAATAAGCATTTTTGCCAGCTTTTTATTTACATTACCATACTTGTAATGGCTATAGGCTGTAAGACCACTGGTAAATGTTTCGGCAGTGTGAATACTGCTGCTGATAGCAGGAGGACTAATGCCCAATGTAAGCAATACTGTTGTACAAATAACTCCATATCCCATGCCCATTGATCCGGCAACGATCTGTGCGAGAAATCCGGTAAAGAGCATCCAATAAAAGCGCGGATCGATATTGTGATAAAGATCAACAAGACCAGTGTTAATGGGCTGGTAAGAAAAGATAATATGCCCAATCAGCATTATAGCAATGACCACCGCCGCATAGGTTACGATCTTTCTTACATTAACCAATGGCTTCTTTTGTTCACTCTTTTCAACCAGCACTTTAGTAATATCGTTCAGCTTTTTTACTTTATGCTCGAAGTTGCCATTCAGGTTGTTGCGAATGGCGTTCATGTTATTAATAACACTTTCTACTTCGGCGGGTAATGCCTGTTGTATTACTTCTTTCAACCGTTTGGCCATGGTTGGCGACTTACCATTTGTTGAAATGGCAATTTTCAGATTGCCTTTCTGCACAATGGAGCTGAGATAAAAATCACACTGGTCGGGCGTGTCAGCCACATTTACCAGTATCTTTTTTTCTTTTGCAGCCGCACGAATACCGAGGCTTACTTCTTTATCATTTACGGCTATTACGGCTATATCTTTGTTGTCGAGATCAGCTACGGTAAAAGGCCGTTCCTGCAGTGAAACAGACGGATGCTGTTTGGCCAGCTTATACACTTCATCTGAAATATCAATGGCCACAACAGTAACAGCAGTAGCTGGTGAATTGGCCAGTATGGCCGATAACTTCTCCGCTCCTACTTTACCACCGCCAACCAGCAATACTTTTAATTCTTCCAGTTTTAAAAAAACCGGAAATAAAAGATTATGGCCCTGTTCTTCAATTATGCCACCCGATTGTTTCACCAGTATTTGTTGTTCTGTTGACATGCGCACCAGTAATTTAAATCGTTACATACTGTTCGCGAACTGCAAAATCACCAAATGTTTCACCGGATTTTCTGTTCTTGCTATATTTTTCAAACAGTTCATCCAGCTCTTTCAGGATAGCAGGTTCATCGAGGTTTTCTTTATACTTCTTATTTAAACGGAAGCCTTCCCTGTCGCCACCCAAATGTAAATTATATCGGCCATAGGCTGTTCCAACAAATCCGATTTCTGCTGCATAAGGACGGCCACATCCATTGGGACAACCCGTCATACGCATAGAAATTTCATCGTTCTGTAAACCGTGCTTTGCCAATATAGGTTCAACTTTCGAAATAAGCGTTGGCAGATACCGTTGAGCTTCGGCCAGCGCAAGCGAACAGGTATTGAAAGCCACACAGGCAATAGCGCTTTTACGTACCGCACCCGCATTTTCAGTGTGTGCGATAACGCCAAAGTCCTGTAATATTTTTTCTATTGTTTTCTTGTCTTTTTGGGCGATGTCGCTGATGATCACATTCTGGTTACAGGTGAACCTGAAATTTACTTTACCTGTTTTTGCTACCTCCAGCAATGCTGTTTTTAAAGCGACCTTTTCGTCTGCTATGCGGCCACTCTCAACAAACACGGTAAAATACCACTTGCCTTCATGGTTCTTGTGCCAGCCATAATCATCCTGTCTTCTGGAAAAAGTAAATGGTTTCGGTTCTTCCAGTTTGAAACCGCAACGTTTTTCCAGTTCTTCCTTAAAGGCTTCTACACCCATTTTGTCAAGGGTGTATTTTAACCTCGACAGTTTACGATCGCTTCGATTACCATAGTCGCGCTGAATGGTAATTACTTCCAGCACGGCTTTCAACGTTTTTTCTTCTCCGCGTACAAAACCGAGCATAGATCCTAACCGGGGATAAGTTTGAGCGTTACCATGGGTGGCACCTAGTCCGCCACCGGCAGCCATATTAAATCCTATCAACTTACCGTCTTCAATTATGGCGATCAGGCCCAGGTCGTTCGTAAATACATCCACATCGTTATTTGGTGGAACAGCTATGCCCACTTTGAATTTACGGGGCAGATAACGATTCTGGTATAATGGGTCATTTTCTACTTCTTCTTTCTCTTTTGTGTCGTGCAATGGCTTTTGGTCGAGCCATATTTCATAATATCCTTTTGATTTGGGCAAACCCATTTCACTTATTTTTCCCGCGTAGGAGAAGATCTCCTCATGTATAGGCGAGAATTTCGGGTGAGCAGCGCAAGTCACATTACGGTTTACATCGCCGCAGGCAGAAATAGAGTCGACGAGTATGGTGTTAAAAGCTTTGATGGTCGGCTTTACATGCGATTTTAAAATACCATGCAACTGAATGGTTTGACGGGTAGTGATCTTTATAACTCCGGTTGAGTGTTCACCGGCAATATTATGCAAACCAACATATTGCTCACCGGTCATAAAGCCACCGGGCAACCGCAAACGGAGCATATAAGAATACAGCCATTCGAGCTTTTTAGCGCTCCGTTCTTCACGGCGATCGCGATCATCCTGCTGATACATGCCATGAAATTTTATCAGCGCCTGATCGTCTTCACGTATCGCGCCTGTTAACTCATCGTGCAGGCTTTCTTTTAATGTACCACGCAGGCCGTCACTGGCCATTTTTATCCTTTCAGTAGATGATAGATTCTTATTTTCGTTTGTACTCATTTCGATATTCAGTGTTCAATTTTCAATATTCAATTTTCAACTCCCGGTACCTATTCGCTATTTAGTATACATCCTTCAGAAATCTTCCTTCTTCCTTCAGGTTGTTGAGATATTCAACTGCCTGAGCGCTGGTTTTATTTCCAAAGCGCTCGATGATCTGCAAAATGGTATATTCAACGTCTGTGCTCATTGGATCTTTCGCTCCGCATATGTATACATACGCACCATTCTGTAACCACTCATAAAAGGCAGCACTGTTTTCGAGCATCTTATGCTGCACATATATTTTAGAAGCCTGATCTCTTGAAAAGGCCACATTTACTTTTGTAAGTACACCGGTTTGAACCCAGTTCTGTATTTCTGTTTGATACAGGAAGTCAGTTGTGAAGTGCTGATCGCCAAAGAACAGCCAGTTGCGGCCAGTGGCGGCTGCTGCATCGCGTTCGGCCAGGAAAGACCTGAACGGTGCAATACCAGTACCGGGCCCGATCATGATTACATCCTTTTCAGGAGCCGGTAATCTAAACTGGTTATTTTTATGTACATAAAATTCCAGTGCAGTATCTACGGGCAGATCTGCCAGAAAATTAGAGCACAACCCATTTTTTGCTTCACCGTTTAATTTAAAATTATCTCTGGCAACAGTAATATGTACTTCGCCATCGTGTGCCTGTGGTGAAGAAGAAATTGAATACAGGCGCGGTGTGATCGGTTCAAGAATGCCAATCACTTCTTCAAACTGTGCGGCATTATTTACCGGATATATTTTCAGCAGATCGAGTAAGCTGATCTTTGTTTCGGGAATGTCTTGCTTAACAATAGCAGCATATTGTTTTACCACTCTTTCGGGCAAATAAGCAATATTCAGTTTCTTTTTAAGCAGCTCGATAACAGTATGTGATTCGTTTTTGAATGAAACTGTTTTCTTACCATCAATTTTGGTTAATGCTATAATCGCATCAACAATAGCGGGTGCGTTCTCCGGAATAATACCAATAGAATCGCCGGGCTGATATTCCAGCTCGTCTGCTGCAATTTCAATATGATGAGTTTGTTTATTGGAGCCTCTGTCGTTCAGATTTATATTGGTAAGAATATTACCGGTATATACTTTTTTACCGGCGGGCTTTTTTGCAACTACTACTGCACCTACACTTGCCGTACCATTGCTGCTGGTAGTAGTGGTTAGTGAATGCAGAACCTGCGAAAACCATCCTTCAGCATCTCCCTGATAATCGGTATCGCATTTTTGCAATGATACAATACGCTGGCCGCCCAACTTTTGTAATTGCTGATCTACATCTTCACCTGCTTTACAAAATAAAGGATAGGAAGTATCGCCCAATGCCAACACGCCAAATTTCAGTTGATTTAGTTTAAAACCATTCTGGTGGATGTGATCGTAAAACTTCTTCGCTGTGGCAGGGGGTTCACCTTCGCCCTGTGTACTGATGATCGTGAAGAAATATTCTTCCTTCGACAGATCAGTTAACCGGTATTGATCGAGGCTTACCACTTTCGCGTTGATCCCGCTCTTCTTTGCTTTTGTTGCGAGATCGGTAGCCAGCTTTTTCGAATTACCGGTTTCAGTTCCATAGGCTATGGTAATTTTTGAAACAGCCGGTTTATCATTTGCCGGTGCTACAGTTGGCGCAGTTGCCGGAACGGTAGCTGCAACAGGAGCTGCGGCAGATGTCAGTGACGGCTGATCATGGCAGTTCATTAAAACCCCGGCAAGGAATCCATTTATCCAAACCAGTTCTTCTTTAGTAGAAGATCTAACTAAATCCTGTAATACTTTTAACTTATGCTCTGCTAACATGTTTGTTTACTTTTTCCGCATTTTCAGAATCAGGTTTCGAATTAATCAGTTTAGCCAGCGGCTTAAAATAATGTTCTGCACTGTGGCTGTTTTCAATCCATTTAAACTGCTCGTGCAAAGCCACTACTTTACCGATTATTACAAGCGAGGGAGAAATGAAATTTCTGCCCTGCAACTGTTCCTGGTATTTATATATGTTGGTTACATGTACATTTTGCAGCGGTGTGGTAGCCTGTTCAATAACTGCCAGTAATTTGCCGGAATCAATATTATTCTTAACCAGGTTCTCCACTACATGATCCAGTGTTTCAGACGACATATAAAACACAAGCGTATCATTGGTTTGGGCCAGTTCCTTCCAGTAATCTTCTGTAACAATCTCCAGTTTATAACTCGTCAAAAAACGAACGGCTGTAGTATATCCTCTTGCCGTTAAGGGAATACCGGCATAAGCGGCTGCACCAAGCGCTGCTGTTACACCGGGCACTATTTCGTAGGGAATACCATGCTGTATAAGAGTATGCAGTTCATCGAGTATATTCGAGAACATAGACGCATCGCCACCTTTTAACCGAACTACCAGTTTACCCTGCTGTGCGTAGTGTACCATTAATTCATTAATAGTATACTGGGGAGTAGATGAACCACGGCTGCATTGTTTTCCTACATAAACAATTTCAGCCTGGCTATTTACATATTGCTGCAACAAGTCCTCGCTTACCAACCGGTCGGCCAGTACCACTTCTGCCTGCTGCAGGTAACGCACGGTTTTAACCGTAATGAGTTCCGGATCGCCGGGACCTGCTGCAGCGAGTATTACTTTACCATATGTTGGGTTCGGTTGCATGTATATGTTTACTATTTAAATAAGCCGTCGATTGATAAATAACGCTCACCGGTATCATAGTTAAATGTGAGTACGCGGGAGCCTTTAGGTAATTCTGCCAGTTTCTTTGCTACAGCAGCCAAAGCGGCGCCGGTAGAAATACCTGCCAGAATGCCTTCTTCTTTAGCGAGACGTTGCGCATAACTGAAAGATTCATCTTTACCTACGAGTATGGTGCCATCCAGCAATTTTGTATCTAAAATTGAAGGAATGAACCCTGCACCCAATCCCTGTAAAGGATGTGGACCAGGAGCGCCACCACTGATCACCGCTGACAATTCCGGTTCTACAGCAAAAACTTTCAGGTTAGGGAATTTCGATTTTAACACTTCAGCTACCGCAGTGATATGACCACCGGTACCTACACCGGTAATTACATAATCAAGACCATCGGGAAAGCTGTTCAATATTTCCTGCGCTGTTGTTCTACGGTGTACTTCAAGGTTTGCTATATTGTCAAACTGTTGAGGCATCCATGAATTAGGCGTTTTTTCAATCAGTTCCTTTGCTTTTTCTATGGCGCCTTTCATGCCTTTTTCACGGGGCGTTAATTCAAATGAAGCACCATACAGTTGCATCAGTTGTCTTCTTTCAACGCTCATCGATTCGGGCATTACCAAAATAAGCTTATAGCCTTTTACAGCCGCAACCATGGCCAAACCAATACCGGTGTTGCCGGAAGTAGGCTCAATGATCACGCTGTCTTTATTCAGTATTCCTTTTCTTTCTGCATCTTCAATCATCGACAAAGCAATACGGTCTTTAATACTGTTGCCGGGATTGCTACGTTCCAGTTTAATCCAAACTTCATGGGTATCGCCAAAAAGTCTGTTGATGCGCACGTGCGGTGTTTGGCCAATAGTGTCCAAAATGCTGGAAGCTCTCATTCTTTGGTTGTTTTGGTTATCAGTCGTATGTAATGTTTCTGTAATCATTGTTATATATTTTTAAATCACAAAATTCAGCGGTTCAGGAAACGGATTTTTGTCCCTTACCTTCACTTCACTTTTATGATACACTACCGAGAATGAGGGCACACTGTACGTTAGCCAAACATTGCCACCAATAATACTGTCGCGACCAATTACTGTTTGCCCGCCCAGTATCGTAGCGCCTGAATAAATGGTCACATTATCTTCAATCGTCGGATGACGTTTTACAATGGCGCTGTCTTTCGAAACCTGTAATGCGCCTAATGTTACGCCCTGATAAATTTTTACATTGTCACCGATAACGGTTGTTTCTCCAATCACAATACCGGTTCCATGGTCAATGCAAAATGATTCACCTATATTAGCCCCGGGATGAATATCAACACCGGTTTTACTATGCGCATATTCAGTAAACAGGCGCGGTAAAATTTCCACTCCCTGTTCCCATAACTGGTGCGACAAACGGTAAACCGCCGTTGCATAAAAACCGGGATAAGCTACCAGCACTTCTTCTACTGAACGCGCAGCAGGATCGAATTTTAATAATGCCTCCGCATCTTTCATCAGCTTTGCATACAACAAGGGAATGGCTTCAAAAAACTGCTCTGTCATTGCTTCGGCCTTATCGCCCTTGTGTACTACATCATATACCAGACTTGAAAAATGACTTCTTAACAGACCCAATTCTTTTTCAAGGTCGCCTGCCTGCTGATACTTTTTGTTTGGCAAAAACAGAAAGCTGAATACCTGATCAATGAATTGCTCAGCCAGATCCTTATCAGGAAAAGCAGTGTATGCTTTTTTATGTTGTGTAAATAACTGTTGTATAAATGCGTTCGTGCTCATAATGCTCAATGTTCAATATTCAATATCAACGTTCAATTCATCTTTATTGAATCATACAAGCGCCTACGGTAACATGACTGGTTTCATCGATCAGTATTGCTCCTCCGTTTTCGCGCAATTTTTTATATGAATCATACGGAACAGGGGCAGCGGTTTTTATTTTTGCTTTAATTACATCGTTAAGGGTCGCCGTTGCTGCATCGGCTTGCTGCAGCGTATTTACATCCAGTTTGTATTCAATTTCCTTTACAATACTTCTTACTACTTTGCTGTTGATCTGCAGCAGGTATTTGTTACCCGGGATCAGTGGCTTATTATCCATCCAGCATAATAACACATCCAGTTCCTGAGTTACCTGGGGTTTGTTATCGCTTTTCACGATAACATCACCACGGCTGATATCGATATCATCTTCCAGATGCAGGATGGCGCTTTGCGGAGCAAATACTTCTTCTACTTCTTTACCATTATGTTCAATGGTTTTAATGGTGCTGGTAACACCGGAAGGCAGAATGGTTACAGCATCGCCTTTACGATAAATACCGCTGATGATTTTACCGGCATAGCCACGGTAATCGTGCAGATCGTCTGTTTGAGGGCGAATAACATACTGTACCGGGAACCGTGCATCGGTAAGGTTAATATCTTTTTGTATTTCTACTTCTTCCAGGAAATTGAGCAAAGGAGTTCCTTCATACCAGGCCAGCTTTTCTGATTTGTCAACAATATTATCTCCAAAAGCGGCGCTGATAGGAATATAGTTCACATCTTTCAGGCCCAGCGATTTGGCTACTTCTGCATAGTCAATAACTATGTTGTTATAAACATCCTGGGAGTAGTTTACCAGGTCCATTTTATTAACGGCCACCACCACGTGAGGAATGTTGAGTAAAGAAGTGATGATTGAATGGCGGCGGGTTTGTTCTACCACACCATTACGCGCGTCAATTAAAATAATTGCCAGGTCGGCAGTAGAAGCGCCGGTTACCATGTTGCGGGTATATTGAATATGACCCGGAGCATCGGCAATAATGAACTTTCGCCTGGGTGTAGAGAAATATTTATATGCTACATCTATTGTAATACCCTGTTCTCTTTCTGCACGCAATCCGTCGGTAAGCAAAGCGAGGTCAATTTCACCCTGCTCTTTATTCTTGGTTTGCTTTTCAATAGCTTCCAGCTGATCGATCATTATACTTTTGCTGTCGTATAATAAGCGGCCGATCAATGTGCTTTTGCCATCATCTACGCTGCCTGCTGTTATGAACCGTAATAAATCCATGAGGGTTTATCGTTTAAAGTTTGTTGTTTGTTGTTTGTTGTTAAATTGCCTTTTTTGTCCTCACTTCAACATTCATCATTCGACATTCAACATTCGATATTTAAAAGTATCCGTTCTTCTTCCTGTCTTCCATCGCTGCTTCTGATACCTTATCATCGATACGTGTTTCACCGCGTTCGCTTGTTTTGGTAGCAGTGATTTCACTTATAATGTCATCGATACTTGAAGCATGTGATTCTACTGCTGCCGTACAGGTCATGTCACCAACAGTGCGGTAGCGTACATTCTTTTTCAGAATAACGTCAGTAGTGTCGAGTTTTATGAAATTGCTTACCGCAACCAGTTGTCCTTCGTGCGCGATCACATCACGTTCGTGTGAAAAATATATGGAAGGAAGAGCGATCTTTTCGCGGCGGATATAATTCCAGATATCCAGTTCGGTCCAGTTACTGATCGGGAATACGCGAACATTCTCTCCTTTTGAAATTCTACCATTATAAGTATTCCACAGTTCGGGGCGTTGCAGTTTCGGATCCCATTGACCAAACTCGTCACGTACCGAAAAGATGCGTTCTTTGGCCCTTGCTTTTTCTTCATCGCGACGGGCGCCACCTATGCAGGCGTCGAACTTAAACTCTTCAATGGTATCCAGTAAAGTGTAGGTCTGTAAAGCATTGCGGCTGGCGAATTTGCCTTTGGGCTCTGTTAAATGCTTTGCTTTAATAGTATCTTCTACGTTGCGAACGATTAATTTTTCACCAATGTTCTGTGCGAGCTGGTCGCGGAATTTGAGGGCTTCGGGAAAGTTATGTCCCGTATCGATGTGTACTAACGGGAAGGGGAATTTGCCGGGGCGAAATGCTTTCAGTGCCAGATGAACCAGGGTAATGGAATCTTTACCACCGGAAAATAACAAAGCTGGTCTTTCAAATTGCCCGGCTACTTCACGAAAAATATGAATAGCTTCCGACTCCAAATGATCCAGATAATCTAAACTATACTTACTCATATATCAGTTTTCAGGAATTCAGTTAATTAATTATTGATGAACGTGTAAACCGCACTCTTTCTTTGAGGCATCTTCCCACCACCAGCGACCGGCTCTGAAATCTTCACCGGCCCGAACAGCGCGGGTACAAGGCGCACAACCTATACTTACAAATCCTTTATCGTGTAAAATATTGTAAGGTACATTGTTGTCGTCGATATATTTCTTCACCTGCTCCGTTGTCCAGTGAAGCAGGGGATTGTATTTAATGATCTGGTTGGTTTCGTCCCACTCGATCACGCTTAAATTCTGGCGGTCGGGAGAATGTTCAGCACGTAACCCGGTTATCCATATTGCATTTCCTGCGAGCGCTCTTTTCAGAGGTTCCACCTTGCGAATGAAGCAACATTGCTTGCGGTTTTCAACCGACTCATAAAATGCATTGGGTCCTTTATCGGTAATATATTCTTCAAGCAGGCGATAGTCGGGATAATAGGCAGTTATGCGTGTATTATATTTTTCGTTGGTATTGTTCCACACTGAATAGGTTTCAGCAAACAGTCTTCCGGTATCTAAGGTAAAAACGTTCACAGGTAGTCCATTGCTGAGAATTTCATGTGCAATTACCTGATCTTCATAACTGAAGCTGGTTGAAAAAGTAACCTTACCGGGGAACTGTTTAACGAGGGACTGAATAAATTCACTGATATTTAGTCTATCTGATTGGTGGGTTAAATCTGACAAGTATGACAATAGTGGTGAGCTCATATTCGTATTCATTCATTCAATTATCAAAAGAAAATGGAAAGCGCGTATCGGACAAGTGGTTGGTCTGGCAATTGAGTATTAACAACAGCAACAACAACAACGTTTGTTGCAACAGGAGATGTACATATATTCTATTGTGCAGGAGTGTAGCATAAGAAAGTCTACTCAAGTTGTAGGACAAAGATACGGCAGAAACTTTTATCTCAAAATTTTTTCTACTGAAAAGGTGGACTAAATGCGTCTTTAACAAATTAAGCTACAAACAATTGTTAGTTCGCTTACGCACAGATTCTTACAACAAAATGCGGCTTTTACATGTTAGTCAGTGCGATAAGGGATTCGGGACCGGCTTTTGTTTACACGCGAGTGCCTGTTATACGGCTATGCCTTTACTAAAAATGCGCCGCTACTAAAGCTTGCGCCTCCGCTTAAGCTTCAGCGACAGGAGGATGGCGGCAGTTGGCTGGCGGGCAACGCTAAAAAAGGCAAAAATACCCCCTTAAAGGGGCAGGTGCGCTGCCTGTATTGCAGGCTTAAAAGGGTTGCTCCTGAAGATATTAGGCCAAAATGACTGTTTTTTTGTGTAGCACGGTATTTGGTTACCCACAAAGACTTAAATTGCCAACTCAAATAACAGAAAAGTACTATGAATCTTGGAAAAGAATTTGAAAAATACGCGGTACACCACAGAGGTATTTCAAGCAATACCCTGCACAGTTACCAGAAACACCAGATCACTGATCTTACTCCCAATATTATAGAAGAACGTCCGATGAATATTGCTGTAATGGACGTTTACAGCCGATTGATGATGGACCGTATCATCTTTTTGGGTTACCCGATCAATGACGAAGTGGCAAACATTGTAACCGCCCAGTTATTATTCCTGGAAAGCACTGATCGCACGCGCGACATTCAGATGTACATCAACTCACCTGGCGGAAATGTATACTCCGGGTTGGGTATGTACGACACCATGCAATACATTACTCCTGACGTGTCTACCATTTGTATCGGTATGGCCGCTTCTATGGCTGCCATTCTGTTATGTGCCGGTACCAAAGGTAAACGCACTGCCTTAAAGCATAGCCGTGTGATGCTGCACCAACCCAGTGGCGCCATTGGCGGTCAGGCAAGCGATATTGAAATTACCGTTCAGGAGATCAAAAAAATCAAAAAGAACCTGTACGACGCTATCTCGGCTCATACCGGTAAAACAGTAAAACAGGTTGAAAAAGATTGCGACCGCGATTACTGGTTAACTTCTGATGAGGCAAAAGAATATGGCCTGGTAGATGAAGTATTGCTTATTAATCCGAGGAAAGAGAAGAAGGAAAGCTAAATAGTAGTGATTCTTCGATCCTTCGATTACGCTCAGGACGCTCAGGACCACTTACGGTTTCTGTACCATTGAATAATTAATATCGAACGTCAAACAAAATTATCATGCACACATATTCAAATCATTTGTTTCAGCCCTTCAGAATGGATGATGAAGATGAGCCAAAAGAAAACGGCAAAGAAGAAAAAACCCCCGACTTTGGTATGCTGGCCAAGAAAATGGAAAAGTTCTTTTTTGAAAAAAGAGCTGTATACCTGTGGGGAGTTGTAGAAGATAAATCAGCAAAAGATATAGTAACACGCCTGTTGCTGTTGGATGCCGACAAACCCGGCGAAGAAATAAAATTCTTTATTAACAGCCCCGGTGGCGTAGTTACCAGCGGCATGGTTATTTATGATACTATGCGCATGCTGAAAAGCCCGGTTAGCACCGTATGTATGGGACTCGCAGCTTCTATGGGTTCTATCTTATTAAGCGCCGGCGCCAAAGGCAAACGTTATATTTTTCCGCATGGCGAAGTGATGATCCACCAGCCAAGCCTCGGTGGATACATGCAGGGTGTAAGTGCCGACCTGGAAATTCAGGCCAAGCAAACCAGAAAAACAAAGGAAATGGGCGCCCGCATCCTCGCTGAAAACTGTGGAAAGAAATTTGAACAGATAATGAAAGACTTTGATCGCGACTACTGGATGGATGCCAAAGAATCTGTTGAATACGGCATTGTAGATCAGTTAGTTGAGAAGTTATAAATACAGGTAAACCATTAAAGATCCCAAATTCCGTATAATAATTTACTTGTTCAGGAGTTTGGGATTTTTAATTGGGATTTGGATTTTCAATTAGATACCTTTGTAAGCGATTTTTATACACAACATGGCTAAAACAACATTACATTGTTCTTTTTGCGGACGCAGCCGCGATGAAGTAAAGATTCTTATTGCAGGGCAGGAAGGACATATTTGTGAAAATTGCGTTGAGCATGCGCGCGAGATCATTGAGCAGGAGCTAATGATCCGTCATGAAAGTGCCCCGCCAGCCACTTCTTTCAAACTGAATGTTAAGAAACCCGTTGAAGTAAAACGTTTTCTGGATGAATATGTAATTGGCCAGGACGAAGCTAAAAAAGTTTTAGCCGTGGCTGTTTACAATCACTATAAACGTCTTCAGCAAAAACCAACCGATAACGAGGTTGATATCGAAAAAAGCAATATTGTAATGGTAGGTGAAACCGGTACCGGTAAAACCCTGCTGGCTAAAACCATTGCCCGTTTGCTTAATGTACCTTTTGCTATTGTAGATGCTACCGTGTTTACAGAAGCCGGTTATGTTGGTGAAGATGTGGAAAGCATTTTAACCCGTCTGCTGCAGGTATGCAATTATGACGTAGCCGCTGCCGAAAGAGGTATCGTTTACATCGATGAAATTGATAAAATTGCCCGCAAAGGCGATAACCCTTCTATCACCCGCGATGTAAGCGGCGAAGGCGTTCAGCAGGGTTTACTGAAACTGCTCGAAGGTACCGATGTACTGGTGCCTCCACAGGGCGGACGTAAACACCCTGAGCAAAAGCTGATAAAGATCAATACTCAGAATATTCTTTTCATTTGCGGTGGCGCCTTTGATGGCATTGATAAAGTAATTGCCCGCCGGGTGAATACCAACGCCATCGGCTTTAATGTAAATAAAGATCTGCAGGAACACATGAAGAAGAACCTGCTTCAGTACATTAATGCCACTGACCTGAAGTCATTTGGATTAATTCCCGAATTACTCGGTCGTTTACCGGTGGTAACGCATTTGAATCCATTAGATAAACCTACCCTCCGTTCTATCTTGACCGAACCCAAGAACGCGCTGGTTAAACAATACCGTAAATTATTCGAGCTCGAAGGTATTCAGCTGACCATTGACGAAGATGTATTGAATTTCATGGTTGATAAGGCAGTAGAATACAAACTCGGCGCACGCGGTTTACGCAGCATCTGCGAAAGCATTTTAACCGACGCTATGTTTGAATTACCTTCTTCAAAGCAAACCGTTTTCCATCTGAATCTGGAATATGCTCAGAAGAATTTCGACAAGAGCAAGATGAGTTTGCTAAAGGTAGCGTAAGCGTTAGCATCAGTCAGAAAATCTTAAAAAGAAATAAAAAAACGTCGGTGAAAACTGGCGTTTTTTATTCTCATCATCCAGATCATTAATCTTTTCAAATTAATTATATGCAGGAACTGATTAAAAAGTTAATGGCAGAAGGATTAACAGAACAACAGGCTTATAAGGCCGTTGAAATCGTAAAGAATTTTGCGAAAGAAAAATTTCCCATCTTCGGCGGTGCTATCGATAAAGTGTTCGATAAATACAGCCCGAAAGATGAAGATGATATTATGCCGTAAGAAGTAAACTAATATAAAAGGCCCCTGTTACCGGGGGCCTCTGTCATGACAAGCAACCTTGAGCAGTATTCATCACTTAAGCTCTTAACACCTCTCTGGCTATGACTATCTTTTGAATTTCAGATGTTCCCTCACCAATGGTGCATAATTTACTATCGCGATAATATTTTTCAACGGGAAAGTCTTTGGTATATCCGTAACCGCCGAATATTTGTACAGCGTCTGTTGCAACTTTCACGGCTACCTCACTGGCGTAATATTTTGCCATGGCGGCTTCTTTGCTCATGGTTATACCACGCATTTTTAAATCACATGCCTGTAATGTCAATAATTCGGCAGCGGTAATTTCGGTAGCCATGTCTGCCAGTTTGAACGAAATACCCTGAAAGCCGGCAATCGCCTGATCGAACTGGTGGCGTTCTTTTGAGTATTGAATCGATGCTTCGTAGGCGCCTTTGGCAATACCTAATGCAAGGGCGGCAATAGAGATGCGTCCACCGTCGAGTACTTTTAAAGATTGTTTAAATCCATCGCCGAATTCGCCCAATCTGTTGGCATCGGGTATACGGCAATTATCAAAGATCATTTCGGCAGTTTCACTGGCGCGCATGCCGAGCTTATTTTCTTTTTTGCCGGCTTTAAATCCGGGTGTGGTTCTTTCTACCACAAATGCCGTAGCATTGTTTTTTGCTCTTGGCTCACCGGTGCGCGCAATTACAACAGCAACATCAGCACTTTTTCCATGGGTAATCCAGCATTTGGTGCCATTCAGAATCCAGTGGTCGCCATCTTTTACGGCTGTTGTTTTCATATTTGCCGCATCGCTGCCTGTATTGGGCTCAGTTAAACCCCAGGCGCCCAACCACTCTGCCGTGGCGAGCTTTGGCAAATACTTATTCTTTTGCTCTTCATTGGCGAAGTGCAAAATATGACCTGTGCAAAGTGAATTATGGGCAGCAACACTAAGTCCGATGGACCCGCATACTTTGGCAATTTCCTGTATAACCGCTACATACTCGTAGTACGATAAACCGGCGCCGCCGTATTTTTCAGGAACCAATACACCCATTAATCCCAGTTTCCCCATTTCTTTAAATACATGTATTGGAAACTCCTGGGATTCATCCCAGTCCATTACGTAAGGTTTAATATGTTGCTGAGCGAAATCGCGGGTTGTTTGTGCAACCTGTTCGGTAAGCTCTGAAAGCTGAAAATTCATAATCTCTGATTGAGCGGCAAGTATCGTTAAAGGCTAGTGCAAGATAGGAGTTTTTTTGAAAGGCTAACAATTGTTAGTAAAGTTTTTGAAAATTTTCTCTTTCCTATTAAATATTGAATATTAAATGTTTAATTCTGAAGTAAATACAGGGATTTACTTCGGCTTTGGACATTCATCATTTAACATTCAATATTATTAATCCACCGTCACATACCTCACCATTTTTTCAAACAACTCCGGCGTAATGATCGCAATTTGCTGCAGGTCCTGCGGTGAATGAAAGGCGCCATGCTGCTGACGGAACTGAACAATGGCATTGGCAATATTCCATCTTATATAGGGATGCTGTTTCAGTGTAGCGGCATCAGCTGTATTGATATTGATCTTTCTAATAGTTACAGATGTGCACTGCAGGCGAGGCTTTATTAAGTGAAAGGTTGAATCAGGCAGACCGTATGTTTCTGCTACTTGTTCCACCGAATAAAAACCACCCAGCCTGTCGCGGAAATTAATAATGCGATTTGCCAGTTTGCTGCCAATACCGGGTAATGCAATAAATGCCGATGTATCTGCCTCATTAATATCAATTGCAGATGGAGGCGCTTTTACATATTTCGGTTTCGAAGAAAAATCAAACCGCTTCTTCTCTCTTTCTGTAGCGGCTATTTGTATATAAGGCAATAACCGGTTATAATCTTCCGGCTTCAGTCCATATACCTTTTGCAGATCAGCAGGTTTGCCAAAACGACCGCCATGGGCTACATAATTCTGAATGGTATGAACAGTACGGTTATTTAATCCCAGCTTTTTCCATCCTGCATCATTTAATGTATTGGGATCAAAAGTAAAAAGGGTAACCGGACGGTCCACATGCGTATCATGATATGCGTTTTTTTGCGCATGGTTTTCATCATATGATTGGGATATTTCTGTTTTCTTACTTTTTTCAAGCTGCGCTTTCTGCGCATTAAAAGCATCAATGGCCGCCTTATCAGGAACTGAAACGGATGAAAAAAGGTAAGGAATCCCTGTAGAAATTCCAATCAGCATTACCAACATTACAATTCCAATGCGTTCTTTTCGAGTGAAATAGAGATAGTCGTTCCTGTTACGCTTCATACAACAGCTTGAGTTATATCAATTTTTGATTTTCTTTGCCCGCTTATATGTGGTTCCCTAAGTGATAACATATAAAAAAACACTTATTTTCTTCACCTTAAATATAAGTATTTGATTTAATACGCGTTAAATATATAGCCTTACCCTGCATTCCTAAAACCTACTTTATGAAGATTCAACAGTTATTGTACCACGACAAGTCGTGGCAAATAATCATGCACCCTGATGAATTTGACCGCATGCAATGCCAGTTGGTATTGGCTTTTGGTGAACCCTCGCTTATTACCGATACCTCAGTATTTAATTATCTGGAAAGAAGTTACCCCGAAGCACATATCATTTTATCTTCTACCTCTGGTGAGATCATTCATAATGATGTTCTCGACAATAGTGTAGTAGTTACCGCCATTCAGTTCAGCAATACTGTAATTCATTGTGCTAAAACCAATATTAAAAAGCATAAAAGCAGTTGTGAAGTGGGTCGATATCTCATGCAGCAACTGCAGCAAAATGACCTGAATGCCGCTTTTATTATTTCTGACGGCACATTTATCAATGGCAGCGACCTGGTAGCAGGATTCAATGATATAAATACACAACGAATTCCTGTTTCCGGCGGACTGGCAGGCGACGGTACCCGATTTACAAAAACCTACGTAGGTCTTAATCAGTTGCCCGAAGAAGGTACTGTAGTGGCAATAGGTTTTTATGGGCCTCAGTTAAAAGTGAATCATGGTTCGTTTGGAGGATGGGATGAGTTTGGTCCGCCGCGCACAATTACCCATTCCGACAAAAACATTCTTTACGAAATAGATGGCAAAAATGCCCTGGAGTTGTATAAAGAATATCTGGGGCCCTACAGCGAAGAACTGCCCGGTTCAGCTATGTTATTCCCTTTATCAATTAAAGAGCCGGGATGCGATAAAGCACTTGTACGAACTATATTAAGTATTAATGACCAGGACAGGTGTATGGTATTTGCGGGCAATATGCCCATAGGCAGTCAGGTACGTTTGATGAAAGCGAATTTCAACAAACTGATAGATGGTTCTACCACTGCAGCCCGCGATACGATCGATCCACTGCACACAAAACCTGAACTGGCCATATTGATCAGTTGCATCGGCCGTAAGCTGATCATGCGCGAAAGAACTGAAGAAGAAGTACATGCTGTAAATGAAATTTTTGGTGCGGCAACATGCACCACTGGTTTTTATTCTTATGGCGAAATATCTCCGTTTAGTGCCAGTAACCAGTGCCAGTTGCACAACCAAACCATGACCATTACCACATTTACAGAATTATAGCCCCTTTTCCTTTTATGCTGTATCATAAAATACTTGAAAAACAAATTCAAAAAACGCTGTCGCCCGAGCAACTGAGTGATCCGCAGATCCAGCGTCTATTGCAAATGGTCGATCATTCGTATTATAATTTTGAGAGAGATAAACAGCTTACCGAGCATGCTTTTCTGATCAGTGAAAAAGAATATCAGGATGTAGTGCACAGACTGCAAAGTTTGAACAATATCTATAATCAGTCAGTAAAGAAATTAAAAGATGCCATCATTGCACACGATCCGCAGGCATCGCTGATCATTGAAAAGGAAGATAATGAAGTGGTGAATATTATAGCCTGGCTCGAAAAGCAAATTCATAAAAGTAAAGAAACAGAAGCTGAACTGATACAGGCAAAAGAGCTGGCCGAAAATGGCGCAAAAGCAAAAAGCGATTTCCTGTCGGTAATGAGCCATGAAATACGAACACCGCTCAATGCTATTATTGGCATTGCTCATTTATTGCTGCAGGATGCTCTATTGCCAAGTCAGCTGGAAAATTTAAAGGCATTGAACATCTCAGCCGAAAACCTCTTGCGCCTGATCAACGATATACTTGACTTTGGTAAAATTGAAGAAGGCAAAATTGCGCTGAGTGAAAAGACGATCGATCTACACCAACTGGTTGAAAATATAAAAACAGCATACCATATACATGCAGCAGAAAGAGGCAATACGATTCATTTAAAAACCGATTCTAACCTGCCGCAATATGTTTTGGGTGATGAAGTTCGGCTCGGACAAATCTTACACAATCTTGTTTCAAATGCTGTGAAGTTTACCTGCAATGGTCATATTTCTATACAGCTGTCGGTACAAAGAACACAGGATGACCACGTAACTGTTTATTTTTCTGTAACCGATACAGGTATGGGTATAGAAAAAGAAAAGCAGCACCTGATCTTCGACCGGTTTACACAAGCCAATAGCGATATCACCCGGGAATTTGGTGGTTCCGGACTAGGGTTGGCTATTGTAAAGCGGCTTGTAGCACTTCATAACAGTGATATATATCTTAGCAGCGAACCGGGACGTGGTTCGGTATTTTCATTTGCCATTACTTTTCAAAAGGGAAAACCTGAAATGTGCACTCAAAAGGTGATTTCGGGTAATAGTGATTTATCGGGAATAAAAATATTGCTGGTAGAAGATGTGGAGTTTAATATAATGGTAGCCAGAAAAATGATCAATAACTGGAATGGGGCGGTAGATATTGCTGAGAATGGCGCTGTGGCTATCAGTAAAATACGTCAAACGGAATACGACATTGTATTAATGGACCTTCAAATGCCGGTAATGGATGGTTATAATGCTACACTACACATCAGGAATTTTAATACGATCATCCCAATTATTGCTTTAACCGCTTCTGCTTCTTCAGACATTTTACAAAGAACCCGTGAACTGGGTATGACAGATTATCTGGCCAAACCCTTTAAACCGGGGGAATTGTATGAAATGATCTATAAATATGGGAAAAAGGCCGGCGGATAATTGCCTGATCATTGAAAATCAAGGAGAAAGGAAAAATTTCTTAGTGAAAGCGATTCATTTTCCCGGAAACAGAGCACTTTAGGGCCGATTTACATAAGTATAATTTTAAATAAACTCATTTCTAAGCCAGTAAATAAACAGACCTTAAAAAGAGATAGTACAGACTTCACCCACATTTTGTCTGGGTGAGGTCTGGGTGAGCTCTGGGTAAGGTCTGGACTATGTCTGGACTATGTCTGGACTAGGTCTGTATAAGGTCTGTGTAAAATAGCCTTAAAAACGGCCGGTTTACAGCCGTCTTATATTAAAGAAAAGCTTTCCTGGAGCGAAAACTCCAGCATCAGATGCTGTTTCCGATCAGGAAATCCGTTGAATTTGGGGAAAAATAGAAGTTCAAACCTTAATTACCAGTCCATCGTAGGCCA
>Ga0105239_10001101_pt1 | contig 37343 bp, 34 predicted proteins | sample KBSC44metaG_FD_92761 | JGI IMG/M metagenome (GOLD analysis project Ga0105239, IMG submission 92761) | Corn rhizosphere microbial communities from Kellogg Biological Station, Michigan, USA - KBS C4-4 metaG | ecosystem: Host-associated > Plants > Roots > Rhizosphere > Soil | place: Michigan, USA... | reverse complement strand
TATAAAAATTGGGATGATCCCCGCTACGCGCGCGCGCGGGTTTTTGTTGTGGGTAGGGGGGGGGTGGGGGGGGGGGGGGGGGGGGAGGGTTGCCTCCGCCGCGGACCAGTTGCAGACTATGGGCTGCCACGCTCTGACAATGCCCAGCTCCTTGGATAGGTTGAATGTAGGCATTGGCTGGCAGTGTACCGTGAATTATCCACGCGAGTTATCTAATTGAAACCCCATTACGGTCGAATCAAACTATCCCACGTACTCGGGCATATGCAGACGCACAAGCCTCTCGACGTTGGCTTATGATGACCATCTGATGGTTGCCTCAACAACTTAAATCGGTTCTTGATGGCAATTATACACCGGCACAGCTTTGGCGAAGAGGGGGAAGGATTCTGCCAATAAATGCAGCCTGTGCTCGCGGCTGCAAAATTACTCTCCTAGAAAAGCCTGCTGTGTTACGTCTCTGCGCAAGAGAGAGAGAGCGTTCAAGTGGCATTTTCGTCCCTCCTTTGCATTGATTGTTGCACCATGGACACCGATCTCCCTTTTGAGATTCGCTCGTTATTGCAGAATGACGTAGATCTGGTATGTGTGCGTGCTTTTACTGAGGCCTTTGGGTGACAGCTCTAGGATGCTGCTCTATTGACTACGATGTTGACGGAGATCCGAACAATTATGGAAGAGCGTACCGACGTTTCCACTAAAATGAGGCTTTGCATCAAAGAGAAAGGGGAGAAGGAAAGAACCCGACTCAAACTCCTCTTCCAATACAGTGGAGTGGATGCGGAAACTCTCAGAGTACTTGAGGGGTGTGAGGATTTGTGGAAGACGGATCCATCACAATTTTGGGAAGCACCAGCGCCATTGGGCTGGAACAAACTTTCTAATGCACAAGCCCAGATTGTCAGTTACTATCTCCACGGCCAGGACGTCGACGCTTAGTCACGTATGGTTAGGAGATGTGCTTGCATACTGCTTGTAGAGTTCCAGCAGCAATTTGAATGCGTTTGGGACAGCGCCTGTACAAAGGCCCTGAGTACCAGAGGAGGCTTGAATAAGAAACCCGGAGAGATTGAGCGGAATGTGAAAGACATGATCAGCTGTGGTGGATACTACCTCAACCTTGAGAGGTCGTTGGGTCCTGGTGCTTCCCTGGTTTTGGGACTTCAGGTTGCGGAGACTCTGTAAGCGGCGCCGAAACCATATACCAATAAAAACGCACTGACTTTCTCAGGTGGACCAAAGCCTTGAAAAAGTCGGGAGAAATGCACGACGCAGTGATTGGCCACATCAGGACAACCAATGTACCGACAATTGTCGAAAGGTTTGGGATGTTGAGAGTGAGGTTTGTCGAATACAAGCTCCAAGAGCTGTCAGCAAGCTATCAGGCGACTTATGGTGGCAGCATCGTCTGCGCAATGCCATCAAACCCAATATTTCCGCCCACAAGAGTGCCCGAAAACTGGGGCACTAATGAAATCTATGACCCAATGTACGACATGTTGACGGATGATTTTGACTGGAACATTGCTGCTGAAGCGGGAACCAATGTAATTACACGAACTCATTTTGCTCAGTAGTAGCCAATATCGTTAATAGAAGAGCTTTGCCCAACCTTTCAACTGGCAGCGTTCAGGTTCTGGAAACATCATAAGGAGACTCAGAAGGAGGCTCAGTGGTCCCAAGTCCTGTCGTTGAGTCTGCCGGTCGCCCTCCGTGCACGGGCCCGGACATGATCTGACAGCGAAGATCCGACTTCACGTAATTCACCATTTCTCGTAGAATGTCGGCTTGCTGGGGTACTATTACCGCATTCAACTCTGGGACTGTCCATTTGACCCATATATTACCGTGACAACGGCGTGGCAGGATTCTAGCTGGGTGACTGCGGAGATACAGATCACAACAGTAGCACGAGGGCTTACTGCAGCCAATATAACGGTCGCCCGCAATGAACTCAAGTCCGCGCAAATGGAAATGAAGCAGTAAAGCGATTTCGGCGTGCAGGTTTGGATTGAATGTTCCGTCAATCATGCTCGAAAGCCACTGTAGGATTGAACTGAGTGCTTTATCATTCTGACGGGCCTGTAACGCGTCTTGAAGCAGGGATTCTTGAAACTCCGGCAATACTCCACCCAAAATAGCGCTGGTGTTCCTCCAAGGCAGCTGAAAATCAGTTGTGCTGAAGGGCGATTTGTCAGCCTGGAGCACTTGCGCGTCCCTTAGGTGTTCTCGAAAGTCCTTGCAAGTGAGAACGATATATCTTGACGCGCGCACCCAAGAGCACAGTCTGCCCAGTAAATGGAGCACTTGTTTCCATAACATGTTGTCTTCTGACGAGCGAATCAATTCATCAAGCTGTTCAATCAGAATTGACCCCTTCAAATTCATTGATAACTCAATCAGTCTGTCCGGATCCCGTGAGAGCTCAAAAAAAGATTCCAAGTGCTGTCTCTCATTTGGTCCTGTGGGTCGGTGACGCGGTCAGTCACTTTTCAAAGAAGCCCTGGTTGCTCCTACCGAGTGTCATTCGCGGTTTCTGATCGTCAATAGCAGCCATTGTGGCCTTCAGCCTTCGACCGTAATCCTTGACCCGAGCCCAGCTAAGTACTACCGATTCTCTGGCAATCTTTCGGATGAGTTGCGAGGCTGATTCCGAGTCTGATGAAGCCTCTTGGTCCAAGTCAGAAAGTATTCGTTGGATATGTTGGAGCGCCGCCGGACTAAGATGGTTATTACAGGCGATCCAGAATGTTGGATTGGTTGTGTATTCGACAGCAATGGCCGTGACAGTCTCGCCACCAATTTTGTAGTCGGCCAGCCAGGCCAAGTTGTCAAGAAACTTATGCCATTTATTCTGCTTCGGGGTGAAGTGGTCGATCGTCCCGCCGCCCTGTTGCTGCGATCGATGGGGAGTCAACAACCTTAGCAAGATCAGACATCCGTAAAACTCTTGGACAAGTGATCCTCTTGTGGCCATTATGGGCTATTTCATGAGGAAAGTGTGCTATGAAGAACATGAAGCCATTTAGGGACCATGAAGACCGTGAATACTCTACATGGTGCGATGCAGTTTTATAGGTGAAAGCTTGTTCCTCGTCCGCGTAGTAGCGTAAGTAAATCAGAGTACCTTGCCGATAGCCTGTTACGGGCCAGATTACAGTCTTGGGGCTAAGATGGTCGGCCCATGCCGAGCTAACATCTCCATCATTGTTGTTGAGAACTTCGACCTAGGGTTTTTGAACTATCTACACAATACGCAGATTGAAGTACATGCATGCTTGCCTTGCAGCTTCGTGCTGAGCCTGCTTGTAGGACGTACCCGTACCTTCAAAGGTCTGGCCTTTGAAAGATAAGATCGTCTTCCACAGAATAGGCTCCGTTGGAACCGGCTCTTTGCTGTAGATGGGTTTGAGGCCAAACTGTATTCCATGATTGTTTACGGCCACACTGTAGAGACCAGGGTTGACCGATGCCGGTTGAGGCTCATGAAATCCGCGTCCACGGCTCCCACTCAGCGATACGAAAGACTGTCGCTCCCCGCCATCCCCACCTTGATGTAAACTCCTGATTGCCTGAAGCATTTGGTGCTTCGTGTCTGGAGACCCTTGGTGAACAATCCGCCCCACTAGAATCAGCAGGCTTGTGCGTGAATCTGCAGAGGTCGCCATTGGATGGACTGACAGTTCTCCGCGATGAGCCTCAATCAGAGTCGACAGACATGTCTCATACGGGAAATCTCGCATATCGCGGAACAGTCGAGACTGATCGTCGAGTCAAGAACTGAGTAGCAATATTCATAGATAGGGGACTCACATCGACTCCGGAAGGTGTATCAGACGGACCACAATCTTTCAGTACTTGCTGCGAGATGACACACTCGAAGTACTTTTGACCAAACCAATAACTGACTTGGTCACCCGCCCCCGATGTAGCGGGTGTGAATGACAACTTCTCCACATCCGAGCTGTCAAAGATGGAACTCCCCGGGGCGCTGTGACCGGCGTTGCTTTCCATATTAAGGAGTCAAATCAAGACAATGGTTTCATGCAGATATGGGATGTGCAGATGTAGAATGCACAGCTGAACGTCAACGACGAAGCCATTGAAGGCAGTTTCATTATGTACTTCTGTGGTCCCTTCGTCCTGAATGGTATTCTGGAATGATTCGGCAAACGAGCGTCATTGAGCCCGACGCTAAAATGCCGTACGGCATCTTAATAGCGCCAACACTTCCCATCTCCAATCCGATTTCAACAGATTCCCTCCGCCCGCTAGTCTAGTAAATGTGCCTCAAGAGCGCGCTGAGGTAGCCGTCTTGCTTTGCTTTCCTTTTGCTGAAAATCTTCCCTGTCTCGCGCGAATAGCGGCCTAGTGCACTTTTCGAAGCAAAACGTTGTGGCTGAACGCCAATCCTCCTCGCTTCGATCAAGTCGACAATGTTGACAAAAACTCGGGAAAGCCCCTGTAACCGGTGAGCTCACTTTGCAAATCGCAGCTTGCGACGTGGACAGACCTTTCTGCATTGTTTTATCGAGGGAGGTATTGGGTCGATAGCGACGTCCCTGCACAAGTCCTGCCACCCTCCGAGATTTCGTGACTCCCTCCCAAAATACTGGTCAAATGCACCCTCGAGGCACTTCTGTCGCTCGGTTCGATATACTTTGCCCTTTTCTTTCCACTCGAGGCTCAGGGCAAGTCGGCGAAATTCGTCAAGAAGAGGAGCTGTGGGATCATAGTCAAACGCGCTGAACTTCCCAAAGTAAGCATGTGCATGTGCCATATTGCGTGCCCCAGTGTCCCTGTCGGCCGTGTAACTAACAGTTCAAAGACGACACGATACACTACATCCAGGTAAGTCTCCAATTTATAGGCTACAGCAACGTTAGGCATCATAGCTTCGAGCATACATCTTCTCCCCCATGTCAATCTACTTACGTCAAAACTTCTGCTATGACAAGGAAGGCCTCGTTAACCCTATTCTTTACCTGTGCAGTTGCATCTGCCAAATTTAAAGCTGCATTTTGTTGAAGAGCTTCCTCGATTTTGTAAAAATTGATAGGTCCTGAGTGGTGACAGTCCAGTTGGAAGTCCACAACTCTGGCGGCCCCTGAAGAGCATCCAGGGGTTGGTTGCTTGTCCCCCGCCCATGTATTGATGCACGAAAGTCCGAGAAAGCACTGCCTTTCATTCCACACCGCTTGTTCCGCTCAAAGTGAGTCAGAAAAGTGATATGATTCCTGAGGAGCGATTATCTCGATCTCGATGACGGACGCAAGTTCAACATCATGGTAAAACCGGTCTTGGAATTGCGACGAATAGCGCAATTCTGTCGGTCGGTGAGGGGTATGAGAAGCGTTGTCTTCTCAATGCCCTTCAGAATCAGAGACGAGCCAATTGGCATTTCCGTCCTCTTTCCGACAGAGTTTACAGATGAGAAAGCCCACGCGCATGCCCATGCGTCATTGCCACATAAAGTTTGAGATCCTCTCATCCCTCCTCATCACCTTGTGAGGTAACCCCGTCTCCTTGGCCTCCACATGCATTTGAGCCCGTCTAGTCTCAGCCTCGTCGACAGGGTATGTGTATGGGCATGACCAAAACCTGTCTGATCTGATCCAACACAATCTTTGGGATCGCCATCCACTGCGCTGGTCTGGTCCGGGCTAGCCTAACGTAATTAAACTCGTACAGCAAAAAAATTACGGACCATCTCGTCGTCTCGCAGCCCAAGTCAGTAAACTTCCAAAGATTAAGCCTCGCCCACCGTAAAATCGTAATGTCGATGTCGTGGAATCTCCAGTGACTGAGTGTTAGGTAGGTGTCCGGAACGCACAGATTTCCTGAATCTATATGTGTACGAAACAGAAAAGCATCCCAAACGGGCGCTGGCGGAATTTTCCCGTCCAACCTCCCTACAGCTAGATGGTCAAGAGTATCCTGGATCCCGTACCATTAGGTATGTGAGAGGGAGAGAGCTAGTATAGGCTCCTGGAGCTCAAGGGAAGCAACCACTTCAGGGGGGATGAGAGCTGGCAGAAGTGGGCGGGCGGGCAATTGTGGCCAAAAAGGGTGTTTCGAAGCTTTGTATGAGGCCTGAACAAAACGGACCAGGTGGCTTCCTCTCATCTGCACACCTTCGGTGATGCGTCCAGGCCCCCCCACGCACACGACGAGCTTCTGGCTTTGGGCAGTTGTGGACCATCAGTGCAACGGCATTCTCCTTGAATAAACACGAATCGAATTTCACCGAATTCGAGAGCGCCCGTAAAGGTGGGTGTATTGACCCCTTTTCTATTCGTGCATCCAGACTCATGCGTGAGTGGTCCTTGAAATGAACTGCTAAGATCTAGGGAACGAGGCTTGCGACGCTTTGGCCGGCGCTCTCGGTCGATCAATTGCGACAGTGGCAATTCGAGGAGGAAATGCAGTTGCTATCGGCCTGCTATCGCAGCGGAATCGTCTTCTGTGCTGTGGAACATGAACAGCCGCTACCGCGGGTGGGCTCCGCTGATCGACCTGTTCCAGCGTGGGAGTCAAGAATCCCACTGGCGTGAGCTAGAGGCACAGCTGGACGAACACATCGGTTCGTCAACGGCAAAAACTCTGACCTCGGCGCTGGTCCTGAACGCGGACGAGACGGTAGCCGCTGCCGATTCGGGCGCGTTGTTCTGGGCCCATGTCCCAACTCGAGGAAACTGGATCAAACGGGTTGCGGATCGGAATATCTGAAGGACATCTTCAGTGGGCCGCTGGGGTACTCGAGTGCCGCGTTCCTCCAAGCAGCGCTGGTATATGAAGATGTGGTCGTTGAGACGATATTCGACGAGGTTTGCACGCACGTCGCCGCGCCAGATCTCGCTGCATCCGGAGGTGGCAGCGTTACTGCTGAAGTTGCGGAGCGACGAAGCTGTCGTCACGCTTATCGTCACATGTGGCCGATGCCAGGTGTGGCAGAAGGTCCTAGAGCGGTACGGTCTTGGAACTGTCAAGGTCATTGGATCAGGTCCTTTGAGCGGTACACATACACACATTGTCACTCCCCAAACCAAGGCAAGGCTCGTAGCGCACCTCCAACGAAGCCACCGTCTCCACGTTGTTGCTGTAGGCGACAGCGTGCTGGATTTAGGAATGTCCGTGCAGACCGAGCGCGCCATCGTCGTTTTTGGCGACGAGCAGACGCGAAATCGACGCATGGAGGAGGAGCTCGCCAAATCTCTCGAGAGCGGCGCCCTTTCCGCCAAGCAAACTGTCCTCGCGCGAGGAAGCCCACCACGCCTGAACACCGGGGTTCTTCCCCTGGTGGACTTGAACGGCCCCGACTCCTACGAGCACATTCTTCGCAGATCATCTCTTGGCCTTGTCCTTAACATCATTCATTTCACGGACGCGCGTCTATTCAAGATTCTGGCGACCCCGATGCGTGACGCCGCCATTAGCGGGCCGGAGTTGCGCGACGCACACTGGCAAGTCGGCCGGTATTTGGCGCTCTCCACTCTACCAGATCTGCTCGGCATTGAGGAGTATAAGATTCAGCACGTGCAGGGGCATCAAGTGCCGGGACATCGGATAGCGGGGCAGGGCAGAGTGTTGATCGTCGCTCTGATGCGTGGCTGCGAGCCGATGGCTTTGGGCGTAAGTGAAATCTTGCCGATGGCCCCGTTCGTGCATGCGCGGGAACCTGAGGATGTCAAACCTGAACTTCTGGACTTGATGTCGACCATCATCCTCGTAGATTCCGTGGTGAACAGTGGCCAGACTGTCGTCGGTTTCATCCGTCATTTGGCGGGTTTGAGCACCGGTATTCGGATCGTCATCATGGCTGGGGTGGTGCAAAAAGACGCAATCGTTAGAATTGAGGCTTGAAAGGATGCCATTCCGGGTGGGCAGATCAACTTGATTACACTGCGATTCTCAAACAATAAATTCACAGGCCGTGGCGGAACGGATACTGGGAACCGTCTGTACAATACAGAAGTACTCAAGTAGAGAGAGGGTCTGGTTGGGGTTGAATGGCGATCCAAACGGCTTTAGCTACAACATCTGGTTCTCCTTGAGCAAAAGCAGTCATTACCTGGAAGCTGCTTCCGTTGCACATCATGGATTGAGTATCCATTCATGGTCTCGTTTTCCTGTTTCCCCTTTTCCAGCTTCGCCCTGCTTTTCTTTCCCCTTTTTCCCCATTTCTTCAACTCTGTCACTTAGTACGCGGGCTACTTTATATTTTCCTTGAAAGGGGTACCATCTACTATATAATGGAAGCAGCCTTGGAATGCCTTTATGCCAGGCCGTGGCCCTTTGTTTATGGCGGGCGGTACATCTAGAGTGTCGAGGTATTGAGTAGTCTTCTCGTTTGCTTCTTGAGCCGTGGTTAACCCGTTACCTAACCACGTCATAACATTACGGCGAGTCTCAGGCATCTGGACAAACGTAAAGTCCTCGAACCGGGGACTTTCGAGAGCGGTTTGGGCGTGGGCAGATGAACCAGGCCATAAGCCAACAATACGACCTTCCTCGGAGTTGCGCTTGAACCAGGTTTTACACTGTAAAAGAATCAACATTAGCTGGTACTTCAAGATAGAGGTGTATGTGGCATAGTGATACCTTATAGGTGAATATTGTTTTCGCAAAGTATCGAGGCTCTGTGTGCACTTTCGCTGCACGACCGTCGTTAGTAACTCATTGCCCCATATTCGCAGACTTGGGATGGGGGGAGGCTTTTCAGCTTACTAGACTTCCATAGAAGAGATGTGTTCTCTCTGCATCTTCTGGATGCATTTGATAACATAGTCAGCGACGTTCTCCAGCATGGCGATAAATGACCCAGCACCAGGTCCGCCGTTAGGACCAAGGAAGATGAAGAGGTTTGGCATTCTTGGGACACCGAGTGAGAAGTATGCTTCTGGGTGAGGTGTCCATACATCCTCTAAAGTGACACCACCCCGGCCGATATATGGCGTCGACGACGAATTGAAGGATCTGAATTGCGACGTTGTTAGCACATTGTCTGGAAAGGGAGCCCTGATCATGTAATCTCACTAATCGAACCCAGTCGCGTAGATGAAGGCATCTACCTCGTGGAATTTGCCGTTCTAGTCCACGAGACCCGTCTCTGTGACTTTGCTTGATCCCAGTGCCGACGAATTCTACATTTTCCTCGACCAAAGCCTCGAGGTATCCTGGACCAGGTGTAAGTCTCCGACATCCAGGCGGGAAATCGGGTCGCATCGACTCGTAGATCCACGGTTTCTTTACAAGCTTCTCCTTGATCGAATCGTCACTCATCTTCCAGAAGAGCTTTTGAATCTCGGTGTCACGGAATGTCACTAATTGGCTTCTGGTCATAGTTCCTCCGACTTGATGTCGATACTCACGGTAAAGGGCTGGGATTTCGGGATATAATTTGCGCTGCTTGCCAGCCACATCTGAAGTACTCCCGATTTCAGCGGATCTCTATTTTGTGACTAAATATTCACTGACATTGCCTCGTTCTGAGGCTGGGCGAACACGGCCTTGTCTGACCTTGCAATCAATTGTCACATGGAGATTGAGACCATGAATTTATATGGGAATTAGTCCTATTGAGTTAGGTACTCTGCTTTTTTCCCCCATGATCTTCCTACTCTAGGCCGAACGGCCATCGGAGCCGTATATAGCATAGATACTTGAATACTTGTACAACACTTGTCACTAATGCCGGCTATGTATGTAGCCTTGTCTTACCTGGAAAAAGGACAACAGATTTGATCATTTTCAGAGAGATATGGTCTCATTTTGAGATCAATGAGTGTGAAAGGAGGGTGGGGTGGGGGGCGTAATAGTTCATGCTTGCTTTCATCACTCTGATTAAGATGAGCAGCGGCGCGGCTGTCGTCGAACTTCGCGTACGGCCTGTCTGTATATACTGTAGCACGAGCAAACCAATCAGACATCGCCCATCGATCGGAGGTGAACCACCACGCATGTCTTGAGTAGGGCGAGGAGCACTTGGGTAGGTATTCAGTATTCAGATCCTATGGAGGATTGTTTGATTGGTAAACTATCTAAAGTACATCCGAGACACCGATATTATGTGTGATTAGTCTGGTTGGCAACAACGAACGTTCCATCATGAGGCTTGTGGTAACATGCCATCCAGCTGTGATCCAGTATCAATTGTCCCATCCGATGCACTCCTGACGAGAGCAGCGTCACTTGTTTCATCAGATACTAAATCTACGTCCAGAAGCACCAGCTGTCCACCCACGCCTTCTTCGGTCGTCGGCGTTATTTCTTGATCACCCGAAAGAACACTTTCCCCTATATTCATTCTCTTCAAGTGAGGTGCGTTCATACTAAACCATCCGAGTCTTGCTTCGACTGTGATCCCATCCAGAAAGTTCTCATGGTCGTTTAACAGCCACCGAGTGTCCCTGTCCCCCAGATTATGCGCAACATCGTCGGAAAAATCTCTTCGGTGACAACTCACCATAGTCTCAAATGCTCGATTGGTGATCAGGAGAGGAGAATTGAAAGATGGGACATGTGACTGCTCGTTCGGTGCTTGACAGCTTTCATCATTGCCGAGATCTGTCAGGCTGGTATCTGGCAACCACGAGAAGCTACAAGACCAATCCCACATCCGCTCGACCAAATGCGGATTGGGTCTTGCATCAAACATCGCCATATCTCGATGACACAATGGTCCATATGCTTCTTTGTCGTAGTAACACGAGTTGCTGTTGGAATATCGAACTTTGGAACAGACCGGGCAGTAAAAGTAAAACAATTTGTGTCGAAGCCACAAACTGGTATAATTCAATCGACTCATCTGCACTGTCACCCTTGCTTGATGATAGGCCGTGGGGTCTTTGGAGATTAGATATTTCAATCTAGCCAGAGTCCTTCTTGGTGCCATTCTTGGATTGAAAAGATCTTCTAGGATAGAATTCGTGGTCATGCCGTGGGCATCAATCCCATGTTGCCATGGATCCTGCCGTTCAAATAGAGCGGTGACATCAATCCCAGGCTTTTCTGATGCCATGATTAGCCGGGAATGGAAGTTGATTGAAATTTGTCCCCTTTTAGTCATCTGAGCGTTTGTCACCATGAGAAGTTTTCGTTCACCATGGTAAAAACTGGGCGCAAGTGGTCCTTGTATGATGAGTTCTGCCTCTTGGTCAGGACTCCAACAATCATATACCTTCACCTTTGCAACATGAATGTCGTACTCGGTGAGTGAACTTTTCACTGCAAGAAAATGATTGGTCAGCAGGGCATACCAACTAGGGGAGCACTAAATAGGGGTGAGGGAGTTGAAGTACATAGTCCAAATATGAGCTTGAACATCTTTTATCATATGAGTTTGGGACCGGATGACGGTTTTCTTGAATACATACTGGAGAGTGAATAGCACTGAGGTTTGACCCACAGAAGTAGTGTGGTGGGTTTTTTGTTTTTATCAGTGTCCTCGGAGAACTGGTCGAGTGTCGTGAAATCGAACCTTTCGAAGCTGAAGATGAATTTCCAAGAGTCCGTTTTGGTGGTGTCTGGTCTGACTTGGATCCAGCCATTGTGGTCCTCGGGACATACACTCACATAAGAGTCCGTTGGATAAAGTTTCTCAATATTTGATGGCGTGAGTTCCCAGTTTATCATGTCCTCCCGTACCTCGTGCGTGGACCCGATCACCGTGGTACACACCGTGACTTCGCAGTTGAGCCAAAAATCGCATACTACTATGTTGTTAAAGAAGATATCGACCTACAAGTTAATGAGTTAATCTGATTTCTCCTTTGATCATTTTGATGTCCTAGGCCACTTGCAGTAATTTCCTCATTCTCGTCCCTCAGAATCATCTTGTAACCCCGAGGGAAATCGTCGTCGCAATATAGCGGATGCGTCTGTTGGAGATTCACGAGAATACCAGTGAACTTGAATCGATCAGACCCATGTGGTAATTCGGATATCTTGTATCTGTTGTACGTGCCCAAGTACCTCCAGGATGCCCTTGGGTCCTTCCAAGGAGAGGAAGATAAACGGTATATTTCGATAAGGACAGGTGACCATGAATGAGGGGATCTATGAACGGGAGACGTTGAATGAATGGCTCTCAGAAGAGGTGAAAATGACCGAGAAGGGGTGCTAGAAACAGGTGACGTTGACTGCGGAGGGGTGCTAGGAACAGGCGACGCTGGATGGGGGTCAGCCATGGTGGAGGATGGTATGGGATGGGATATTAAAACGGATGAAATATGAAAGTAAATTCAAGTAAAACAAGATAATCATAAGAAAAAGCCACAAAATCATGCTCGAAACAAGATTGTTGCGGTGATGGTGAGGAGTGGAAAAAAGGCGCAGGCTGTATGACTGATGAGGGAAGTTTCAAGCCATGGACCAAGAGGAAAGAACGAGCGGGAACGAACTGGGAAAGGAGCTGGTAGGAACAAAAATTTGGAAAGGGCAACGTGTAGAAAAGACCCAACGCGAAAGTGGATCAAAAAGGAATAAGTTGTACTTGGGTAATATACCACATTGTGATTTGAGGCTATACTAAGTTATCTGGGTCTGGTGATAATGAATGACAAGTAGTTGGAACACCAGTAACAACATGCGAAAAACAGTTTGTGCAATCTAGGAGGATTAGGTTGGGGGCATCGTTGATGACGATATGGACGTGTTCACCTCGGGGACTCCACCAGCAACATTGACAACTAGTAAAAAAAACCTTTCGCTGGTTCGCAAAAGCAAGGGAAAAGCAGTCTAGCCAGCCCATCATCGCAAGGTCGCAATAAGGAATTCACAAGTTTCTGCTAGATCTTGCCTATTGCTCGCAATCAACAAGGTTTTGTGGTTGGGTGTAAGGAAAGTGAGTTGGAATGCTTAGAACAACTTGTGTTCAAGCGTCATGTCGGACTCAGGCTGGAGACCGATGCAGGCACGGAAGATGTTGGTGAGAGCGCCACGCTGTTTAGCGAGGGCATTGACAACAGGGGTTCCAGCAGGAACGAGGGGAGCCTAAGATGGTTGTTAGTGTTTCGAGTTTCCCCGAGGATCACTGACACGAAAGTCAAGCATACCTTAAGCATATAACTCAGAATGCTGAGAACGCTATGGAATCCTTTGTAGTCGCCAGCCTCCTCTGACTTCCACTGGATTCTCGTCATCATCTCTGCCACGAGGACAAGATCGATGATCAATGGGGATGCAAGCAAGGAATCCTCGCAAACATTGAAGATGCTGATTGTCTGATGACCACCCATGAAGATTTCGGCGTAGTATTCATCCAAGGCACGCTTATTGTCACCAACCGCCGGCATGTACTTGATGACAACGGTATGATCTGGATGTTCATCCTTGGCATACAAGACAGAGTTGGCAGCAACCATATCGTCAACGACGTTGGACTTGGAGATCTCCTTGGAACGGAATTGCTTCTGGGAGCTCAAGTTCTTCCCATCGTTGTTGCCGAGATGGTTGTAGCTTGCAATGGAAGTCAACTTGATACCAGCATTGATCAAGAAATCAACCAGGGCCGACTTCATCTTGGTCTGGCCAGACTTGAAATCATCGCCACCAATGAAGGTGTTGTGCTGCTCAGCAAGTTTGATTGCACCAGGAACGAAGGTGTTCTGAGGAGAACCATTGATGAAAGGGGTGTTTTCCAGAGTGCAGGCGACAGAAAAGACGGTGGACGGAGAAACTTCGTCATGACCTTGCTTGATAGCTTGGATCAAATTGTCAGCGGTGTCGTTGACACCGGGGATGATGTCAGCATAACGCTCAGTATTGGCAGTCCAGAGAACGATGATCTTGTCGAGGTTGTTCTGAGACTTGAAGTTTCTAATGTCGGTTCTGATCTGTTCGACATGGTCCCAGCTTGCTTTGCTACCCGGTAGGATGTTATCAGCACGATCTTCTTGATTGGCGGCGATGAAATCGGGATAGTAGATACTTGGTAGTGGTTTCATGAGGGCCATTTCCTTGTAGACCATGGCTTTCAAAGTGGGTTCGAGGACCTGAGCGCGATCCATTGCAGCAGCAATGTTCAAGCTGCTGATGTCCCAACCACCAACAACAAGATCATTGGGATGAACCATGGGCAAGACGTCGTGGAAGGGGATGTTGATCTCCTCTCCAGTTTGTGCCTCGGTACCTAGTTTGATGGTTGAACCCATGATGACTGAGCCATAGTAGTTTGCAGCACGTGGGCCTTCTCGCGTATCCCAGATGAGACCACGTCGATTGGCGATGATTCCAGCAGTGACAGTCGAACCGTTGTTTCCACCCCACCCTACCAGCATGACACCAGTTTTGGGAACCTTACGATCGACCTTGAAATCATAGGTAGTTTCCTTGGGAGACGCGACGTATTTGCCGTTCTCGGCCTTGGAGACCGCGGTGGTTCGGTAAACATACTTGGTGTTGATATGGTCATCGGTGTACGTGACATTGGGGGAATTGACGGTGAAAAGATCCTTGGCTGGTGATGGAGTGGATGGGGTTGATTCCTGTGCGCTATACCCGTTCATGGAGCCGACGCCTACTTCCGCATGAGGAGCCATCTTGTTGAAGATTGAGAGTTGGCCGAAGATTGGACTTTGGATTGAATAGTTGGCGGGAGAAGTAGTGTTGAGGCAAATTTATCCTGTCTTGGGACAATCCGATGCTCCTCCAGGAGGGGAAGAGCAGCGGCTTCCGTTGAACGGGTGGTGCGACCTGAAAGGAGTGATAGGTCAGAAGACAAGACATCTTGTGCGGATTGAGGAGATATATGAGTAGAAAATGTGTATCAGGTGGGAAGGAGACGGGGAGAATTTTGTTGAGAGGATTGCAAAGCCAACTGGTGTCATGAAGTGAACAAAAAGGCGATTGAATGAAGTGGGAGGTTGTCGTCAATTACATGGTATGGTTGGATGGGCAGCTGCATCAAAAACAAACAATTCGGATATCGACTTGAATTGTGAACTGGATGGATGGCAAGGGACCAACAAATGGTGCATCTTGAATGTGGAATGCTCATGCAGGTACCAGGTGGGATCAACAGGGGATAAGGAAGCCAGATTGGGACCAGATTGGGACCAGGGTGTGAGGAAAGGCGGAAGAGACAGCCGGGTCGACTGCCAGTGGTGGGTGATGGTGGGTGTGTGTGGGAGTTGAGAACTGGACATGAAGGATGGACTTACGAGGGCAATAGGTTCGAAAACGTCTTGGCGGTTGAACGGATCACTCGGGAGTGATCCTGAAGGTTTGAGAGAAGAGGTTTGGTAAAGACCACAGCCGGGCGATGATCTGAGTTGGATATGGGCTCTGGAACAGAGGTTGAGGTGTTGATGAGTTGAGTAGAGGAGAGGTGCGATGGGGGATGGGACGACGTCTTTGTAGGAACTGCAGTTGGGGACTTGGGAAGGAGCCCACCAGCATCCTCACACTTGCTCCGTGAGTATTAGTGAGTAGTGAGTCCCTTAGTCGGTCGGTCTCCATCTCTTTCCCTAGGCTGAAGTGTTTTTCTCGAGTGGCAGAACAGAGTTGCTGTGGATGTGTGGATGTGTGGATGTGTGGGAAGAGTACCACTCCCCCTACTGGGAGGCACTCCTGAGTCCTCGGTCGGCGGATTGCCCCCCCCCAAAGGTCATCAGTCCCGAGTAACGGGAGATGTGACTAATGAGAACGCATCTGCCAGCGCTTTAGGCTCGCCGAGTTGACCGCCATTCTGTTGCACCTGCATAGTGGAGGAGCGTACAGAGTAGTCTTGAGCACTCCTTACTGTGTCCTAATTCTAATCAATTGATATCAATAAAGTTATCAGTCACGATAAGGCCGGCGGGTCTTTCCATTGACATCCCATTGATCCTGATAGTATCCCACTACTACATGCCCATGAGTAGGTTCGGATTAGTTGTTTTTCCGCCCGAGGGTCACCATTGCCCCTCCATGTGTTTGATGGGAGGCAAGTACCCCGCCATGCACATTTCAATGGGAAGGTACTCCGTACACCTGAGCACACATATTCTGTTGACTTTGTGATATTATAACATATACCCCCATTCCACACGTTGTAGATCAAGCATCTCTGCACGCTCGAGTCTCATCTGATTTCAAGGACCAGGACCAGGAACTCTTCAATCGCAACTGAAGGGAGACTCACTGCATTTCCGTAGAAAAACACATCATGCAATGCACGACGGACTGGTGCCCTATCTCCCAGCCCCAACTCCTATCCCTACCCTAGTCTGCATCGTCTGTACATCGTGCATCGTGCATGATTGTCATCTCGACCACATTTCAAATCCCATCTCCCATCTCTCATTTATCCAAGGCTTCTCACACCCTCCCTCCGCCTCCCTCCCCCTTCCACGTCGACTTCCATTTCCATTTCCAATTCCACTTCCATGCTTACCCGGTAGGCCAATAACAACCCAAGGCCTCTCCCTCTCTCAACGGTTATTTGAAAGTTTCAGCCCAAACTCCCTTCCCTGATGGCCACGCTAAGCCATGATGTGCTATATTATTATCCGCCCACCTCCGAAGAAAGCCCACACAACATCCGGGCCCGACTCGATCGGGGGAACAAGGGAGGTGGTCCTCGGGCCAACCTCCAATCTTTTTTTCCCTGGAATCTCTCGTCTAATTTCCAGCAAGCCACTGCATTGGACCAAACAAAATCAACCATCTGAATCCTAAGCCTTGATCACGCGATGCCCATGCAGTCCATCATTCAATTCGTGTTTGTCTGCAGGAGACATGCAAGGCAGCCAGCCGTGACTGTTTCGTCCGCGTCCAAGTACGTAGTCGCCGTCTCTTAGGGGAGGACAGAGCACCTGTAGTCCGTACGAGTAGTCCCACAAACACTATTAGTCCTGACTCCTCACAACCAAATCGCAGCACTGGTAAGAGAACTCCCCCTACTTTTCCCTAGCCCCGTGGGGGTGAATTTCTTGGCTCTCGTATCGGGAAATCTGGCCTCGTTCCGTTTTAGGCTTTTGGTAACGTATTCTGGATCAATCAACCAACGACTGCATCCAAGTTTGCATTGGATTGCACTACATTGAGCAAACACTCAAGTCGCAGGCGATCGGCACAGCATTGCCTAGGGTTGAGGCGTCCCGTGAATCTTGATATGTTGTCGTCGTTGTTGTTGTTCGTTCGTTCGAGGGGGGAGTATTTATCCTCGTGGTTCGACCAGGGGAATCATTTCCGATAATTATCTTCCCGCCATGCCGTGCCTTTGCACGCACGCCATACATCTGACATCTGTCCTGCGACGCAGCATGCCATCCCATGCCATCCCATGCGAACAGGGATAAGAGAGAGTCCTTCCTGAGTACTCGGTAGCCCAGCCAGCACATCAATCGACGCCGGTTTCGGGGCTGGATTGGCAATAGGTAGGTAGGTAGGTAGGTAGGTAGTAAAACAGGGATTGATTGGCTTGGGCTTCCGTCGGTCGTCTGAGGTTTAGGTTGTGCAAGGAGAGAAAAAAATCATCAGAGGGATCAAAAGACTGCCGAGCAGGCAGATGGACGAGTCACGATGCCATGCTACATATGTACTTACAGTGCTGCCTTACAGTAGTCGGCAAGTGGGAATCGATCATCCACGGAACTTTGGAAGTCATGATGGGAGACTGGCAACTGCTATTACTGCCTGACAAGTACGGAGTACATACGTTGGCCGGAAAAAGGAGATACTATAATCCATGTGCTGAGTAACCCACCGCTGGCATGGGAAACCACATGGCATGGCATGGCAGTCAGTAATGTAGGTGGTGTCTTGAGTTCAGATTACAACAGATCGGAGACAAGACACGAGATCAAGCCGTAGAAATCTTCTGATTCGAACTATGGTATATACATTACAGTAATTGTATCTGTCTGTTGGTTGGTTATGGTCTTGATCCACCAGCCGCTCTGCTTCGCACGAATGCTCACGCTCACGCGCACGGATCTAGCTTCCCACTTCTTCCACGTTCTTATCTTTTCCTCATTGCACAAAGTAGGGGATAGATTTCCCCAAGACGCTGGCTAGTCGCAACTTCCCAGGTCGAGATGGCTGATATGAACGCGTGCACACCTCCACGTGTGGGCGCGTCGACTTACCAGATATCCTTAACTCCGCCACCGCACTTGTCTGCCTGTCCAGTCATATATATCCGCAACCTCCCTCCTCATCGTCGTTCAGAACTATTGAATATACCAAGGAGAGCATTTTTTGACAAAGGGTCGAAGCCGGAGGGTTCAACCCAGGCGGCCAAGAATCGAATTTTCCATCCGGGAAACTGTATGTCGTTGAAGAGGTACGGTAATGATAGAGTGGTGAAAACTCCGCGCTCCGGCATCGCCACCAACTCCAAACAAGAAAGAGAGCCCCCTTTTCCCAAACGAATAGATCGCCAAATTTCATCTTTCTATAACTGAGTTATCGTCAAATTAGGTCAGGTCAGGTCAGGTCAGGTCAGGTCGCATTCATTAGTCTAGTAATTCTTCTCTCGGGGAAATTGCGGCCTTTGATCAATCCTGGATCGCCGCTGCTGATGTACTCTCGGATCAGGGGGCTAGGTCGACTCGGCGCGTTATCATGCGGCTTGGGCATCGTCGCCAACCGGAATGCGTCCCGTTCACAGTACACTTTTCCAGAGAGTTCAAAGTAGTCGTGGTCGAGTCGCACCTTGCACGTCGTACATTTGAGACACTCCGGGTGGTGTTTTTCTTTGCCGCGGCCCGCCACGTTGTGCGTCTCCATGTATAGGCCTTCAATGCCTTTGCCGCATGTTGCACACAGTGAGTTCTCCAATTCGTGGTAATGATGTGCGCAGTACGGATGGTCCGAATACACGTAGAACTCTGCCGTCGGAAATGGTGACTTGCATGTCCAGCACACGAAACATTCCTTGTGATACCTTCCAGTCAGCCGACCATCCGCACTCGAAACTGACTTTTGTCCAGCTTGAATGATGTTGGAACATCCCCTGCAGATACCTTTGTTGGGTGCGGTGCTTCTGCTCTTGCTCCTGTTCCCCAAACCGAACGTCGGCTCAGGTTCCGAGACATTGGAAGGTGCCTCAGGCATGTCGCTAGTCTGAGTAACAGATACACTGGGCACATCGCTTTGAACGCTTTCGGTGTCTTCTATGAAGGAAGATCGCCCCTTCCTTACAGGTTCAACATGCAGAGATGGTGTTGAAACGGGTTCTGGTGTTAGACCTGCTGCTGGTGCCGCCGCTGGTGCTGCAGGTACCCTTGGTCTCAAAGGGGCTGGGAAATCCGCATCACTTGGTTTGACCAAGTTGGAGTAGGATGCCTCGAAAGAGCTGTTTGCCAGAGTATCCGCGTGAGGTGAACTCGAGCGAGAGCTGGATGAATGCTCGGAAAATCCCACGGAGCCGTAAGAGGATGCAGATTCAATTGACACTCTTCGAACATCCGCTGGCTCCGGAGGTCTCTCCTCAGCCACTGTCTCGACAATAACTGGTAGGGGTGATGGCTCAATTATCGCTGGGGAAGTGGCGGGTATCGGGGTAGGTGCATCCTCCTCCACAGGTTCGACCATGACCACCGGGGTCGCCATAGAGCTAGAAGCTTGGGTATTGAGAGTCTTCAACGACTCTTCGTGTCCAGAAAGTTGTCTCAGTGCCTCTTCAATACTTGATGCTGGGTCGGGTGATCTCAGGGGTGAAGGCATCGCTGTCGGAGAAGGCTCCCCAGTGACCAGGGATTTCTCGCTGCTCGGTGTCAGGATGTGGTGATCCGTAGTTTGATTCCCATTCCCATAGTCCTCCGGTTCATCACTCAATGCTTGCCTCACAACCTCTCGTCGCGAAGTGGCTGACTGTGATCGACGTCTCCCAAACAATCTCCCCAAGCTCTTGGAAAACATACCAGCAGAAGGTGGCGGTTGTGGTGTAGCACTTGTTTGCGACAGAGGCGATGCGTGACGATCACTGTTGATGGGTGGCGGTCGCTTGGATTTGTATGATGGCTCCACACTGCTTGGGGGCGGTCCGTTAGGTTGATTCATGCTGGGCCCTGAGATCGTATTTTGAGTCGACGAGCCACTTTGGGTATCACCAAAATCAAATGCATTCAAATTTGGGTCCATTCCCACAGTTCGTGAGAAATCTGGTTCGGCATTTGTCCTAGGAAGCGGTGCAGAGAAGGGCATGGCAAGATTGTAGTCATGTTGATCTCCCGATCGATTCAATGTCTGTGACTGTGAAAGTTCAACCGGCTCGGGGGCCTCGTCATTGCTGGCCTTGGTGCTTTCGCCATTGGTGCTGATTGATTCGTTTCTATGGCTAGAAGCAGTAGAAGGACGTGAGAACTTATCTCCATATGGTCTCTCGGGTTGAGGGTGGGCAAAATTGTCCGAGGTGGTAGCCCTTGCTAACGGTGGTGGCTTAGGCTGTCGTACTTGTCTTGACGCATCCCTTGATCGAGACCGTTGCGAATCACCTTGTTGGGTCACTGCTCTTTCCCTTCTCCTGGATGTACTCTTGGACGATGCGGGCTTGTTCGCCGTTGGGAAGGGTGGGAAGGCGCAATCGAGGTTTGTGAGTTCGGGAGAAGGAGGTCGACGCGGGCCAGGTAATGATCCCTTGCGGAAGTTGTTGAATGGCGACCTTGAGCCAGACGATGCACTCAAAGGGGAAACCATGGAGTTGTGTCCACTGCTGGCAGGTGTAAGCTCTCCAGGATAGACGGGTGGGCGAACTAAACTCAGTCAGCAACGAGTACGGAACCTGTCAATGGAGGAAGGGACAAAAACGAACAAGCAGCGGCTGCGTCGATCTTTGGTAGTAACGGACGTTGCGGCCTGAGACTTTTCAGACTGTTAGACGAGTCCGTTCGTGGCAGCGGTGAAGGGATTGCACTGGATGTTGTTGTAGGAGGGAATGTCGTATTCGAGGAAGGAATTGGACACTGATGGGCGGCTACTGCGTCCAATCCAATATCGTTACCGCATTGGGAGCATTTGATGACAGGTCTGAAACTGGCGCTTCTTGTAGGGACATCCATCGCATCCATCCACTCCCGCAAATCCTTCGATGTTCGTAAGCCCTTGTGCGCCTATAGAGGTCTTGGTCGAGGTCATGTATCGTAGGTTGTTCGTATCTGTACCGATTTGCTGAGACGGGTTATCGAAGTAAGTGGTATGTAGGGGGTTTCCTGTACTCGTATGATGCGTGGTAGGTCTCGATTTCAGTCAAAGAGCATCCAAGAGGACATTGCTTCGATATAGCGGGTTTATCGATTGATTGCGAATATTAGGTCGGGTGGTAAGCATGACAGGGATAGTGCTTGCTTGGAAACAAAGACGAGATGAGCATCAGCCTGAGCAATGGGCAAGGCACATGAGCATGACAATGGCATGGCTACTCACAATGCAGCATGCACAGGACTTGGTAACCGCCGGACATAATTTTGCAAGACGCCGTGCATGAATGGCCTGGTCAGTTGGGGTGCAGCATTCTTTGGCCGGGGTAGGAGATGAGGCTTTCGTTGGCTTCGAGGCTAAGTGGTTACCAGTCGACCAGGATGCTTGAACTGGGCCTGATGGGGACCAACCCGTCGATCAAAATCTTGTCAAGCTCATTTTAGCGTCGATACGGACAAGGGCCTGTCAACGGAGTCAAGCCAGTAAGACGAACGAAATTGACATGGACGATAAGGAAGCAGATCGAGTAGACTTGGTCCAGCAAAGGCACTGGCTGCTCCCTGTGCCACTCACCAAGAAACCTACCTAGCTGTTTGAAAGGCTTTGTTGCGTCAAAAGCCTCGTAGGCGATGATAGCAAAACAACGACTGGACGAGTCACAGTGCTTTAAGGCACGCAATCTCATTCCCTTTGCAGGTGGGAGGTGCTCGCTTCGAAGGCAAAGGAGTTTGGTGAGGTTCAAGTTGAGGAAAAAGCGTGCTGGGATTCTCCACTGTGCCAACGCGTCGTCATTTGAGACGAACCACCCATCTAAGCTGGTTCCAGATTAGGTTGAAGCCACTACGGAGCCGCCATGAAGCCACCATGACAGGGGGAGATGGCATTTTGATAGAAAAGGAGGCTGAGCCAAAGCTTTTGCTCCCAGCGTCTAGACCTGTTCTGGTGGCGATGGCGTCGGTAGGGTATGCATTGGGGTTCAGCAGCGAGCCAGGGACCAACTCACCGACACCTTGTTTCTGGAGTCTGCAGTGGTAGTATTATGTCCGTAGACTTGCTGGGTACAGCATGGACCACTCATTCAAGCATTGATGCTTCAGAAGAATTCTGTGGATTCGGTTCAGGATACTCCGTCCTGCAGTGGAGAATGCCCTGATTCCAAGGCAGTTCCTCCAAGATGGAGACCCAGACAGAAGAGCCCACAGCCAGGGTCCCATATCACGTACCGAGTATTCGTACGGAGGATGTAACTGGATCTACTTAGACGTTCTTTATTCATGGCTGTTGGTGGTGGCAGCACTTGGCAGTGGGTTGAGGGCACCGATACCATGCGGTTTATACGGAGTGCCATTATTACGAGTTCTAGCTGACACATTTGCTGCATGGCGTCGAATGGCACCTCGACAATGCTGCTCTCACCGATAGTGAAGGAGCTTTACAGTAGGAGCACATAAAGTGTGCAAGTAACCCTAGTGGGAGAGGGGCAGGGGAGGGCACAATTCGAGCACCGTTAGAGGACGGCCAGAGGGGACTTGGAGGGGACTTGGAGGGGATCCTAGCCTAGCGACCCAGTGGTTCCAAGGCCTAAGAGCCCTAAAACATGCCCACACCCCCTAAGGCCTTGGGCCACTCAGACCCCGTACAATCCATCCACACTGGCCGTCCACTCATTGCCACCACCAATTTGTGCCTGGAACCCTCAAAACCCTCAAGTCTGCCTCTAGATAGAACATGTGACGGACACGGATCAATGATCCATGTGCTAGGGTCAAATCCCCGAACCCCCCTCCCCCCAATCCGACCCCTGAAATGCCTCAACCCATCTGCAACCTGTCCTCCGTAAGTTGCTTAACACACCAAGCTTAGCCCGCTGATTTGCTCTAGGGATAAATTCGTGTGGAAGACTTGGAAGCCTTCGACAGTCCACTTGATGATTTTAGTGGCTCGCCTCGAAGCAGCTTCATTTCCTAGGTGACTCGTCCGAGGACTGAATAATGAGCAGGCCGCCTTCTATTCCATTGTTGTTATTGCGAGGCAGACCCGTACTGTTTCAGCAGAGATTATGCTCCCAAGTCTTCTGCTGTTGCCTGATAAACAATCACGAGATGGGGGGGCCAGCGCTCATGGAATATCGGAGAGACCGTTTGATGAAACGTGTGCCTCGAACCGGGGACTGTTCACGAACATACACGCATTCCAATCACAGAGTTGCTTTTGATAGGGACGACGATGGCCGTGATAACAAGGCAATTCCCACACCGCCGATCTGTCGCTCATCAATGCCAATACGGAGTACTGCGAAGTGGTGAATCCCCCCTCCACAGATCCAAATCGGCCACTGTGCAGATCGCAATTGCGCAGAGGAAGGTCTGGCCTTGAGTCTTGACGATCATGCCAAGTCGAGCGGGTTGATCAATCATGCCATCCTACTTAGACACCCGTGGTGATATTCTTGGGACCTCGCTGAGTAGGCAGGCATTCGGGATGCTGCGGTTGTTTGTTGATCAACTACCCAGTACTCCGTACTGCATATTACTCAAGGAACCATACGATGTAGAAAGGTCATCTCCACTCTGCTAATTAATTACTATACCTCGATCTTGATCTCCTCCTGGCTCGAGGTTGAATAAACAAAGCAATGGACCATATGCAGGTACTCGTAGAGCCTGTATCAGATTCTCGCTCGCATGCCTGATCTAGGCAATTCCGCATCTAGCTCTAACTAATATGTACCAGTACTCTCCCCGTTCAGGCTCGGATTCAAATAAGCCCAGCATCTCCATCAGCAATCGTTCGCATCAAATACTTGGGTCCCTCAACCAGGCAACTTGGCCTCCAACGCCCTCACCTCAGGCATCTCAACACCACCCACCCTAACCTTGCTCAAATCGCCCTCCCAGCCCTCCTCGACATCCGGCCACGGGCCTCGTGGCGTGATCGCCTTGGGATTGACATCGGCATGACTCTTGGTGTAGTTCTCCTTGATGTGCTTGAAGTCCGTGGTCTCCCGGAACCCCTTGACGTTCCAAAACAGATGCTTCAGCCAGTTGTTCAGCTGTGGGTAGTCGTGCCGGATCGTGCCCAGATTGCACTTGAAATGCTGCACGTAGATGGTGTCGAAGCGCACCACCGTCGCGTATGCTCTGACGTCCAGCTCCGTCAGGTCCTTGCCCAGGAGATACGGCCCCCCGCCCGCGGCGACCATCTTCTCCAGCTTGTTCAGCGCCGCGAACACCGGCAGCACGTTCTCGTCGTACGCCTGCTGCGTGTCCGCGAACCCGGCCTTGTAGACCCCGGAATTCAGGTCCCGCTGCATCCAGGCCCCGATCTCATCGATCCTCGGGCGCAGGTGTTCCGGGTACATGGTGACGCGCGCAAACTCGTCCGGCAAGATTCCATCAAACGCCGTGGAGAAGTCGCGCAGCAGTTCCAGACTCTCGTTGTTGACCATCGTCCCCGTCTCGCGGTCCCACAGCACAGGCACCGAGTAGCGGCCCTTGTACTCTTGATCCGCACGGAAGTAGACCTCGTGGAGATACTCGCTGCCGAACAGGTGGTCCACCGTTGCGCCGGGATACTCGTGCTCGTCGCGTGGGAACCGCCAGCCGGGCCAGCCTCGCTCGTCGCCCTTGGGGTACGGCTTGACGACGCTGACGTCGATGACTTCCGTGAGCCCCTTCAGGTATCGGATGATGTTGACGCGCTGCGCGAATGGACAGAAGAGGCCAACGTAGAGGTGGTAACGTCCGGGTGTGGGCTGAAATGGTCCTGAGGGTGTGATGGTGCCATGCCAGGAATCATTCGTGCCGGCGAGGTGCTCGGCGACCGTGCTCGGTCGAGGCCCTGGCTGCTCTTCTGATGCGGTAGCCATCTTCCTGGAATTTGCTAGCGAGCCAGACGTTGAGATTCCTGTATCAGTTGTGAGCGATCTTGTCCCACCAGCAGTTGTTCCGAATATAATTTTGTTATTTGTAATCCTCGGGTCGTTCAAGTGCTGATGTAAACTCTTCAGCCTGTTCATAGGTATGATTTGTATTCACTGTTATGTAGAACTCATCTTCACTTCCTTGCCTAGAATCTAGTGAAAGGTCCATAAGGGTAACTTGATTTTTAAAGACATACTGGGTGATAGTTCGTCTGGATTAGAAACTAAACTTCACTGAAGGTGAGCGCGGAAATTCCGTTCCGATGACGTCGAGGTTGACATTATTTTCACTAAATGTAAGCCAAAGCGAAGAAGACTTGAATACTAGCATGAACGCAGTATTGAGATGCCCGTCCTTGCCATGCTACCTGAGAATATAAGGTGTGACCATAGCGAATCCATAGTGGAATACTGTACAATGACTTTTAGATCCTTAAAGACTCGAGAGCCTTCTCACTCCCATAGAATATAATCAGCTCTTGGCATCCTTCCCAACCTTCTCCTTCAACTTTTGTCCCTCTTCGACCTTCTGCTCCAGAACCTTCTTCACATCCTCGATCGCACTCTTCAAGAACTTTTCTGCCTCCTCCCCATGCTTTTGGCTCAGCTCTTGTAGCTGCTGGAGTTTCGGACCAAGCTCTGAGCCACCGGGAATCATCTTGAGGAATTGGTCAATACCGCCCCCTGTCTTGCTAGAGATTTTATCGGTCTGGTCCTTGACAAATTTCGTGATGTCTTCCGTGTTACCTGATTTGGCCGCCTCTTGCAGCTTTTGCCATAGTTGGCCCAAGTCACCTTGTAGCAATTTGTCTTTGTTTTCCTCCACAAGCTTCTTCAATTCGGGTTGCTTGTCCAGTAGGGGTTTGGCTTGTTCAATCCCCTTCTGCCAGGCCTGATCGCCATACTTCTTCAACTCTTGAGTCTTTTCTTGTACCAGGTCCTGAATCTTTTTCAAGGTACCTGCGCTGAAGCCACCTTTGAGTATATCTTGAGCTTGTTTCCACGTCTCGTCAACCTGCTTTTTAGCTTCAGGCCCATACTCATCGCCCATCTGCTTTAGCTGTTCGAATTTGCCTCCAACTTTCTCTTTCAGCTGAGGATGGTTGTCTAGAATATCTTGAGCGGCATCACCAGCGAGTGAAGCGACGCGCTTGAAGCAGTCTTGTAAGATATCCCAGGCATCACTGGCGGCCTCGACACTAAATCCCTTTTGAGTGGTAGCCTTGAGATCTTTGTATGTGTCGTTGATGATCTTGTCCACTTCGTCACCGTGCTTCTCGTGAACCTTGTCCAAGTCATCGAACGCTTTGTCGACGTAGAGAGAAGCGCCGGGGATCATCTTGGTGTAGCCTGTAACTGTTTCCCGAAGCCATTTTACTGCTTCGCTGGGCTCTGGGGCGGCGGCTGTGGTTTTCTTGAAAGCAGAGTCGGCGTATGATTTGGCTTGATGGACACTATTGACCACTGACTTAGCTCCTGAGAAAGAGTACCATAGGTAACCTCCTAGGAATGCCACAAGACCTCCAGCGACACCGCCTATTAGAGCTTGACTCGAGCCACCAGATGCTTCACTGCCGGCGTGCGCTGAACCTGTGGATTGAAGACGCAAGTTTCTTGGTTGACGGGCTCGAATAGGAACCGGTCGAGCTCGTAAAGCTCGACTTGAGCGTAGAGCTACTCTGGGAGTAGTGGCGAGCATGATTCGGTCAGAAATTCAGACGAGGGAGGGGCAATGGGGAAGAAGGGATCCCAATCAACAAGACTGAGTTGATCGATGAATGAGTCTGGTAGGGACGAAGGCAACAAACAGTCTAAAAAGTCAAGTGGGAGGCAGTGAGGATCTAATCAGTAGCAACAACGTAGCAGAAACTCACACACTCCAGCTCAAAATATTGCTGGGCGAGCTCAGGAAGCAACAATGACGCACTGGTTCCTGAGATCTAGCATACAACTTACAGCCTCCATTGGTTGCGGGACGGAATATGCTTCCAGAGCTTTGAATTCAAACGTCATTGTGGCACGGAGGCACATGCGGTGGGTGAATTATTTCCAACGCACAGTCTCACCTTGCGAAGCTTGATGGTGAAGGCCTGCTCAGCTGTGATGATGGCATACTATATTGGATGCTCTTAGGTTAGATTCGGAATATTTGGCTGCATGAAAAGAGACTGACAACAAAGGACCGATATTAGTGAGGTGTTGAAGTTGACATGGATGTTCAGGCACCCATACCCCAGATTTTGCTGAATCTCGGGTAACAATAATAATATAATTATTAATACAGCACATTTGCCCCATGTGGGCGGATCTTAGCAGCTTCTCACACAGCCACAGCCCTCCAGCCACAGTCTCTGCCTGGGGGCTCTCTGAGGCTCCAAGAAACGCTTACATACCTACGGGATCATCTTAGGGGCAAACCCCATCCCTAAGGCGCTTTTTAGGCGAGGCATCCCAACCTGCGGGCAGCAGCTTCCTGGCCCTTCTAGCAACGGCATCTAATTAATTAGCTTGAATACTGTCCACATGTGCATTTTGCTAGACTTTTGCTTGAATCCAACCAGCATTGTTCACACCTCCTCTCATTAGGATCCGATATACCCATGGCCTCAACCATGATCCCTAGAGTTGCTACTAGAGCCGTGCGATGGACTGCTATCTCAAGCCAGTCTCTGATAGCAATCGGATTCCGTCGAACAGCAGGATTCTCAGCACACGCAAGCAGCAGAAATGTCACCATTCATTCAACTTCACCACAATGCATACTCCTCCGACCACGCGCATTCCACACATACACCGCACGCCTAGCGGAATCACCCACCGCCGACGAACTAATGGAAAACCTCAACGAACTATATGCGACGGCAAAAGACGAGTTTGAAATCGCCGCAGAAGAAACCGAGAAGAAGACCGTGTATGCGGCCGATGACAGGGAGGCAGCAAAAGAAGCATTGAAAGGCCTGCAGGACGGCTATGAGAAGGCTATTAAAGAGAGTGCACCAGAGGTGGCCAAGGAGGTCCAGGCGAGAGTTGGGCCGCGGATAAGAGAGTTGGCGAATGCTGTTACGGCCATGGAGGAGATGGCGATGGAGGACTGAGATTCCCCCCCCACCTCCTCCTCCTGGGTTTTAGATGGCGAATGAGTGGCATGACGGTGTCATTCACCCTTTGGGATTCTCGAATCTTTGGCCATGGCTGGTTGAGCGGATGGATATACTCAGCGAGGCAGCTAGAAAAGACGGTTGATCAATCGCCTACGAGCTCGTTAGACCGCGTGGATGTACCAACAATAAAGCTGGACCGCAGTCTTATACTTATACTGGCATATGTACAGACTTCACGAGCATGAAAAATGGGAAATCGGAACAAAAATTCAGGATTTGTATCATAGAATTCTCTCAGGCATAGACGTCGATCGTGTCCGTCCATGCGCCTTCTTGAACAGCGTTTTTCATCCCTCGCTGAGAAATGCAGTCAACTATCAACTATTCATCCACATGATGTGAAACTCGGTTCTCTCTCTAGTAACGCTTGCCCTCTCTCAGAACATCACCATACTCCTCAAGAGGACTTCTCTCGAGTCTGGTCTCCTTCCACAGGTTGGGGGTCAAGAAACCGTATGAGTTGCTGACAGCGACGAAGGTGGCCTTGAGGGTGTTTTCCAAAGTCTTTGTGCTTCCAGCGGATGATGTGTATGCGTCTTGGACACCAGCAAGTTGCAACAATCTCTTGACTGCCGGGGATGCGACGAGACCGGTTCCTCGAGGGGCAGGGATGAGACGAACAGTGACTGAACCGCACTTGCCGGACTCTTTGGTGGGAAGAGAGTGAGGCTCACCGAGGTTGGTACCCCAATAACCACGTCGGATGGGAAGGACGGAGAGTTTGGCAATGATGATGGCAGCACGGATGGCGGTTGCGACTTCTTTGGAGGTCTTGATCCCGAGTCCGACGTGACCCTCGCTGTCGCCAATGACCACGATGGCCTTGAATCGAGTTCGCTGCCCGGCACGAGTTTGCTTCTGGACTGGCTTGATCTGTACATATATCGTTAGAATAATTCGATGCTAGAGGTCATATTTCTTCATACCTTCATGACCTCATCCTTTAGCTTTGGTAAAAACCAGTCGACAATTTGGTACTCCTTGATGGGTAGAGAGTGTAGGTAGATTTGTTCCATGTTCTGAATCTTTCCGGCCTTGACCAGACGTCCCAGCTTGGTAACTGGTTGCCATTCCTTCTCCTCTGACTTGTTTCCACCACGGCGAGGTCCTCGGCGGCCTCTTCGATCTCCTCGGCCTCTATCACCACGGCCACGATCTCCAAATCCACCACGTCCACGAGGTGCGTCAGCCATGATTGTGGTTTGGTGTTGATATCAGGTTGACGAGGTGTAGTCTTTGGTGGTGAGTGCTGCTTGGATACAATTTCGCGGGCGCAATTATTCGATTGGTATCCAGAGAGTTTGCGGTTTGCCAAGAGTTCTTGCCCTAAGTAGGGTGGAGCACAGTAGCACCATATGAAGCAATTCACCAAAATTCGAAAAGGGCAGTTTTGAACGAACTTCGGTGAAAGAGGAAATCCATCCGCTCTGTCGGAGCTACGGTCGAGTATTTGAACATTTCAGAACGAGAATGACGCAGAGATGATATGGAAAGAGGCGCCAAGGGTCTCCTTGATTTCAACATGATCTCCTCTGAAGTTCTTCTAATAAGACGAGTAACTGTTCGTACGAGAAAGAGACAAACGAGCTATAAACCCCGGTGGTTAAAGCCTTTTCACCAAGCAGAATAGGGACAATCTTGTCCAAGTAAATAAGAACACACAGCCAAAATGGTCATAAGGTGGTAAGTACCTCTACTATCAGGCCCTTTGATATGCGAGTTGGACGCTCACATTCGCCAGGTATCAAAGTAAGCTGTCAAAAAGGCCATTACTCACACAGGCTGTCACTACAGCAGTGAGTTGCATTCTATACCCCACATGTCAGAGACATGCTGCTAATTTGGGAAGATACTTTTTGGTGCTGGTGACACTCTGGCCCAACAAGCCGTGGAAAGGAAGGGACTTCGAAACCACGATGCCGCCCGGACAGGCAGAATGGTACTATACGGTGGCTGTAAGGACATGGTGTGACGAATTTCGACCATCAGAGTTGACAAATAGCAGGTGTTTTCGGGCCCGCCGCAACCAAATGGTATGCTTTCCTGCAGAAACGAATCAATCTTTCCTCACATAATGCGACTATTGCCGCACGTGTGGCCGCTGATCAGACAATATTTGCAACTATACATCTTGGTGTGTTCCTCTCTAGCATTTCAATTCTCGAGGGAAGTGATCCGAAGGAGAAACTGGAAAAGAATTACTTCCAAGGGCTGAAAGCAAATTGGATGCTTTGGCCCGCCGTTCAGGCAGTCAATTTCAAGCTGGTACCATTAGAACACCGCGTTCTGGTGGTCAACATTGTCAGTTTGGGATGGAATTGCTTCCTGAGTTATTTGAACAGCTCGAAATGAACGCCCATGGTGTTACCTTGTTGCGTTGGTATATATTCCTCCTGGCGGCAAATATTGGAAGTAGGTACATGCATTGCAAGGCCAGCATACAATCAGCACAATAGAAATGATTGAAAATAGAAAGTCAGACTAAATAGTGCCTTGTTGAGTATCTGGGTTCTGAATACTAGGGAAGAATGTAGTTGAGAAAATGAGTTCGATATTGGGAATCCGAGAAGAACCGCAAGCCAGGCGCAACCCGCGCTAGTCCCTTTGTGGCGACTGGCGGCAACTGCGAGTGAAGTTCGAAAAGATCTTTCGAGACGAAAGATCTCACCTTGAGCAGTCACTCAACTTTCCCTTAACAAACTTACTCGAGTGGCAATCTCAAACGTTCCTCGTTTGCAGAGGCACTTAGCACCACAGCCCACTCCTCTTGTTGATACGACCAACTCTAGGTCCTCAAAACTCGATTCCTCTCCGCGCATTCTTAGTCCCTGTGTTTTCTATCGCCACATTCAAACACCTCTGCCCAAGATGGCTGAAGTCGAAATGCCTCAACCAGTGCCTGGTCCTGTTGCAGATGAAAATGCGGCCCCTGCTTCCTCCGGTGAGATCAAGACTGTTTTCCACGATGTGAACAATTTCAACGTCAAGCACCCTCTTCTGAATAACTGGAGCCTCTGGGTGGGTACATATTATTCTCTTGTGCAGAACAAAATCACTAAGAACGCTAGTTTACCAAGCCACCTTCATCGAAAGGTGACAACTGGAATGATCTGTTGAAAGAGGTCATCTCCTTCGACTCGGTGGAGGAATTCTGGGGAATCTATGTACGATGACACCGAAATTCCGATTTTTGCTTGACTAATAAAGAATAGAACAACATTACCGCTTGCTCCGACCTTGGCCTGAAGTCTGACTACCACCTATTCAAGAAAGGAGTTCGTCCGGAATGGGAAGACCCTCAGAACAAGCATGGCGGCAAATGGTCATACAGTTTCAAGGACAAGAAGCTGATCAACATTGACGAGCTCTGGCTTCACACACAACTCGCCGCAATCGGCGAGACCTTGGAGGATGAAGGCGAGAGCGAGGTCATGGGTGTGGTTGTCAACGTCAGAAAGGGCTTCTACCGTGTTGGTCTCTGGACCCGCACAACCGGAAAAGCAGGCGGTCGCGAGAATTTGATGAAAATTGGCCAACGATTCAAGGAAGTACTTCAACTTCCGGCAACAGAGCAACTTGAATTCAGCGGGCACACAGACGCAGCACATGCAGGCAGCACCAGAGCCAAAGCCAAGTATGTTGTCTAATGGAGATGAAGATTTGATTGGCCCAGGAGGATCATACTTATGAATGTATATCATATATTCATGGATGCACAAACGGTGTCTGGATGGAGGCCCGGAATGGAGTCGGCGTTTGCTCTGGGTATGGGCTGGAGCAATCCCATCAAGAGCGCAATACCCTTCATTTTTTATTCATTTTCAGATTAGCATAGCGACAGGTCGACAGGGCATTACCAAAATATGGGATTTTTCAAATACTTTGGCCTGCACTTTGGCCTGAACGGGAGCTGGATGTGGTGTTCCCAATGTCAACAAGGGACGGGCCATCAACATCCCTCGATATGGCATTGGAGAGCGTGTATAGGCTCTCAATCAACATGTTAGCCATTAATATTGTTTCAGCTCCTGGCAGGACCAGATGAATATTAGTTTGTGTCTGCCTGGGGATTTGATCAATCTCTCTGCAATGTGACCAATGGGGTGAAGAAGGGCGCTTCCAGCCTGATGAATTCGATCACACCCCATGGTGGTGGCTTGTCCCCTGGCATCGGGGCGAAATACAACACGGTCTACTTAAAGCATCATCTTTCCTCGAAGTTTTACATTGCTCTCTCTGCCTTGAATAATTTCATTTTAAGGAGAAGAGGAACTCCAAGGTGCTTCATGCAATATTCCCCAAGCCTGATCCTAAAGGCGGCATACTTTGCCTTCGGTTGTCCTTGGGAACGATCTTGGTCTGCCATGGTCGTGGAATCTCGGATAGAACCAGGCAATACCGATGCCAACCGACCCTCCTTATCTTTTCTTCTTCCATCTTGATGCATGGTAGTCTTTCTTTCCTGCCTCCTGCCCTCACAGAGCCGCATTGGACATGTGACCTCGGCTGAATTTCCTCGAATGGACGGAAGCCGAACTAACTTTCAGCTTAAATATCATCCAATCAGTAATGCAGAGCCAAACCGGTGATGACCGGTGAGCCAGGCTCTGTCGTTTTCAAGCCAGACCTCATTGGGTGAATTGCGATGGACTCAGCCATCGAAATGGCACCAACTCTGCACGTCCTGCATGTCCCCTGCACCAGTGCGTCGGAACTTGAACTGCTCAACTTCGCCATCAATCATTCTGCCTCCTTTGCGCGGTTCTTCGCGCCATCGACTCCTTCGATCTGGTCACTTGTGCACAGTTCCAGCTCACCCCATCTCACGAACTCCTCATCTTTTCGCACATGTGTTAAAAATCACCTCCTAACCCTTCCAATGGACTCGTCTCATCACCCCTCTTTTCCCGAGAGTTGGGCCTCAATTGATCGCTTGCTAGGATATCGCATCAAATGATCTCCTGTTCTAAGCGGCTCTCTTTCACTTTGTTTAACTCACTTAGGCCGATTGTGTGAGCTCCATTGGAAACTGTGCCTCTCCTGGCATACTTCATAAACATCCTTCCCACTTTACGCGAAGGTTGCCTGTTTCCAACCTTCTATTCTTCCACTTTCCACGTTTCAGCCTTTCTTAGAGCCATTTACTGCCTATAGCCTTACTAGGTACTTTGAAATCTCTTGAAATCCCAGGCATCAAACTGCCCCCGTACCCTAAGTGGTTGATCACCGCCGTTTTTGCACCCGTTTGCCTAGGAGGCAGACACCCCTTGGCTTCTACCACCTCTAATGGGGCGAAAACCTCGGCAAAGCGGCTACAGTTCTAGGGAGAAGCCGTACAGATCAGTCATATCGAAGGCTGCCAACCAACATCCCACGGGCAACGTCTCGCATCGCCTAGCTGTGCCCACCTACCAATCCCGTCCTAACCAACCACATCCACAACCTCAGTCACAGACGTGGGAACCTGCTGGACAGTCAAATCTTCATCAACACGTCGAGCATTGGCGAGGATCGCAACAAGAGTTGCAAAGCCCAGCGGACTCGCTCGCAGTCGCGTCCTTCAACCCAGCAAGCTTTGCAAACTCGGCCACCACCGGGCCGACCACCCAGTTAGAGTACGATCGAAGGATCTCTCCAGAGGCGAACACACCCACGAATTCAACAGTGACCATTTCCGATCCTGATCATATACTGCGTTCGCAAACACAGGGAGGCCGTGCTACTAGTAGTCTGCCTGACAATGACTTTTCAATAACTGGTTAGAACCACCTCCTTGAAGTACTCACCACTTCTCCTACTAACTGCCCAAATCATAGCAGACCATGTTATTGCTGGGATTGATGATAGATTTTCTCCAACCCAAACTGCTCAACTCGTCCAACAACCCGAACCCAAGTTCATCTCTTATCCAAATCCACCACCAACCAATTATCCTCGAGCCCGTCAAACCAACGAACCATGGAATCCCGTTCAGTACTTCCCTGTTGCCAAAGTACCTAGTATGGATGTGGAAATGCAGGATGTTCCAGGATATGCTCAATCCCAGGATGGGCGTGAGAAGGGAAGTGGAAGAACAGGTCCGCTATCTCAAGCACAAAGACAACAAGCCAGTGAAGTTCGAAGAATGGGAGCTTGCCTCCGTTGTCAAATCATGAGAGAAAAGGCAAGCATGAACCTTCCACCTGAATTGACTTTTCTGATGGTTCGTCAGTGTGATTTGAAGATACCTTGCCATACCTGTGAGACAAAAGACCGACGCAAGTTTCCTAAGAAATGCATTAGGACTGATTTTGATTGGGAAAGCCATGGGAGCACGTACTTTCCCGGTATGTATAGAATTCAGCCATTCACTTTGACTAGTCGCTGACCCTGTTGCCTTAGACGAATTGACATTCCGTCTCAAGCAGGAAAAGTTATTTCAACACATATCCTTGCAATCCTTCAACGTCTCTAGTCGTCCATCATTCTCAGTGCAACTAGATCTCAGCATCGAGGACAAGCTCTGGGTAGTCGTCAAAGAATTTACTCCCTTACAGACATCCATTCGCCATGGACACCGTTCGATAGAAGATGAAGCAGGGAACAAATCATATCAACGCCTAGAAATCTGGGATCCGCCAATAATCATGCGGATCCAAGACGGCGAGCTAGCATCCACCATCATCTCGATGAGACACAAGTTGAATAGTTTATTTACAAACATCCTGTCCGATGAAACCAAGTGGGTCAACTGGACAATGAAATATTTTTTCCACGTCGAGGAAGACTTCCAATGCAGCATGATCATCTGGATCGGGAAATACTACCGAAAGGAGATCGAAGAGCACTCGATTCTGTCATCAGCACTGAGTCTGCTGTGGTGGGAATATCTCCTCCTGAACAAATTCACCGTTGCGGAAGAAGACGTTGCAAACCTTGAGTCAAACCTTGAGGCGCGACGACCTGAGGGAGGCGACCACTTACCCGCTGTGCCCGACACCATAAACCGCTTTCTCAAAGCGATCATCCTACCAATGGCGATCGACACGGCTAAGAAAGTCACCGAAGCCTTACACGAGCGCCTCTTCAAAATGGCAGTGAGTCAGAAGCTCAGCCAATCTGGCACGGACATCACGATGTGCCTGATGTTCGTGCTGATGATCTTCATGGGCGCGGTGCAATCCACACTGCTGCTGCTACCGGACATCCCAGCCGAAGAGAAAGAAATGGTGTACACTCTCGACATGGCGAAGACCAAGATCCTGGAGATCGAAGAATCCATCGTCGAGCTGTGGACGTCGTTCCACCGATATACGTTAAGCCGGCGCAGCAACGGCACCTCGACGAAAACGCAGCTGAGCGCTAAAGAACTCAACTCCAAGGCCGAGGTGCATGCCCGCGCCTTTGACCTCGTGCGCAAGATGAAGGGGGAGATCGAGGACGATTACGGTACGTGTCTACCGCCCGCCTTGGACGTGGCCTCTCTGCTGCTGCTGTACCAGCCACAGCAAGGCCATCTTCGTCATCAACTTCACCAACTCCACCCTTATGACGACGTGATGATGGGTGGCTATAGAAATACTGAGGCTGATTGGTTTTTCCCCCTTTCAGTGAACGAACGAATCTCCGATCTGACCGTCGGCGCTGTCGGCGGCTACAAACTCGATGGCTTCCGAGCGACAAATATCACCCGCCTCTGCTGGAAGGTCTGGACTAATGTCGAGGGTGGCGTCTTATAGTGATACGGGTGGGGACGCTGGCGCTGGTGGCTGGTTTAGTAGAGTACCGGCTACATTTCGGCAGCAGCCACGACCGACGCACCTTCAGATCCTGAGATTTACATTCAACAGTATTAGGTATAGGCCCGGCGAGCTCGAGTAGCCATCCATCCATGGGCATCCCTCCAACACAGCAGACACGGGGCATCTGACGCCGAGTGACGAAAGTGACGATCAGCCCGAAACAAAACAACACAACACGACACACAATTAATTCATTTCCGTTTTCCAGCATAGGCGTGTAGACTTTTCTTCCTCAGCGACGAGAATACAAATACCATTATTATTGTTATTATTAAAGATGTTGATTTCTTGCATCTACCAGTTGTTCTTAGATAAGCTTGCGTGCCTCACTTCCTACTCTAGCTTGTTAGGTGCCTATCGACAGCAATTCACAGTCCTCTCTTCTACATCTACTCAAAGCACTGCAGCGAATTCACGTAAAGAAGGTATAGTAGTAAAATAGATGTTACCCGAGGAGTCGTTAATTTTGCCAGCCATACCTCAGCAAAGTTAAAACAATTAAGTACTATTTATTGTACAAGCTTCAAGTCCGAGTTTTCGTGCCCATCTAGGGGCCAGATTCTCGATCACGTAAACAAAGTGAACCCGGCAGGCACCGGGGGGCGTGGGTGTGGTACTTAGGATGCGAGATAGGCAGCGTCGTGATGGTTGAGAGACTACGGAGTACCAGTATTGCGTCTCAGATAAATACTGTCGGCAAAGTTCCAGTGTACCGTGCACGTGGCCGAGTTGATGGATGAGGGATAGAGAGGTTATTTGACAAGTTGGTCTACCGCATTATTTAGATACCATTTGACCGTCGCTCTGACTTGTTTCTGACACCATGTATTATCGTACCTCTTTGAATACCCGTTTGACTACATGAACAAGGACGACTGGCCGTTCATCAGGCACCCAACAAGTTGTCTGCCATCTGTGGCGCTAGTGCTAGCTTTTTCATGGCAGCAATCGTATTCCGTACAGCTGCGGCCGCGATCTTGCGAGTAGTCAGCAACCGGCGCTCTAAGGCAGTAGCAAAGAAAGGAAACGGGAAGAAAACCCGAGAGAGAGAGAGAGAGAGAGAGAGAGAGAGAGAGAGAGAGAGAGAGAGAGAGAGAAAGGAAAGGTAAAAACACTCACTGTCTCATACCGGTCTCGCACAGCCCTTTCCTCTTCCCCACCCGCCTCCATTCCAACATGGTCCCAGCAAAACGCAAAGGTCAGGTACAGCTCTTCCTCCTCATCCCCGGACCTCCCACGTTCTCCTTCCGCACCCGCAGGTAGCGAAGGAAGCAGAGATGGCCCTACCCCTATAAGATTAACCGCGGTGCTCCCGTCCTCCATGGCGTAGTCGAGCCGGCACGGGGCGCGCAG
>Ga0105239_10001100_pt1 | contig 37356 bp, 37 predicted proteins | sample KBSC44metaG_FD_92761 | JGI IMG/M metagenome (GOLD analysis project Ga0105239, IMG submission 92761) | Corn rhizosphere microbial communities from Kellogg Biological Station, Michigan, USA - KBS C4-4 metaG | ecosystem: Host-associated > Plants > Roots > Rhizosphere > Soil | place: Michigan, USA... | reverse complement strand
TCCAGCACCTGCCACTCCGCATTCGTCAAATCCGTTGGCAAAGCCAACTCGCTTCGCGCATGCTGCGCGCGAGTGATATCGGTCCACATCGCTGTTCCTCGGAAGTTCTTCGCAAAACTCCAGGATCAGCGACTGCCTCAGACGTCAAGCTAAGGCGCTGATATCACTCACCATAATTTCGGATCGGCCTCTTGGACTGGGGCGGTAGCTGCCGGACGGCTCAAAATTGGTGCGACTCGCAGGCGATGCCGTCCCCATCGCCATCCATATCAGGCCGATACCCCGGTTCTCCCCGATAGATCGGCGCGGTTCCAGCAGCGCGCGCATCATTGCATCCACCCCAATAGTCACCGGGCTGCGGCAGGCGCGCCCGATCGGGTCGACCCGCGTGGGGGCTGACAAAGATGGCGACGCCGGCAATCGCACACGGAATTGCAAAGCCGGCAACGATCTGTTGCCATGACGACCGACCGTTTTGCTGATGCTTCATGCGATAGACCATTTGCCCCGTTTAATCGGAACCCGTTAACGCCCGCTTGTGGGGCGATAACTGCCATTGCGTCGGCCTACGCAGGCGCCCCCATCTCCCCACCGTTCCGCCGGAACGACAGCTCCGGTGATGAACGCCTGCCTGCACGGGTGTGGCGGATGTCGGAGCGGTTCCCCCCGGCCGGTCGCGTTCCCGATGCCGACCCGGCGGCCATCCGCGTTGATCGCTCCGCTATCCGGAGAGCCCAACCTCGCCCTTCATGCTCGCCTCGGCTCGAACAGCATGGCCAGGCGGGCCACAAGCAGGCGTCGAAACAGCGCGAGGGGGAAGGAGCGGTATGCCGGCGCATCCGCGGGAAGCGGCAGGTCGGATTGCCGTCGCCGGACATTGGTGCGCATTTCGATCGGCGGCAGCGGAGACTCGAACCGCAGGCGATATGCCGAGGTCCAGTGGCCGGGGCCGAACTTGAGATACAATCCGGTGTTGCAGCAGGACGCCACGAAACGCTCGGTCGGCGAACGCGCCGTGAGCTTGTGGCCGACGAGCAGCCCGGCCCCCTCGACACAGGCGAACCGGTCGTCGCGATAGGTGAGGTAGGGCGTGCCGCCGTCGGGGTCCCGAACATGCACCGCGCCGGGCAGGGCTTCGATCTGCCGGCCACCTGCCTGGCAATCCCGGCAATAGCAGACGGCGCTGACGATGGGCGATCCGACGCCCTCGACGCGAACGCGGCCGCACGAGCAACGAGCCGATCGACAGGTCTCCGTCATGGGAGACATGATACACCAAGCCCGGGAAATGTCTGCTGCCGGTGTGACAGCCCCTTCGGGTGGCGGCCATTCGACGCTGGCCGCCATCCTTGACAATCGGAACAAATAGAGTACAAGAAAGATTGGAAGCGCTCGCGTGTCGTCCGCTCTTTCTCTCCGTCCATTCCCTCCGGCTGGATGCCGCCGTTCGCCCCGGAGAGGGGATCCGCATGAGGGCGTCGGTGTCCATGTTGTCCATGTTGAACCGCGCCGCCGCTGCCGAATCGCCCCTTGCCCGGCGCGGTCAGACCCGCGCCCACGCCTCCCGGTCGACCACCCGCGTGTAGAGATGCCAGGTCGCATAGCCGAGCCACGGCAGCACCACGGCGAGGCCGACAAACGCCGGGATCGACCCCAGCACCAGCAGCACCGCCACCGTCAGGCCCCAGCGCGCCGCCATCGCCGGATTGACGGCCATCGCGCGCAGCGAGGTGGAGATCGCCGTCCAACTGTCGGTCGGCCGGTCGACCAGCATCGGCATTGCCACCCAGGTCAGCGCCAGCGTGACGATGGCATAGGCCAGGCCGACGAGATTGCCGACGATCATCATCTCCCAGCCCTGCACCGTGCCGAACACGCGGGCGAGGAAGGCGCCGACGCTGGGCGGCGGCACGTTGGTCATGAAGGCGTCGTGGATCGCGCCGGCGAAATAGATCCACGACCCGAACAAGGCGATCATGCCGATCGCGATGCCGAGCAGCGAGCCGAACGAGGCGCTGCGCAGCGGATCGAAGAAATGGCTCCAGCCGCTTTCCATCCGCGCCTCGCGCCGCCGCGCCAGTTCATAGAAGCCGACCGCGACCAGCGGTCCCATCAGCGACAGGCCGGCCGCCAGCGGGAAGAACAGGTGCAGCGGCAGCCCGCCGAGCGCGAGGAAGGCGGTGATCAGCCCGACCAGCGGGTAGATCAGCGCCACGAACAGGATGTCGCCGCGCATCGCCGTGAAATCCGCCCATCCCATGCGGAGCGCGATGCGGAGGTCGGCCGGGCCTATCCGTCGGATCGGCACCGCCGGCGGCGCTGCGGATGATGCGGGTGCGGATACGGCTACCATGACGACTCTCCTTGCTAAGCGATCTCATTCTCCATCGGTCGGGGACGGGCATCGCCCGTCGGCGATCGGGTGAGGCCAGCCGAAGGAAGCCCAGCTTGGCCGCAACGATGTTTTACCATGAATGGCCGGGATGGACAAAATACCGTGCCGCGCTATGCCGCCCGCGCAATCCTGCAACAGACGAGGCATATTGGAGTCGGAAGATGGGTTACCGTGTCGTGGTCGCCGGTGCTACGGGGAACGTCGGGCGTGAGATGCTCGCCATTCTCGCCGAGCGCCAGTTCCCGATCGACGAAATCGCGGTGCTCGCCTCGTCGCGCTCCACCGGGGATCAGGTCGAGTTCGGCGATACGGGCCGGATGCTGACCATCAAAAACATCGAGCATTTCGATCCGGCGGGCTGGGACATGGCGCTGTTCGCGATCGGATCGGAAGCGACCAAGATCCACGCGCCGCGCTTCGCCAAGGCGGGCTGCACGGTGATCGACAATTCGTCGCTCTACCGCATGGATCCGGACGTGCCGCTGATCGTGCCCGAGGTGAACCCCGAGGCGATCGACGGCTATGCGCGCAAGAACATCATCGCCAACCCGAACTGCTCGACCGCGCAGATGGTGGTGGCGCTCAAGCCGATCCACGACGCGGCGAAGATCACGCGCGTGGTGGTCTCGACCTACCAGTCGGTCTCCGGCGCGGGCAAGGCGGGCATGGACGAGCTGTTCGAGCAATCGCGCAACATCTTCGTCGGCGATGCGGCCGAACCCAAGAAGTTCACCAAGCAGATCGCCTTCAACGTGATCCCGCACATCGACAGCTTCCTCGACGACGGCTTCACCAAGGAAGAGTGGAAGATGGTCGTGGAGACCAAGAAGATCCTTGATCCCAAGATCAAGGTGGTCGCCACCTGCGTGCGCGTGCCGGTGTTCGTCGGCCATTCGGAGGCCATCACCATCGAGATGGAGAACGAGCTGTCGGCGGAGGACGCGCAGCGCATCCTGCGCGAGGCGCCGGGCGTGATGCTGATCGATAAGCGCGAGGATGGCGGCTACACGACCCCGGTCGAGTGCGTGGGTGATTTCGCCACCTTCGTCAGCCGCGTGCGCGAGGATCCGACCGTGGAGAACGGCCTCGTCCTGTGGTGCGTCAGCGACAACCTCCGCAAGGGCGCGGCGCTGAACGCGGTGCAGATCGCCGAGCTGCTGGGCCGCCGGCACCTTCAGAAGGCGGCCTGAGCCTGATCGCCGATTATCTCCGGAGCTGGCGGGCGCTGCCGCGCCCCCAGCTCCGGTTGATCCTGCTGCTGCTCGTCGCGGTGGTACTGGCGAACATCCGCCAGCCTTATCCCGACATCGCGCCGCTCCAGCACGTGCCGACGGTGCTGCTGATCCTCGCCGCGCCGCCGCTGTTGCGCCGCTGGCCGCTCTCGACGGGCGCGGTAGGCTGCATCACCGCTTTCTTCCTGCTCCACACCTTCGCCGGCCGCTGGACCTATTCCAACGTCCCCTATGACGATTGGGCGAAGGCGCTCACCGGTCACACGGTAAGCGAGATGCTGGGGCTCCATCGCAACGATTTCGATCGCGTGGTGCATGTCAGCTTCGGCCTGTTCTGGACGCCCGCCGTCGCCGAGGCGATGCGACGCCATGCCGCCATGGGACTCAAGGCGAGCCTGTGGACCGCCTTCCTGTTCGTCGGCGCGGTGAGCGCACTTTACGAAATCTTCGAATGGCTGCTGACCATCGTCGTCGCGCCCGGCATGGCCGACGACTATAACGGCCAGCAGGGCGACGTGTGGGACAGCCAGAAGGACATGGCGGTCGCCATCCTCGGCTCGCTCGCATCCGTCGTCGTTGGCTGGCGCCGGGGGCAGGACCCTATTTCTTCTCGATGATGCATTCGCCCTTGCTGTTGGCGAGGAAGCAGCGCTTCGGCTTGGCGGGGGAGGGGGCGGCGGTGACCGGTGGCGCCGCCGTCGGCAATTGCGAGATCACCGCCGTGTCCTGCGCGGAGACGATCTGCCATTGGCCGCCCGCCTTGCGCAGCGTCTGGCTCTGGATGAGGTGGACGGTGCTGACGTCGCTGCCATCCGGCCCCTTGGCGCCGTCGAGCGTCCAGGCGACATGGGCGGTGGCCACGTCGGGGGTCAGGCCCGTCACCTCGATCTGGTCGGCATGGATGCGGCTCTGCGCGAAGAGGGTCCGGAAGGCATAGCCCATCTTGCGCTGGGTCTCCTCGCGGCTCTTCCACCACAGGCCGAAGGCGGTGACGAACTGGGCGTCCGGCGCATAAGGCTGGACCCAGGCGGCGATGTCGTGGGCGTTCCAGGCGGCTTCCTGCTGTGCTTCGATCGCCCGGATCGCGGTTTCGTCCGTGCCCTGCGCCAGCGCCGGTGTCGCCGCCCATACAGCCCCGATGATCGCCCACCGCCTCATGCCCGCCCCTTTCCGCGTGATTCCTCCACGATCCTCCCAGATCGCGCTATAGGCATCAATCGTCATCGTCCCTGTGCAAGGATTGCGTGATGTCGATTGCCGGAGGATGCCGCTGCGGGGCGGTGCGCTACACGCTCGCGATCGAGGCGATGCCGCGCGCTTATGCCTGCCATTGCCTGCAATGCCAGACCTGGAGCGGCAGCGCGTTCAGCCAGCAGATGCTGATGCCCGAGGATCGGCTGTCGGTGGCGGGGCCGGTGGTGCTCTACGAACTGACCACCGAGGACCGGACCTCCCGCCAGCGCATGTGCGGCATCTGCCATACGCGCCTCTACAACACGAATACGCGGCGGCCGGGTGTCGCGGTGGTGCGGGCGGGGACGCTCGACGATTCGCATCTTGTCGACGTCGCCGCGCATATCTGGGTGAAGCGGAAACAGCCCTGGCTGACCTTGCCGGAGAATACGCCAAGCTGGCCCGAGAGCGCGCCGCCGGTGGAATTGGCGGCGGCGCTGGGGCTGGGTTAGGGCGATTCCAGAACGGGGGCGGGACCGGCGCGCGATGCCCTCAGGCGGCGATCGCCATCGCCTCGGCCGGATGCGCTTCGCGATGCGGGGCCGCGGTTTCGACAAGGGCAGGCGCCGCAAGCTTGCGCGCCTTGGGCTTGCGGATCAGCAGGCGGCTCGCCAGCACCGCGACACCCATCGTCGCATAGGCGATCAGCGTCCACTGGGCGCTGAAGATGATGCCCACCGCCAGCGGAATGCGCAGGAAGTTCGGGTTGAAGCCGAAATCCTCGCCGATCGCATGGCAGATGCCCAGGAGATTGTCCTTGGCGGCCGGGGCTTCGGTCTGGGTCTGGTACGCCGACATCTGCTTTGCTCCATGCTTCGGGCGGGCGGTCCCGCGGTCATGCAGAAGCTTTTGCAGGCTCCGTGCCAAACGTCGAAAATCCCCCGAATGCGGGCGTTCCCCTAAGTCGACGATGCTTTCCTGTTGGTGAATATCGCCAAGGGCTGGCGCGATTGGCGATTTTTCCCACCTGGCTTATCGTGGGGCCGGAGGAGAGCGAGGATGACGGAGATCATGACCGGCGGCTGCCAGTGTCGTCGGGTGCGCTACGAAGTGCGGATCGCGGACGACGAGGCCTATCTCTGTCACTGCAATTATTGCCGGCGGGCGACCGGCGGCGTCTCGATCGCGTTCAAGAACGTGAAGCAGGCCGATGTCACCTGGACGGCCTCGCAGCCGGATTATTACCAGTCCTCGCCGATCGCCCGGCGCCCCTTCTGCCGGGAATGCGGCACGCCGCTCGGCTTCCAATTCCTCGACAGCGAGAATATGGACCTGACCGTCGGCTCGTTCGACGACATCGCTCGGTTCCGCCCCACCTCCAACTTCTCGATCGAGACGGCGCTGGAGGCGTGGATGGATGTCACCCACCTGCCCGGCAAGCGGCTCGACGAGCACGCGCCGGCCGTCGATCGCTGGAAAAAGGCCCTTGGCAAGCTCCCCGACTGATCTGCCCGTCCACCGTTTCCCGAGCTTCGACGGTGAGGAGATCGCCTATCGCGAACTGGGCGAGGGGCGGCCGCTCGTCCTGATCCACGGCTTCTTCTCCACCGCGACGGTCAACTGGCTGCGCTTCGGCCATGCGGCGCGGATCGCGGCCGAGGGATATCGCGTGATCATGCCGGACCTGCGGGGCCATGGCGACAGCACCACCTCGCACGACCCGGCCGCTTATCCGAAGGATGCGCTGGCCGACGACGGCTTCGCGCTGATCGCGCATCTCGGCCTCACCGATTATGATCTCGGCGGTTATTCGCTGGGCGGTCGCACGACGATGCGGATGCTCGCGCGGGGCGCGACGCCGGGCAAGGCGATCGTCGGCGGCATGGGCCTCGACGGGATCGTCCGCACCGCCGGACGCGGCGGCCATTTCCGCAACATCCTGACCAACCTCGGCAGCTTCGAGCGCGGCTCGCCCGAATGGATGGCGGAGGCCTTCCTCAAGACCACCGGCGGCGATCCGATCGCGCTGCTCCATGTGCTGGGCACTTTTGCCGACACGCCGATCGAGACGGTCGAATCGCTCCAAACGCCCACGCTCGTGGTCAGCGGCAAGGATGACGACGACAACGGATCGGCCCAGGCGCTGGCCGACGCGCTGCCGCACGGCGAGCTCGCGATCGTGCCCGGAAATCATATGAGTGCCGTAACGAACAAGGCACTGGGCGAGGCGATCGCGCGGTTCCTGGCGGCATGAGCCAAAACCGCCCCGAAATTTAGCAAATCCTTCATATCGCGGGAGGGATAGAGCCGAGGATGGAATCCGCGGCGGTGATCCTGTTTGGACTGGTGGCGACGAGCCTGCTGCTCAGCATCGCGCTCGCCGTCGCGTGGCGGACCTTCGGGCGCGAGGCGCATGCGGCGCTCTGGTCGCTCGCTTACGGATTGTCCGCCGCGAACTGGGCGGCGAACCTGCTGAAGGTCTGGCTGCTGCCCGCCGATTCCGGGCTGACCCTGATCTCGGCGATCTGCTCGATCGGCAGCTTCTCGCTGATCGCCCTTGGTTTCCGGCGCCGGGCGGGGCTGCGGCTGCGCTGGGACGCGATCCTGGCGGCGGCGAGCGTCACCGTGCTGTTCGTCGGCACCGCGGTCCTGCGATCGAGCGAGGCCGGCTTCACGCGCGCGCTGGTGGTGCTGTTCTGCGCGGCGATGCTCGTCGTCTCGGCGATGTCGCTGCGCGCCGGGGGGCGGGACGGGCGCCTCGCCACCGGTGGCGCCGCCTTCTGGATGCTCGTGCTGTTCGCCATCTACACGACGGCGCTCGGCGTGCTGGCGCTGTGCACGCCGGCGGGCTCCGCTTATCCGACCGAAGATCCGATCTTCCGTCTTTACCGGCTGATGATGCTGATGGGCGTGCCGACCGGCCTGTTCGGCGTCGGCCTGTTCGCGATGTTCCTGCTCGCCGCCGATCTGGCGGAAGGGATGCGGCGGCTGGCGGGCAGCGATCCGCTCACCGGCATCCTCAACCGGCGCGGGTTCGAGCAGGCGGCACTGCCGCTGATCGCGCAGGCGCAGCGCAAGGGGCGGCCGCTGGCGGTGGTGATCGCCGACATCGATCGCTTCAAGGCGGTCAACGACCGGTTCGGCCATGCCCTTGGCGACATCGCGCTGCAGCGCTTCGCCAACCACGTGAACAGCGTGATCCGGGGCAGCGATCTGTTCGGGCGGCTGGGCGGCGAGGAATTCGTGCTGGTCCTCCCCGATACCGGCGACCGCGCGGCGATGGAGGCGATGGACCGCGTGCGCGCCGGTTTCCCGGCAGCGGTCCCCGAACTCGGGCTCGACTATCGCATCACGGCCAGCTTCGGGGTCGCCGTGCTGGCGGGCCGCCATGACACGCTGGCAGACATGATGCAGCGCGCCGACCAGGCGCTCTATGCCTCGAAGATGGGCGGGCGGGACCGGATCACTCTGGCCCCCTCGCGCTTCGTGCCAGCGGATTACGATCGGCTGCCGGAATTCGAATATGTGGCGATGCCGCGCCGGGCGGCGGGCTAGGTTTGCCGCAAGGGCGGAATCACGCCGCCCGTTCGTCCCGAGCCTGTCGAAGGACGTGCCCCGAACGCAGCGCCCTCTTCACGTCCTTCGATAGCTCGGGACGAACGGGGCGAGTATCGGTCCGACGTTCCTTTGATGTGAGGTGACCTCCCCATAGGGGATCACCTCACATGCGCCTCAAAGCTGGCCGAGCAGATGATCGGCGGTGCTGACCTTGAATTCGCCCGGCGCCTCGACGTTGAGTTGCTTCACCACGCCGTCCTCGATCAGCATCGCATAACGCTGCGAGCGCTGGCCCATGCCGAATTTGGAGCCGTCCATGGTGAGGCCCACCGCCTGCGCGAAGGCGCCGTTGCCGTCCGCCAGCATGGTGATGCCCTCGGCGTCGGCCGATTTGCCCCAGGCGCCCATCACGAACACGTCGTTGACCGAGGTGCAGGCGATCGCATCGACGCCCTTGGCCTTGAGCTCGCCGGCTTTCTCGATGAAGCCGGGCAGGTGCTTGGCCGAGCAGGTCGGCGTGAAGGCGCCGGGCACCGCGAACAGCGCCACCGTCTTGCCCGCGAAGAAATCCTGGCCCACCGGCTCGGGGCCGTTCTCGGTCATCGTCGTGAAGGGCACGTCGGGGAGCGTGTCGCCGATCTGGATGGTCATGGCAGGCGTCCTTTCCTCAGGGTTTGGAACCGGGCTCGCCTAGCGGAGGCCGGGTCCCGCGCCAAGCCTTACCCCTCGGCCAGCTCCTGCCGTCGGCGCCAGGCGAGCAGCGGGCGCGCCAGCGGCGGCATGGCGGAGAAGAGCGGCATCATCACCCGCCAGCGCGGCGAGCGGCGCTCGGCATGGGAGCGGCGGAGCAAGGCGAGGCCGGCGCGGATCTGGCCCGCGATCACCAGATCCTCGCCCTCCACCCAGCCGGCCTCGTCGCGCATCGTCGCGGCCATGGCGGCGGCGGCGATCGCTTCCGGCCGGCCGGCGAGCTGCAGCGCCGCCTTGTCGTACAGCATCGCGGCGGCACGGCGCAGCCGCAGCGCCGAACTGGAGAGCGAACCGGGGCGGCGGCGGTAGAGCGCCAGCGGCTCGGGCACGCGGCCGATCGGCCGGCCCAGCGCCGCGATCCGGATCCAGAGATCGAGATCCTCGGCCGCGACGAGAGTCTCGTCGAAGCCGCCCACCGCGTCGAGCACCTCGCGGCGCATGATCGCCGCGATGAAGATGTTGAACCGGCGCGTGACGATGGCATCGAGGCTGCGCTCGCCATCCTGCGCCGAATAATCCGAGAAGCGCTTGCCGGCGCGCGTCGTCTGGCCGGTGAAGATCGCGTCGCAGGTCACCAGCGCGAGCGCCGGGTCGGCAGAGATCGCCGCGACCATCCGCTCCAGATAGCCGGGCAGGTGGAGATCGTCGCCGTCGAGCAGCGCGATCAGCGGCGCGCGCGCCACCGTGAGCGCATGGTTGCGCGCGGCCGACACGCCGCCGCGCGGACTCGGCTCGAAGCGGATGCGGGGGTCGCCCTCCGCATAGGTGCGGACGGCCGGGCCGACCGCCGGATCGCCATCGTCGACGACGATCGCCTCCCAGTCGCGGAACGCCTGCGCCTGGAGCGACTCCAGCGCCTCGCCGACGAGATCGGCCACGCCCCAGGCCGGCATGATCACCGAGACGGCGGGAACGGGGCTGGCGGGAAAAGGGGAAATCATTTCGGCGCCAGCATAGCATGCCCAAATGCTGACGGCGCGTGAACAAGTGTCACCGCCGCATGCACCGCCCGAAAGTGGACCGCCCCCGGACATGCCGCTACAGCGGGCATCATGGACGCCCCCCGCTTCCTCACCGGCCAGTTGCTGCTCGCCATGCCCGGCATGACCGATCCGCGCTTCGAGCGCGCCGTGATCGCGATGTGCAACCATGACGAGCAGGGCGCGCTCGGCATCGGCATCGGCCACCATGTCGCGGGGATCACGCTGCACACGCTGATGCTGCAGCTCGATCTCGATCCCGGCGTCGCGCCGGACGCCCCTTTGTTCATGGGCGGCCCGGTCGAGCAGAATCGCGGGTTCGTCGTCCATTCGGACGATTGGGAGGGCGAGGGCAGCATCGATGTCGCCGGCCTCTGGCGACTGACCTCCACCCTGGACGTGCTGCGCGCGATCGGGGAGGGGCGTGGCCCCCGCAAGTGGCTGGCGGCGCTGGGTTATGCCGGATGGGGGGCAGGGCAGCTCGACGACGAATTGCTCGCCAACGGCTGGTTCGGCGTGCCCGGCACCGACGCCTTGTTGTTCGAGCGCGAGGTCGGCCACCGCTGGACCGCCGCGTTCGCCTCGGGCGGCATCGACGTGCGCCTGCTCTCCGCCAGCAGCGGCCACGCATGACCGTTCGAAGACAGATATAAAGACATCTTTATATTTGCATTTGTCGTTTCGAGGCGGTAGGGCGCGGGACATTGCCGGCCGCATGTCGCTGGGCCGGTGCTGATTCCAGGAGCGTCTCTCCGTGGCCACCGCCTCCATTCTGACCGACACCGATTATGTGATCCGTGACATCTCGCTCGCCGCCTTCGGCCGCAAGGAGATCGAGATCGCCGAAACCGAGATGCCTGGCCTGATGGCGCTGCGCGAGGAATTCGGCGCGTCGCAGCCGCTCAAGGGCGCGCGCATCACCGGCTCGCTGCACATGACCATCCAGACCGCCGTGCTGATCGAGACGCTCGCCGCGCTCGGCGCCGAGCTGCGCTGGGCGACCTGCAACATCTATTCGACGCAGGATCACGCCGCCGCCGCCATCGCGGCCTCGGGCATCCCCGTCTTCGCCGTGAAGGGCGAGACGCTGGAGGAATATTGGGATTACGTCATCCGGATCTTCGACTGGGGTCAGGACGAGACCTGCAACATGATCCTCGACGATGGCGGTGACGCCACCATGTTCGCGCTGTGGGGCGCGCGCGTGGAAGGCGGCGAGGCGCTGTTCACGCCGGGCAACGAGGAAGAGGAGATCTTCGTCGCGACGCTGAAGCGCTTCCTCGCCGAGCGTCCGGGCTACCTCACCAAGACGGTCGCCGCGATCAAGGGCGTGTCGGAAGAGACCACCACCGGCGTCCACCGCCTGTACGAGCTGGCCAAGCAGGGCAAGCTGCCCTTCCCGGCGATCAACGTGAACGACAGCGTCACCAAGTCGAAGTTCGACAATCTCTACGGCTGCAAGGAATCGCTGGTCGATGCCATCCGCCGCGCCACCGACGTGATGCTGGCCGGCAAGGTCGCCTGCGTCGCGGGCTTCGGCGACGTGGGCAAGGGCTCGGCCGCCTCGCTGCGCAACGGCGGCGCGCGCGTGCTGGTGACCGAGATCGATCCGATCTGCGCGCTGCAGGCGGCGATGGAGGGCTATGAGGTCGTGACGATGGAGGATGCCGCCAGCCGCGCCGACATCTTCGTCACCGCCACGGGCAACGAGGACATCATCACCGTCGATCACATGCGCGCGATGAAGAACATGGCGATCGTGTGCAACATCGGCCATTTCGACAGCGAGATCCAGATCGCCGGCCTCAGCAACATGAAGTGGACCGAGATCAAGCCGCAGGTCGACGAGGTCGAGTTCCCGGACGGCAAGAAGATCATCATGCTCGCCAAGGGCCGCCTGGTGAACCTGGGTTGCGCCACCGGCCATCCGAGCTTCGTGATGTCGTCCAGCTTCACCAACCAGACGCTGGCGCAGATCGAGCTGTTCGCGGGTTCGACCAAGTACGAGAACAAGGTCTACGTCCTGCCGAAGCATCTCGACGAGAAGGTGGCGATGCTCCACCTCGCGAAGCTGGGCGTAAAGCTCTCTAAACTGACCCAAAAACAGGCGGCTTATATCGGCGTGACGCAGGAAGGCCCCTTCAAGCCGGATCATTATCGCTACTGATCCCGGCTCCGGGCAGTCTTCGCACAGGCTGGGGTGGCTTCGGCTGCCCCGGCCTGTTGCATTTATACACCTAATATTCACAAAGCTGACGTGTGTCGCCCGTCTTCCTTGACTGAATGCTTCCGCTTTGTTGCAGTTCTGCCCCTGCGCGGGGAGCAGAAGACAGGGTTAGGGAGTAAAAAAATGTATTTTCCTGCTCGTTTGCGGGCCGGCCTTTTGGCCGGTGCCTGCACGATGGCGTGCGTCTGCGCAACGGCGCCCGCGCATGCCCAGAACGCGCAATCCGTTGCCGCGCCCCCGGCGGCCCCCGATGCGACCAGCAGCGGCGAAATCATCGTCACCGGTTCGCGTATCGCACGCCCCTCGCTGGACTCGCCGCAGCCGGTCACCAGCATGACCATCGGGGAACTGACCCGCGGGGGTAACGCCAATATCGGCGATCAGCTCGCCAAGCTGCCGCAGCTGACGCCGACCATCACGCAGGCGAGTTCGACCGGCGGCGGCCTGGCCATCGGTACGTCCGGGCTCGATGTCCTGGATCTGCGCGGCTTCGGGCCGGATCGCACCCTCGTCCTCGTGGACGGCAAGCGCCAGGTCACCTCGAACGAGGGCTATTTCTGGGTCGATACCAACACGATCCCGACCGACCTGATCAGCCGCGTCGACGTCGTCACGGGCGGCAGCTCGGCCGTCTACGGCTCGGATGCGATGGCCGGCGTGGTCAACTTCGTACTCAAGAACAATTTCGAGGGTCTGTCCGTCAATGCGTCGGGCGGCGTCTCGTCGCACAAGGATCGTGGCACCTACAGCGTGTCCGGCACGTGGGGTAAGAATTTCGCCGGGGGGCGCGGCAACATCGCCGTGGCTCTTTCCTATGATCAGGCCAACACGGTCAATTATGACGACCGTCCTGGCTTGACCGGTGCATTCGATGGTCGCAACCAGTTCCAGATCGTGAACCCGGCGGGTTCCGACGATCCGCGTCGGACCTTTCTGAGTGGCGTCCACAGCTTCGGCTATGCGGACGGCGGTGCCTTCATCCCCTATGGCGGCACGAATCCGCTGTCCTGCAACAAGGTCGTGGGCTCCTGCCTTGCGAACGGCTTCCCACGGGTCTTTCAGTTCCAGCAGGACGGAAGCCTGACCGAAGCGAATTACGGAAAGGATTTCCGCCCGGACGGCTCGAACAACAACCAGGGCGGCACCGGCTCGGTGCTCAACAATACCGGTGTGCTGATCCCAGGATACAAGCGCTACGTAGCGGACGTGATCGGGCATTACGACGTGTCCGATGCCTTCCGGCCTTATTTCGACGCGAAGTTCGTGCGGGTGATCTCGGACCAGTCGAACAGCCCGACCTTCTCGCAGGGCGGCGCAGCGCAAACGGCCGGCTCCGATCCGCTCAATTACCTGATCTACACGCCAATCTCGCTCGATAACGCCTATCTTACGCCGCAGGCGCGGACGTTGATCCAATCCATGCTGCCGGCAGGCACGACGTTCTTCAACCTCAACCGCAACAATATCGATCTGGGATCGCGCGGGGAACATGATCGTCGCGATACCTATCGGATCGTGGCTGGTTTCAAAGGCACCTTCAATACCGACTGGCACTATGACGTGTCGGCTGAATATGGTGTTCTGAAGACCAAGTACGATTTCACCAACAATCGCATCGAACAGAATTTTTACAACGCGATCGATGCCGTGTTCAACGCGCGGCATGAGATCGTCTGTCGCGTCAATCAGGTGACGGTGACCGATCCGAACTGCCATCCGATCGATCTCCTGGGCAGTTCCCCAACGGCTCAGAGCGCGGCGGATCGTCAGGCGGCGCTCAATTATTTCAATACCACGTCGCATCGTTGGGGTAAGGCGACGCAGCTCGATATCAACGCCACGGTCGATGGCAATACGAGCAAGTTCTTCAACCTGCCCGGCGGCCCCGTCCGCTTTGCGGTCGGAGGCGAATATCGTCGTGAAACCGCCGGTTTCCACTATGATCCGCTCGTCACCAGTGGCGAGACCTTCCTGAACTCGAGCGACGCCTTCGATCCTCCTTCTTTCGAGGTCAAGGAAGTCTATGCGGAAGTCGAGGTTCCGATCTTGAAGGACATGCCTCTCATCCAGGAACTGTCGCTTAGCGGTGCCGGACGTTATGCGGATTACAAGGGGACGACGGGTGCCGTTTGGGCGTATAATGGCGCCGCCATCTATGCGCCTGTTCGTGACATCAAATTCCGCGTGAACTATTCGCATTCGGTCCGGGCGCCCACGCTCAACGATCTGTACTCGCCCAATTTTCAGAATTACGATATCGTCAACGATCCTTGCGACGTGGATTATATCGATACGGGCAAGAGCACCCGTGCAGCGAACTGCGCTGCGGCGGGGGTCCCGGTCGGCTTCCAGAATCCCGGCACGCGCGCGGGGTCGCTGTCCTTCGTCACCGGCGGCAATCCGAATCTGAAAGCCGAGACGTCCCGCAGTTGGACTTACGGTGTCATCTTGCAGCCCCGTTGGGTGCCCGGGCTGGCGATCACGGTCGATTATTACGACATCAAGATCGCGAACGTGATTTCGCAGATTTCCGCCCAGCAAATTCTGGACGGCTGCTATGATGGAGCGACGCTGAACAACAGTTTCTGCGCGCTCATCAACCCGCGCAACGCGGACCATACGTTCTCGGATCCGGCGTTGCTGCAATCCTCGCTCAACTTCGCGCAGCAGCGCGCGAAGGGCATCGATTTCGATGTGAGCTACAATCGCCGCTTCAACGAGGACAACAAGCTGCAGCTTCACCTGATCGGGTCATGGTCGCGCTTCCGCACGGACTATCCGTATCTGGACGACCCCACCGAACCGAGTCAGTTGAAGGGCTCGCTGGGTTATCCAGTCTGGCGCTTCAGCTTGCTGGCGGACTATACCTACAAGAAATTCACCTTCGGCTATACGATGCGTTTCGTTGGCAAGCAGTCGATCACCAGCTACGATGCCCAGCACGAAGTCGCTGGTGAAGATGGCACGCCGCTCGATCCGCTCTACGCCGATCGTGCCGACTATCCGTCGGTCATATATCACGATGTCCGTGCCAGCTATGATCTGAACGACCACTTCACGCTCTATGCCGGCGTCGACAATGTCGCGGACAAGAAGCCCCCGTTCGGCCTGCTCGGCAACGGAGAGGACTATAACGGCCAGGACGGCATCTTCGACAATATCGGCCGGTTCCTGTACGCCGGCATCAAGGCCAAGTTCTAAGATCCTTTCTCCGCTGCGGCGGAGGCAGTTCGGAACGCTGGGCGGCGGGTCATCCCGCCGCCCCTTTTTTGGAACGCGACTTTCGATCGCCGGTGTCCGAGATCATGCGCGGGACGTTGATGGGAAGATCGACGGCATGCGTGACTTACTCGCAGCCCTCGAAAAGGAGCGCTCACGAAAGCTCCCCTCCATTGCCACCTCTCCCCGCACGCGCTAGAGGGCGGCGCTTGCCGTCCGGGCCTCGTGTCCGGGCGTATCGATACATGCGCGAGAGACTGTCCGCCCGATGATTACCTTCCTGCTCGTCATCCACGCCATCATCGCGGCGCTGCTCGTCGGCGTGATCCTGATGCAGAAGTCCGAAGGCGGCGGGCTCGGCATGGGCGGCGGCCCTTCCGGGCTGATGACGGCGCGCGGCGCGGCCGACTTCCTGACCCGCGCCACCTCGATCCTGGCGACCCTCTTCGTGATCATGGCCTTCGTGATCGCCGCGCTCGCCTCGCGCCGCGACGGCACCACCAAGATCGATGCCAATGCGGCGACGCAGGGCCCGATCGGCCCGATCACCGCGCCGGGCCAGACCGGATCGCCGCTGCCGGGCATCCCGATGGCGGGCCAGCCCGCGCAGCCCGTGCCTGATGCGGCGACGCAGAATGCGCTGGTTCCCGCCGCCGCCGGGCTCCCGAGCCAGCCGGCGCCGAGCGCGCAGCAGCAGGCCGCCCAGCTCCGTGCCCAGGCCGAGGCGCTGCGCAAGAGCGCGCCGGCGCCCGAGATCAAGAAGATCGACACGTCCAAGGCGGACAAGGCGCTGGGCAATATCGGCAACATCTCGATCGCCAACAAGCCGGCGGCATCGGCTCCTGCCACCGCGCCGGCCCCCGCCGCGCCCAAGCCGCCGATCCCGACCTTGAACATTCCGGCCCCGGCGGCGCCCGCAAACGGCGCGACGCCGCAATAATTCGCCGTTTTCCGTGATTTCGCCGCCCGCGCCGGATGGCGCGGGCGTTTCTTTGTGTGCGTTTGCTGGAGTCCCTGTCTTGCCCTTTCTCGATTCGTCCCGCTAAGGCCCGACTCCCATGGCGCGGTTCATCTTCATCACCGGCGGCGTGGTCTCCTCGCTCGGCAAGGGTCTCATGGCGGCATCGCTCGCCGCGCTCCTCCAAGCGCGCGGCTACAGGGTCCGCATTCGCAAGTTCGATCCCTATCTGAACGTCGATCCGGGCACGATGTCGCCCTATCAGCACGGCGAGGTCTACGTGACCGACGACGGGGCCGAGACCGACCTTGATCTGGGCCATTACGAGCGCTTCACGGGCGTGCCCTCGCGCCAGAGCGACAACATCACCTCGGGCCGCATCTACCAGACGATCATCGCCAAGGAGCGCAGGGGGGACTATCTCGGCGCCACCGTGCAGGTGATCCCGCACGTGACGGACGCGATCAAGGCCTTCGCCCGCGCCGACGTGGACGACCTCGATTTCGTGCTGTGCGAGATTGGCGGCACGGTGGGCGACATCGAATCGCTGCCCTTCATGGAGGCGATCCGCCAGCTCAAGAACGACGTCGGCCGCAACAACGCGATCTTCGTCCACCTGACGCTGGTGCCCTATATCGCGGCCGCCGGCGAGCTGAAGACCAAGCCGACCCAGCATTCGGTGCGTGATCTGACGGCGCTCGGCATCCAGCCCGACGTGCTGGTCTGCCGCTGCGAACAGCCGCTGCCCAAGGCCGAGCGCGCCAAGATCGCCTTGTTCTGCAACGTGCGTCCCGAGGCGGTGATCCCGGCGCTCGACGCCGAGACGATCTACGGCGTGCCGCAGCAATATCATGCCGAGGGCTTGGACGCCGAGGTGCTGCGCGCCTTCGACATCGATCCCGATTCCACCGCGCCCGATCTGCGCCGCTGGGTGGACATCGAGGATCGCCTCGCCAATCCGGAAGGCGAGGTGACGATCGGCGTCGTCGGCAAATATACCGGCATGAAGGATGCCTATAAGTCGTTGCACGAGGCGCTGGTGCATGGCGGCATCGCCAACCGGGTGAAAGTCAACATCCGCTGGCTGGACGCCGAGCTGTTCGAGGGGCCGGAGGCGGACATCGCGCCGGCGCTGGAGCCGATGCACGCCATCCTCGTCCCCGGTGGCTTCGGCGAGCGCGGATCGGAAGGCAAGATCGCCTCCGTCCGCTTCGCGCGCGAGCGCAGGGTGCCCTATTTCGGCATCTGCCTCGGCATGCAGATGGCCTGCATCGAGGGCGCGCGGAACACGGCGGGGATCGAGAAGGCCTCCACCACCGAATTCGGCCCAACCGAGGAACCGGTGGTCGGCCTGATCACCGAATGGATGACCGAACAGGGCCTCCAGAAGCGCGAGGAGGGCGGTGATCTCGGCGGGACGATGCGGGTTGGCGCCTATGAGGCGAAGCTGGCCGGCAACAGCCATGTCGCTTCGATCTACGGCGGTACGGACATTTCCGAGCGCCATCGCCACCGCTACGAGGTGAACGTCCACTATAAGGATCCGCTGGAGCAGGGCGGACTGGTCTTCTCCGGCATGTCGCCCGACGGCGAACTGCCCGAGATCGTCGAGCGGCCGGATCATCCCTGGTTCGTCGGCGTGCAGTTCCACCCGGAGCTCAAGAGCAAGCCATTCGATCCGCACCCACTGTTCGCGAGCTTCATCGCGGCGGCGCTGAAGCAGTCGCGGCTGGTCTGACCTTTTCCAAGCCCTCTCCCGCCTTCGCGGGAGAAGGTTGGGCGAGGGCCTTCTTGTCCTTCTTCCAGCATCGAAGAAAGAAGAAGGCGCTCACCCTCCTCACGTTTCGCGCGGGCCGCCTCCTTCCCCCCGCGAAGGCGGGAGAAGGCCGTCTACTTGATCCCACTCAGAAGATTCACCGCCGTCTGCACGTCGGCGCTATCGCTATTGCCCTGCTCGTTGGACGCCGCGCCGCCGTGCGGCTGGCCGCCGGCGAAGTCGGCGGCGCCCCAGAGGATGCCGCCGGCCCACAGCAGCGCCCACCAGCGATTCTTGAAAATCGTGCGGAACTTGATCGGCAACATCAGCAGACTTTGCCATGGAGCCGGTTAGCGCGGGGTTACGAATACAGACGCGGTTTTCGGGCCGACCGGAGGTTCGCCGATAGAAGCTAACCTCCGGGTCGCGCTTACGGCCCTTCGTGCAGCGGATCGGTTCCCGGCGCTGGGGGTGCGCTCGGCACCACGTCGGGGGCGGTCGGGTCCGTGGGCGAGGGAATGGGCGGATCGACCGGCTCGGGAACGGGCACGTCGATCGGCAGGGTGGGATCGGCTTCGGGCGGGCGGGTGGCCATGGCTATCTCCTTCCACGGCCCAACGCATCGGATTTGCCGGAGGTCCGAATCGAAACGCCCGGACCAGTCGGCCCGGGCGTCCCGCGTGACGAATGCTCGTCAGCCCCCTTATGTCGGCTCCGGCCCGCTCGCTGATCCTCCCCCCTCAGAAAGGATCGCGGGGCCTTCGCCCTCCCCGAACCATGGCGTTGCCTGTGTTCGTGCAGCCTGTTTACTTCTGAAAATGTCGGCTTGTCACCGGGCTTGGACATGGGCGCGGGCGAATGGGTTAACTCTGTGACGATTCCGCAACATAGCGGCAAGCTTGTCTCGGGGGCGCCCACCGCATAGAGCCTCGGGACGCCACCGCATTCCGCGGCCTCATGAGAGATCGATGCGCCTTTCCCGCCATTTCCTGCCTGTTCTCAAGGAATCGCCCGCTGACGCGCAGATCGTCAGCCACAAGCTGATGCTCCGCGCCGGGCTGGTGCGGCAGACCGCCGCCGGCATCTATGCCTGGCTGCCACTGGGCCAAAGGGTGTTGCGGAAGATCGCGCAGATCGTCCGCGAGGAGCAGGATCGCTCCGGCGCGATCGAATTGCTGATGCCGACGCTGCAATCCGCCGACCTCTGGCGCGAATCGGGCCGCTACGACGCCTACGGCCCCGAAATGCTGCGCATCCGCGACCGGCACGACCGCGACATGCTCTATGGGCCGACCAACGAGGAGATGATCACCATCCTCTTCCGGGATTCGGCGCGCAGCTATCGCGATCTGCCGCGCACGCTCTACCATATCCAGTGGAAGTTCCGCGACGAGGTGCGCCCCCGCTTCGGCGTGATGCGCGGCCGCGAATTCCTGATGAAGGACGCCTACAGCTTCGATATCGACGAGGCCGGCGCGCGCCACAGCTACAACCGCATGTTCGTGGCCTATCTGAACACGTTCGCGCGGATGGGGCTGCGCGCCATCCCGATGCAGGCGGATACCGGCCCGATCGGGGGGGATCTCAGCCACGAATTCATCGTGCTGGCGCCGACCGGCGAGAGCGAGGTCTTCTACCATTCCAACTGGGAGAAGCCGGCCGAGCTGTCCGCCGTCGATTTCGACGATGTCGCCGCCCTGCAATCGATCGTTTCCAGTTACACCGCCGATTATGCCGCCACCGACGAAAAGCGGGATGCCGCGGCCGAGGCGGCGGCGGGCGGCGAGCTTCGCCAGTCGCGCGGTGTCGAGGTCGGCCATATCTTCTATTTCGGCGAGAAATATTCGAAGCCGATGAACCTGCGCGTGCAGGGGCCGGACGGCGCCGAGGTGATTCCGCACATGGGCTCCTACGGCATCGGCGTCTCGCGCCTGATGGGGGCGATCATCGAGGCGAGCCACGACGACAACGGCATTATCTGGCCGGACGCGGTGGCGCCCTATCAGGTCGGCATCATCAACATGCGGGTGGACGACGCGGCCTGCACGGCGGCGGCGGACGATCTCTACGCGAAGCTGCAGGCGGCGGGCGTCGAGACGCTCTACGACGACCGCGACGAGCGCGGCGGCGCCAAGTTCGCCACCATGGACCTGATCGGCATCCCCTGGCAGATCGTGATCGGCCCCAAGGGGCTGGCCAAGGGTGTCGTGGAGCTCAAGCGCCGCGCCACCGGCGAGAAGGACGAGCTTTCGATCGAGGACGCGCTGGCGAAGGTGGGCGCGTGAAGCTCCAACCCGTTCGCCCCGGGCTTGTCGAAGGGCTGTCCTTCTTCGACGCGAGACGAAGGAAGGGCAGGGCTTCGACAGGCTCAGCCCGAACGGATCTGGCGGGGGCCATCCTCGCATGATCCTCGGCCGCACCGAGCGGATGGTCGCGCGGCGCTATCTGCTGCCGGGGCGCGGCGAGGCGTTCATCTTCCTCGTCGCCTCGATCAGCCTCGCGGCGGTGGCGCTCGGCGTCGCCGCGCTGATCGTCGTGATGAGCGTGATGAACGGGTTTCGCGCCGAGCTGTTCGACAAGATCGTCGGCCTCAACGGACATGCCGTGGTGCAGGGCTATTCGGGCCGCAACATCGCGGACTGGCAGGCGATCGCCGACCAGGCCAAGGCGACCCCCGGCGTGGTCAGCGCCATCCCCCTGATCGAGCAGCCGCTCTTCGCGCAGGTGGAGGGCCGGGCCGAGCCGATCCTGTTGCGCGGCATGCGGCTCGCCGATCTGCGCGAGACGGTGCAGTCCCATATCAAGGCCGGCAATCTCGCCGCGGTGACGCCCGGCTCGGGCAATGTCGCGATCGGCACGGGCCTGGCCGAATCGCTGGGCGTGACGGCGGGCGACTATATCTCGGTCCTCAATCCGGCGGGCCAGTCCACGCCGTTCGGCACCGCGCCGCGCATCGTCAGCTATCGCGTGGCGGCCACGTTCGAGATCGGCGTCTACGATTACGACAAGGCCTATGTCGTGCTGCCGATGGAGGATGCGCAGGATCTGCTGCTGATGGGCAACACCGTCGGCATGGTAGAGTTGCGCGTCACCGATCCCGACAAGGTGACGCAAATCCTCGCGCCGCTCGCGCCCAAGGTGATCCGCGACGGCGTGCTGGTCGATTGGCGCCAGATGAACTCGGCTTTGTTCCAGGCGCTGGAGGTGGAGCGGGTGACGATGTTCGTGGTGCTGGGCATCGTCATCCTGATCGCGGCGTTCAACATCCTGTCGTCGCTGATCATGCTGGTGCGCGCCAAGACGCGCGACATCGCCATCCTGCGCACGATGGGGGCGAGCCGGGGCGCGATGCTGCGCATCTTCATGACGATCGGCATGGCGATCGGCGTGCTGGGCATCGGCGCGGGGCTCCTGCTGGGCAGCATCTTCCTGTTCTTCCGCCAGAATGTCGTCGATCTGATCCAGGCGATGACGGGCGCCCAGCTATGGGACCCGTCGGTCCGGATGCTGACCGAGCTGCCGTCCAAGCCCGATCTGGTCGACAATGTCGTGATCGTGGTGATGACCTTGCTGTTGACCTTCCTCGCCACCCTCTATCCGGCCTACAAGGCGTCAAGCACCGATCCGGTGCAGGTGCTGCGCTATGAGTGAGGTGCTCGCCGTCACAGACCTGCGCCGCGCCTACAGCCAGGGTGGCCAGACGATCCACGTGCTGCGCGGCGTGGACCTCGCCGTGGCACAGGGCGAGATCGTCGCCCTGCTGGGGCCGTCGGGCTCGGGCAAATCGACCATGTTGCAGGCGATCGGTCTGCTGGAGGGCGGCTTCGAGGGCTCGATCCGCATCGCCGGCGAGGAAGCCGCGAAGCTCGACAATGATGGCCGCACCCGCGTGCGGCGCGACCGGCTGGGCTTCGTCTACCAGTTCCACCACCTGCTCCCCGATTTCACGGCGGAGGAGAATGTCGTGCTGCCCCAGATCGTCCACGGCGCCACCCGCGCCGAGGCCGATGCGCGGGCTAGGTCGCTGCTGACCACGCTGGGCCTCTCGCACCGGCTCGATCACCGGCCGAGCAAGCTGTCGGGGGGGGAGCAGCAGCGCGTCGCGGTGGCCCGCGCGCTCGCCAACCGGCCGGCTTTGGTGCTGGCCGACGAGCCCACCGGCAATCTCGACGAGGCGACCGCGGATATCGTGCTGGTCGAATTCCTGCGACTGGTGCGCGAGGAGGGATCGGCGGCTTTGGTCGCGACCCATAACGAGCGGCTCGCGGCGCGCATGGACCGGGTGGTCAGGCTGCACGACGGGATTCTGGCGTAACCCGAAGCCCTCTCCCTCCTTTCGCGGGAGAGGGTTGGGTGAGGGCTTTCTTCTTCTCCGGCCCCCATTCTGCCCACGCTTGGCGTGGATCCCGCCTTGTCCCGAAGGCGGGAGAAGGGGCTAGAGCATCGTCGCGGTCACATAGGCGATGGTACGGTCGGTGCTCATCACCGCGACCTGCTTGCCCGGCGCCAGCGGCGCGGTGTGGTCCGGCTCGGCCGCGGCCATCTCGATATCGGGCTGTTCCATGATCGGCGCCGGTGCCTCCAGCGGCGGCGCGCGCATCACCACCACCGTGCCGCCCACCTGCGTCGCCTGGAAGAGGATGCGCGCGAAGCCGTAGGGCAGGCGGATGCAGCCGTGCGAGGCGGGGCGACCGGGATTGAAACCGGCGTGGAGCGCGATCCCGCTCCAGGTCAGCCGCTGCATGAAGGGCATCGGCGCGTTGGAATAGATGTTGGAGCGGTGGAAGCGTGATTTCTCGAGGATCGGGAAGGTGCCGGTCGGCGTGCCGTGCCCGCGCCGCCCGCTGGAGATCGCGGCGATGCCGACCAGCGCCTGCCCCTGGAACACGAAGGCGCGCTGGTTGGTGAGATCGATCGCGACGCTCATCGGCGAGGCATCGCCGGGATAGGCGGCCCAGCGAAACTGGCCCGGCCCGAGCCGCATCGCGTCCGAAGGCGTGAAGCGCGAGGGGAGGGCGCGCGCCGGCAACGGCTTGTCGGCCCAATAGCCGCGCTCGCGCATCGCTACGGGAATGCCGGTGCCCGCCGTCAGGCCCAGGGCTACGAAAGCGAGCAGCAACGGGCGCTTCGGCCTGTGCATGGAGCGATGACCCCTGGGAAAGCGGGAGATACGGGAACGCGATACCGGGTCCGAAGCCGGCGAATGCCCACTCCATTAACCAAGTTTGTTAACTTGGCATGGGCGACAGATTGGCGCCAGCGATTCGGCGCCGCCGCGCAATCGATGCGGATGCGAAATTAACCACGAAAGCCACGCTTCACCTGCTGACAGGTCAGGGCTTCCCCAGTATGATGCTGGCACTCGCCGTCATCAGGCGGCGTGAACATGGGGCACTATCATGAGCGTGGTCGCCGCGTTGTTGCTTCTGATGGGACAACCCTCTTCGGACAGCGTCGGTCTCAGCCCTGGTGGGGGGACTCTCCACCCCGACAGCGGCGGTATCCCGACGACGCCTCCGCCGCCCCCGCAGCGTCCGTTCCCGACACTTCCGACCCCCAACGGCTAAGCCATTCCGATGCCGCCGGAAGCGCAGATCATCGTTTTCGGGCTGGTATCGCTTCTGTTCTTCATGGTCTCGCTGTTTGCCGACGATGAGGATTGGCTCGCGTCGGTCGGATGCACCGGCGCGCTGGTTGCCTATTGGGCACTCAACACGATCCTGTGGATGATCCGGATCGTGGAGGACTGGTCGCTTGCGAGCGATCTTTTCTTCGCCGCCTCGTCATGCCTCCTGATCCTGTTCGTCCGCAGGGCGTGGATCGTCGTGCTGTTCGGATGGTTCCTGGCCAATCTCGCGCTCGATGGTCTGCATCTGGCGGGCCTGATCGGCTATGAAGCGTGGGCCGAAGCGGGGAACATCACCTTCGTCGGCCAGCTCGGCACAGCAAGCTTTCCGGGCCTCGTCCGGATCACGCGAAACCTGACGGGCCGGGCGGCTTCCTCGTCGATGGGCTGATCCCGACACGACGTATTTCCTCCAAAGGGTCGAACCGAGGGAGAAATGTCATGACGAAGATGATCGCGATGCAGGTGCCGCAGGCCGGCGGAAGGCTGGAGCGGGTGGAGCGGGACGTGCCGACGCCGGACGGGCGGGAGGTGCTGATCAAGGTCCATGCCTGCGGTGTGTGCCACAGCGATTCGGTCACGGTGCAGGGGTTGATGCCGGGCATCGCCTATCCGCGCGTGCCGGGCCATGAGGTGATCGGCACGATCGAGGCGGTCGGCCCGGAGGTCGAGGGCTGGGCGGTCGGCGACCGGGCCGGGGTGGGCTGGTTCGGCGGTTCGTGCGGCTGGTGCCCCCGCTGCCGGCGCGGCGATGCCTTCGCCTGCGAGACCATCAGCGCGGCGACGGGCGTCACCCGCGATGGCGGCTATGCCACCCACATGCTGGCCGATGCCTCGGCGGTCGCCCATGTGCCGGACGATCTCGACGCGGTGGAATCGGCACCGCTGCTCTGCGCGGGCATCACCACCTTCAACGCCATCCGCAACAGCGGCGCGGCGGCGGGGGACCTCGTCGCGATCCACGGCGTCGGCGGGCTCGGCCATCTCGGCATCCAGTTCGCGGCGCGGCTGGGTTTCCACGCGGTCGCGGTCAATCGCCGGCGCGACAAGGAGGCGCTCGCCCGCCAGCTCGGCGCGCACGATTATATCGACAGCGAGGCGGAGGATCCGGCGGCGGCCTTGCAGGCCATGGGTGGGGCGAGGGCGATCATCGCCACCGTCACGAATCCGGGCGCGATGAAGGCGATCGTCGGCGGGCTCGGCCCGCGCGGCACGATGATGGTGATCGGCATCGTCGGCGCGTTCGAGGTCGATACGCTCGGCCTGCTGATGAAGTCGGCGGCGGTGAGGGGCTGGTATTCGGGCGTCGCGGCGGATTCGGAGGATACGCTGGCGTTCAGCAAGCTCACCGGCGTCGCCTCGACCAACGAGATCTTCGCCTTCGACGACGCGCAGGCCGCCTATGACCGGATGATGAGCGGCAAGGCGCGGTTCCGGGTGGTGTTGCAGATGAGGTGAGGAGGGCGTTTCGGACGAGGCAGACGGTTCTCACCCTAGGGCGTCGCAACGGCTGAGCCGTGCCGGCCCGACCGGCGAGATGAAGTTCGCCCAGATGAGATTGTGGTGCTCGATCACCTTCTCGGCGGACAAATGGGGCCGGTCGAACGTCGTATGGCCGTCCTCCGGCACGATTGTTTTGTATCTGTGCGCCAGCGCGCTGCGTACCGTGGTGTCGACACAGAAATCTGTCGCGCATCCGGTGACGATCACTTCGTCCACGTCCAATTCCTCCAGCTTCGTGGCGAGGTTCGTGTTGAGGAAGGCATCGTACGACGCTTTCGTGATGATCGCATCCCCTGGCTCGACGATCAGATCGCGATGGATCGCGAAACCGGGCTGCGACGGATGAAGATGATCGCCATCGGGTCAGCGATGCTGGATGAAGATGATGGGCGATCGTTTGGCGCGGAGTCGGGCAGCGAGCAGGTTGATCCGCTCGATCAGGCCATCGCCGTCGTGACGCGGGGTGGAAAACAGGCCCCGCTGCATGTCCACGATGATAAGGGCTTGCCCGCTCAACGCTGAAACTCCGGCATTGTCGCCCGACTTATGATGGCTTCCGGGATGGCTGCCAAGAGCCGCGAATGGCACGAGCTGAAAACGCAGGGAAGATCTATCTGTTCGGAAGAGAGGACCCTGTCCGTTCGGTTCGAGCAGCTTCGAGCGAAGTCGAGAAGCGTCCGTCGAGAACGGGCCGTATCGCAACGACTTCTCGACTGCGGGTCTCGACAGGCTCGACCCTCCGCTCGAAGCGAACGGATGCGCGGATACGGAAACGGCCGGGCATCGCTGCCCGGCCGCCTCGTCACCCCGCTCGGGGTAGTTCTCAGGCCTTGCTCGGCGCCTTCTTCTTCGGCGGAGTCTTCTTTTTCGAGCCCTTGGGCGCGGCCGGCGTGATCTCGAAGGCGAGGGCGTCGTCCTTCATCTTCACGCGAACCTCACCGCCATTCACCAGCTTGCCGAACAGCAGCTCCTCGGCGAGCGGCTGCTTGATCTTCTCCTGGATCAGGCGGCCCATCGGGCGGGCGCCGTAGAGCTTGTCGTAGCCCTTCTCGGTCAGCCAGTCGCGGGCATCGTCCTCCAGCGCGATGTGGACGTTGCGATCCGACAGCTGGAGCTCGAGCTGGAGGATGAACTTCTCCACCACCCGCGCGATCACCGGGGTCGGCAGGTAGCCGAACGGCACCACCGCATCGAGCCGGTTGCGGAATTCCGGCGTGAACATCTTCTGGATCGCCTCTTCCTGCACATCCTCGCGGGAGGAGACGCCGAAGCCGACCGACTCGCGCGCCATGTCGGACGCGCCGGCATTGGTGGTCATGATCAGGATGGTGTTGCGGAAATCCACCGTCTTGCCGTGGTGATCGGTGAGCTTGCCGTTGTCCATCACCTGCAGGAGGATGTTGAACAGATCCGGATGGGCCTTCTCGATCTCGTCGAGCAGCAGCACCGAATGCGGCTGCTGGTCGACCGCGTCGGTCAGCAGGCCGCCCTGATCGTAGCCGACATAGCCCGGAGGCGCGCCGATCAGCCGGCTGACCGAGTGGCGCTCCATATATTCGGACATGTCGAACCGCTGGAGCGGGATGCCCAGGATCTCGGCAAGCTGGCGCGCCACCTCCGTCTTGCCGACGCCGGTGGGGCCGGAGAAGAGATAGTTGCCGATCGGCTTGTTCGGCTCGCGCAGGCCGGCGCGGCTGAGCTTGATCGCCGAGGACAGCACCTCGATCGCCTTGTCCTGCCCGAACACGACGCGCTTGAGATCGGTCTCCAGGCTGGCCAGCACCGTCTTGTCGTCGGCCGAGACCGATTTCGGGGGGATGCGGGCCATCGTGGCGATCACCGCCTCGATCTCCTTCGGGCCGATCACCTTCTTGCGGCGGCTTTCGGGCAGCAGCATCTGCATCGCGCCCGCCTCGTCGATCACGTCGATCGCCTTGTCGGGCAGCTTGCGGTCATTGATGTAGCGGGCCGAAAGCTCGACCGCCGTCTTCACCGCATCCACCGTGTATTTCAGATGGTGATGCGCCTCGAACGAAGGCCGCAGCCCGGCGAGGATCTTGATCGTGTCCTCGACCGACGGCTCGTTGACGTCGATCTTCTGGAAGCGCCGGAGCAGCGCCCGATCCTTCTCGAAATGGTTGCGGAATTCCTTGTAGGTGGTCGATCCGATGCAGCGGATCTGGCCGCCCGACAAAGCCGGCTTGAGCAGGTTGGACGCATCCATCGCGCCGCCGGAGGTCGCCCCGGCGCCGATCACGGTGTGGATCTCGTCGATGAACAGCACCGCGTGCGGAAGCTTCTCCAGCTCGGAGACGACCTGCTTCAGCCGCTCCTCGAAATCACCGCGATAGCGCGTGCCGGCGAGCAGCGCCCCCATGTCGAGCGAGTAGATCACGGCGGGCTTGAGCACCTCGGGCACGGCGCCCTCGATGATCTTGCGCGCCAGGCCTTCCGCGATGGCGGTCTTGCCGACGCCCGGATCGCCCACGTAGAGCGGGTTGTTCTTCGAGCGGCGGCAGAGGATCTGGATCGTCCGGTCCACCTCGGCATGGCGGCCGATCAGCGGATCAACGCGGCCTTCCTTCGCCTTCTCGTTGAGGTTGACGGTGAACTGCTTGAGCGCGCTGTCGCCCTTCTGCTTGGGCTCGGCCTTCTGCGCCTTGTCTTCCTCGTTGCCCTTCACCTCGCGGGTCTCCGTCGGCTGGCCACCCTTGCCGACCCCGTGGCTGATGAAGCTCACGGCATCGAGGCGGGTCATATCCTGCTGCTGCAGGAAATAGACAGCGTAGCTCTCGCGCTCGCTGAACAGGGCGACCAGCACGTTGGCGCCGGTCACCTCCTCGCGGCCCGAGGACTGGACGTGCAGGATCGCGCGCTGGATCACGCGCTGAAAGCCGCTCGTCGGTGAAGGATCGGTCTCTGTATCGGTCTTGAGCGCATCCAGCTCGGTGTCGAGATAGTGCGTCACGGCTTCCTTGAGTTCCGCCATCTCCACGCCGCAGCCGGCCATCACCTGCGCGGCATGCTCGTCGCCGATCAGGGCGAGGAGGAGATGCTCCAGCGTGGCATATTCGTGCTTGCGCGTGCTGGCCGCGGCCAGCGCGTTGTGGAGGGTGGTTTCTAGCTCTCGGGCGAAAGACGGCATGGTCGTATCAACTCCTAGGCGGCGGCCCGACGAAGCGGAGCGCCGTTCCCGCTATGTCGGGTGACGAAACCGTTTCATCAAGGATGCCCTCTCCCAAGCGGGGTCGGATGCGATCGCCGCTCGGGGAGCGGGCTGTCCTCATCGCTTGAATAAGGCGTCCGCGGTTGCGCGATGGTTAACGGCGCCTTCAATCTTTCGTCGAACGCGCGCTATCTCGGATTCCAGCCCGGCGACGCGGGCCTGCAGTTCCTCGACCGAGAGGGGATCGAGATCCTGGCGCGCCAGCGCGGCGACGGGATCGTCGGCGCGGCGGGGCAGGTCATCGTCCTGGCTCATGATCTGGATCGTTGACCCTCGGCGAGGCTCTGTCAATAACGGCAGCCGCCGGACCGGCGCAAAACGGGGGATAAGTTGGCCGACCTGCCCACAACGATGCTTGCGATCGATCCCGAGGAGGCCGGCGGGCCGGAGGTGCTGGCGCCGGTCGAGAGACCGGTGCCCAGGGCCGGTGCGGGCGACTATCTCGTCAAGGTGGCGGCGGCGGGCGTGAATCGCCCCGACGTCATGCAGCGCAAGGGCATGTACCCGCCGCCCCCCGGCGCGCCCTCGATCCTCGGGCTGGAGATCGCCGGCACGGTGGTCGCGGCGGGCGAGGGAACGGATGCCTCGATGATCGGGCAGAAGGTCTGCGCGCTGGTCGCGGGCGGTGGCTACGCCGAATATTGCGTGGCGCCCGCCGGCCAGTGCCTGCTTGTGCCGCCTGCGCTCTCGATGGTCGAGGCGGCGGCGATCCCGGAGACACTGTTCACGGTGTGGAGCAACCTGTTCGAGCGCGCCTATGCGATCGAGGGCGACACCGTGCTGGTCCATGGCGGCACGTCGGGCATCGGCACGATGGCGATCCTGCTGGGCCGGCTGTTCGAGCTGACCGTGATCGTCACCTGCGGATCCGACGACAAATGCGCCCGCGCGCTGGAGATCGGCGCGGGGCATGCGATCAACTACAAGACGGCCGATTTCGTCGAGGAGGTGAAGCGCATCACCGGCGGCAAGGGCTGCCAGGCGGTGCTCGACATGATCGGCGGCGACTATGTGCCGCGCAACCTCAAATGCCTTGCCGAGGAAGGGCGGCACGTCACCATCGCGGTGCAGGGGGGCGCCAAGGCGACGGTGAGCCTGGTCGACATCATGCTGCGCCGGCTGACGTTGAGCGGCTCGACGCTGCGGGCGCGCGATCTGGCGTTCAAGGCATTGGTGGCGGACGAATTGCGGCGCGAGGTGTGGCCGCATGTCGCCGACGGCCGGCTCCGGCCCGTCATCGACGCGACCTTTCCGCTCGCCGAGGCGGCCAGCGCGCATGCGCGCATGGACGGCGGGGATCATGTCGGCAAGATCGTGCTGACCGTCGAAGGATAAGCGACGCTTATCGATCGCGGGCGGCTTTCGCGTTGCCTGTCTATCGTCTCATCTCTAGCCGTTCGGTTCGCGCGGCGTCGAGCGCAGTCGAGACGCGCCCGTCGAGAACCGCCACGCCTTCTCGACTACGGGTCTCGATTGCGCTCGGCCCTTCGCTCGAAGCGAACGATAGGGGGAAGGCATATGACCAAGCTGACGCTGCACGAATATCCGCCATCGGGGAATTGCTACAAGATCCGGCTCGTGGCGGCCCATCTCGGCCTCCCGCTGGAGCGGCGCGGCTACGATATCCTGAAGGGCGAGACGCGGACGCCCGGATTCCTGCGCGACGTCAACGCCAATGGCCGCATCCCCGTCCTCCAGATCGGCGACCGGTACTTGCCCGAGAGCGGCGCGGCCTGCTTCTATCTCGCCGAGGGATCGCCGCTGATTCCGGAGGACCGGTTCGATCGCGCCGACATGCTGCGGTGGATGAATTTCGAGCAATATAATCACGAGCCCAATGTCGCGACCCTGCGCTTCTGGCTGGCCTTCGCCGGCGAGGAGAGCCTCAGCGACATCCAGAAGGCGCTGATCCCGGCCAAGCGGGCCGGCGGCGACGCGGCGCTCGATCTGATGGAGGCGCATCTGCGCGATCGCCCCTGGTTCGTCGCGGATCGCTTCACCCTCGCCGACGTGGCGCTCTTCGCCTACACCCACGTCGCGGAGGAGGGAGGCTTCGATCTGGCGCACCGACCCGCCGTGCAGGCCTGGATCGAGCGGATTTCCGCGTTTCCCGGCCATATTTCGATCGATGCCTGACAGCGCTGGGTCTGCCGTCTTTTCGCCCACAAGCTGAACACAACATAAATTAAGGAACCACGCCTCCCAAGCATTCGTTCGGCGGCCGACCAATTATGGACAAGGAGGTATGGTCATGACCCGCTTTGCTATGATGATGCGGGGGGCTTCTGTTTCGGCGCTTCTGGCTTTTGCCGTGGTGCCCGCGCACGCCGGCTGGGGGAAAGCTGATCGTGCGCATGCGGAGATTGCGGCGGCGCAATCGAAGATCGACACGGCCAACAAGATCGGCGCCAGCGGCAACACGCCCGCCATGGTCGCCAATGCGCAGGCCGCGCTGAACGTCGCGAAGGAAAATCTCGCGAACGGCAACAAGGACGAGGCGATCGCCGACGCGATCCATGCCGGCCAGCTGGCCGACACGGCGGTGGGCGAGGCGCATCGCGCCCAGAACGATGCCGCCGCGTCGCGGGTCGCCGATGCCAACGCCCAGGCCCAGCAGGCCCAGCAGGATGCGGCCGACGCCCAGAACGACGCCCAGCAGCGCATCGCCGACGCCAATGCGCGCGCCGACAACGCCAGCGCCGCGGCGCAGGCTTCGGCCGCCCAGGCCGCGGCCGCACAGGAGAATCTGGATGCCGCGCGCAACCAGCCTCCGACGGTCGTGACCACCACGACCGAGAAGACCACGAGCCCGACGCATCGGGTCGTCCACAAGGTCGTGCGCCGTCCGGCCACGACGGGCACGGCGGTCGCCGAGCGGACCACCACGACGGTCAGCACCGGTACGCCGCAATAAGCCGCCACGACGGCCCGGCCGCTCCGATGGGGCGGCCGGGCTTCGTTTGTGCGGAAGCGCTTGCCCGATCCGGCGCCAGGCATTACATTCGCGTGATACATCGGCCGCCCCGCGTTGGGCGGCCCTTTCTTTATCTGCTCGGAGAGTGACCTGTGGCCCAGCCCCTCATGCCCCATGCGACAGCGTCCTGGCTGGTCGACAATACGTCGCTGAGCTTTCAGCAGATCGCCGAATTCTGCGGCCTCCACATCCTGGAAGTCCAGGCGATCGCCGACGACACCGCCGGCACCAAGCTGACCGGCCGCGATCCGGTGCGCGCCCACGAACTCAGCCTGGACGAGATCGAGAAGGGCCAGGCCAATGCGAACTACAAGCTGCAGATGGCCAAGGGACCGGAGCAGGCGCGCCGCACCAAGGGGCCGCGCTACACGCCGGTTTCCAAACGGCAGGGCAAGCCGGACGGCATTGCCTGGATCATCCGCAATCATCCCGAGGTGTCGGACGGCGCGATCGGCAAGCTGATCGGCACGACGCGCACCACCATCGCCGCGATCCGCGACCGTACCCACTGGAACATCGCCAACATCACCCCGAAGGACCCGGTGACACTCGGCCTCTGCTCGCAGCGCGAGCTGGATGCGGCGATCACCAAGGCGGCCAAGGCGGCGGGCATCGAGGCGCCGGTCGACGAGCGTCTCTCGGGTGACCGCGCCGCGCTGATCGAGGAATTGCGCGCCCAGCGTGATGCCGCGCATCGCCCGGCGGTCACCAGCCCGGCGGAGGAGGACGGCGAGGACGCGGCGCCGCGCCCCAGCTACCAGCTGCCCGAAGGCGTGGTCGATCCGTTCAAGCGCTGAGGCTCTCGGAAAGACCTTCGCGAAAGAATAAGGGCAGCGCTTCGACAGGCTCGGCCCGAACGGTTTGGGCATAACCTCTCTCCGTTCGGGCTAGGCTTATCGAAGCCCTGTCCTTCTTTCTTCGCAGCCTTGACCCTTCCTTCCCCCCGGACCACAAGCGCCCCATGGCAGACGATGCAATCGCCGAACTGAGTTTCGAGGACGCGCTGAAACGGCTGGAGGAGATCGTCCGCCGGCTGGAAAGCGGCGAGGAATCGCTCGAAAACTCGATTCAGCTCTACCAGGAAGGCGACAGGCTCCGGTCCCAGTGCGAGCAGCGCCTCAAGAGCGCGCAGGCGAAGATCGATCAGATCCAGCTGGGCGGCGATGGCGTACCCGCCAGCCTGCGGCCCTTCGATGCCGAGTGATCCGATGGTGAGCCCCGTTTCCTTCTCCCTCGCCGATGCGATGCAGTCCGTCGCGGCCGAGATCGACGAACTGTTCGATCAGGTGCTGAGCGTGCCGGACGATCCCCGCGCCGTGCTCTACGAGGCGATGCGCCATGCCGCGATCGGCGGCGGCAAGCGGCTGCGGCCGCTGCTGGTGTTCGCGTCGGCCAATCTCTTCAACGTCAGCCGCACCAGCGCGCTGCGCACCGGCCTCGCGATCGAGGCGCTGCACGTCTACAGCCTCGTCCACGACGACATGCCCTGCATGGACGATGACGACCTGCGGCGCGGCAAGCCCACCGTCCACAAGCAGTGGGACGAGGCGATCGCGGTGCTGGCGGGGGATGCGCTCCACGCTCTGGCCTTCGAGATCGTCGCCGATCCCGAGACCCACGCCGATCCCTTCGTCCGGGCCGAGCTGGCGCTGGAACTGGCGAAGGCGAGCGGGCCGAGCGGGATGGCCGGCGGCCAGATGATGGACCTCGTCGCCGAGGAAACCAGCTTCGACCTGACGACCACGACCCGCCTCCAGCAGCTCAAGACCGGCGCGCTGATCGGCTTCTGCCTGGAAGCCGGCGCGATCCTCGGCCGCGTGCCGCCGGAAGGCCGCCGGGGCCTGCGCGCTTATGCCCGCGACATCGGCCTCGCCTTCCAGATCGCCGACGATCTGCTCGACGTCGAGGGCGATGCGGCAGTGGTCGGCAAGGCGACGGGCAAGGACGCGGATGCCGGCAAGGCGACCTTCGTCTCGCTGCTCGGCGTGGAGCGGGCGCGGGCGCAGGCGCGGATGCTGATCGATCAGGCGATCGCGCATCTGGCGTCCTTCGGCACGGAAGCCGATCTGCTGCGCGCCATCGCGCGCTACGTCGTCGAACGGGATCATTGAGGGGCGGGCCATGAGCGAGCGGATCGGCATCTATCCGGGCACCTTCGATCCGGTGACTCTCGGCCATATGGACATCATCCGCCGCGCCACCGCGCTGGTCGATCGTCTGGTGATCGGCGTCACCACCAATCCATCCAAATCGCCGATGTTCACGCTGGACGAGCGGCTGGCCATGGTCCGCCGCGAGACGGGGCAACTGGGCAAGGCCGAGATCGAGGTCGTCGCCTTCGACAGCCTGCTGATCCATTTCGCCCGCTCGCGCGGCGCCTCGGTGATCGTGCGCGGGCTGCGCGCCGTCGCCGATTTCGAATATGAATATCAGATGGCGGGCATGAACCAGCAGCTCGATCGCCGGATCGAGACGGTGTTCCTGATGGCCGACGTCGCGCTCCAGCCGATCGCGTCGCGCCTCGTCAAGGAAATCGCGATGTATGGCGGCGAGATCGGCGCCTTCGTGCCCAAGACGATCGCCGTCGAGGTGGAGGAGCGTGTCCAGCGCCTCGGCGTGAAGGGCGATCCCGCGCTTCGCGTTCAGCGATAGGAAAGCGCCGCCGCATCAGCTAGGTGCATCCCATGAACAACGCTCGCCGTATCCCGGAGCCCGGCCGACCTATGAAACTTGCTGCCGCCCTCATTCTTACGACCGCCCTGGTGCTCAGTGGCCCGGCCGATGCGAAGCATAAGGCCAAGAAGGTCCGGATCCGCGCCGCCGACCAGGTCGCCGCGACCAATCTCAAGGATTTCCTGCCGCCGGCGATCACGCCCGCCAACACCTGGGATCTCGATCTCTCGGACGGTGGCCGGGTGGTCGTCCAGCTGCGGCCGGACAAGGCACCCAAGATGGTGGAGCGCATCCGCGCGCTGACCGCCCAGGGATTCTATAACGGGCTGAATTTCCACCGCGTGATCGACGGGTTCATGGCGCAGGGCGGCGATCCCAAGGGCACGGGCGAGGGCGGCTCGACGTTGCCTGACGTGCCGGCCGAGTTCAACGATCTGCCGCACGTGCGCGGCTCGGTCGCGGCGGCGCGCGCCAATGACGTGAACAGCGCCAACAGCCAGTTCTACATCATGTTCATGCCCAACCTGAAGCTGGACAACCATTATACGGTGTTCGGCCGCGTCGTCTCCGGCATGCAATATGTCGATGCGATCCAGCGCGGCGAGCCGCCGGCGAACCCGACCCGGATCGTCCGCGCGATCATGGGCGACGATCCCAACGTCAACACGCCGCCCCCGGCGCTGCCCCCCGTGGCGCCTGCCGTGCAGGCCCCGGCGACGTTGCCCTCGGGTGCGATGGGCCAGTCGGCGATCCCGCCGCAGGGCACGCCGCAAGGGACGCCCCAGTAAGGACCGGATCCTCCCCGTCGCGATGGGGAGGATGAAGTAAGATGCGCGTCGATCTCTTCGATTTCGATCTGCCGGCCGATCGCATCGCGCTCCGCCCGGCGAGCCCGCGCGATTCGGCGCGGATGCTGGTGGTGCGCCCCGACGGGCTGGCCGATCGCGCGATGCTCGATCTCGCCGACATGCTGCGGCCGGGCGATTGCCTGGTGTTCAACGATACCCGCGTCATCCCGGCACAATTGGAAGGCCGGCGCGGCGACGCGAAGATCGGCGCGACCCTGCACAAGCGCGAGGGGCCGCGCGACTGGCGGGCCTTCATCCGCAACGCCAAACGGTTGCACGACGGCGACAGCGTCGATTTCGGCGAAGGCGTCTCCGCGACGGCCTCCGATCGCGGCGCGGACGGCAGCTGGCGGTTGAGTTTTGCCGGGGGCGAGCCGGTCGAGCTGCTGCTGGAGCGGGCCGGGCGCATGCCGTTGCCGCCCTATATCGCCGGCAGGCGGCCCACCGATGCGCGCGACGCCGAGGATTACCAGACCATGTTCGCGGCGCGACCCGGCGCGGTCGCGGCGCCGACCGCCTCGCTGCACTTCACCCCGCGCCTGATGGAACGGCTGGCGGCGACGGGCGTCGGCCATGAGACGCTGACCCTGCACGTCGGCGCGGGCACCTTCCTGCCGGTCAAGGCGGACGACACCGACGATCACCGGATGCACGCCGAATGGGGCCGCATCGATGCCGCCACCGCCGATCGCCTCAATGCGGTGAAAGCGCGGGGCGGGCGCCTGATCGCGGCGGGCACCACCAGCCTGCGCCTGCTCGAAAGCGCGGCACGCGGGGATGGCACGATCGCGCCCTTCGAGGGGGATACCGCGATCTTCATCACCCCGGGCTATCGCTTCCGCGCGATCGACGGGCTGGTGACCAATTTCCACCTGCCCAAGTCCACACTGTTCATGCTGGTGTCGGCGCTGATGGGGCTGGAGACGATGCAGGCGGCCTATGCCCATGCCATCGCGGCGGGCTATCGCTTCTACAGCTATGGGGATGGCTCGCTCCTGCTTCCGGGCGGTTGATGATCGGGTCATCCGTCATCCTGACGAAGGTCAGGATCCATTCAGCGCTTCGCTGATGGCCTGGCGTCGCGCTGGGGCCATGCCACCGGGATATATCGGGCGTTGCGCGAATGGATCCCGGCCTCCGCCGGAATGACGAGGGGGGGCATGTCGGGGCTTCCACAAGCCCGGTCCGAACGGATAGGGATTGCGGCCATGACCGCGATCACCGAGTCCGAAGCCGCCGACCGCCTCGCCTTCCTCGCCGCCGAGATCGCGCGGCACAACCGGCTCTATCACGATCAGGATGCGCCGGAAATCAGCGACGCCGACTATGATGCGCTGATGCGCGAGAACAAGGCACTGGAGGAGCGATACCCGGCCCTGATCCGCGCGGATTCGCCCTCGAAGCTGGTCGGCGCCGCGCCGGGCGGCCACCTCGCCAAGGTGGCGCATGCGAAGCCGATGCTCAGCCTCGACAATGCCTTCGCCGATGAGGATGTGGCCGAGTTCGTGGCGCGTGTCCGCCGCTTCCTGGCGCTGGCCGAGGATGTCGAGGTGGCGCTCACCGCCGAGCCCAAGATCGATGGCCTGTCCTGTTCGCTGCGCTACGAGCAGGGCCGGCTGGTGCAGGCCGCCACGCGCGGCGACGGGACGATCGGCGAGGACGTCACCGCCAATGTCCGCACCATCGCCGACATCCCGCAGACGCTGCACGGCATGACGCCGGATGTGTTCGAGGTGCGCGGTGAGGTCTATATGTCCAAGGCCGATTTCGCCGCGCTCAACGAGAAGCTGGCGGGCGAGCGCGTCTTCGCCAATCCGCGCAACGCCGCCGCCGGCTCGCTGCGCCAGAAGGACCCGAAGGTGACGGCCGATCGCCCGCTGCGCTTTCTGGCGCATGGCTGGGGCGAGGTGTCGGAGGTGCCGGCCGAAACGCAATCCGGCGTGATGAAGGCGATCGCGGGCTTCGGCCTGCCGGTCGCCGACGCCTTCGTGCGGGTCACGTCCACCGAAGCCGCGCTGGCCCATTACCGCGCCATCGAGGCGGGGCGGGCCGACCTGCCGTTCGACATCGACGGCGTCGTCTACAAGGTCGACCGGCTCGACTGGCAGCAGCGGCTGGGGCAGGTGGCGCGCGCGCCGCGCTGGGCGATCGCGCACAAATTCCCGGCCGAGAAGGCGCAGACGATCCTGCGCGCGATCGACATCCAGGTCGGCCGCACCGGCACGCTGACCCCGGTGGCGCGGCTGGAGCCGGTGACG
>Ga0105239_10001099_pt1 | contig 37369 bp, 33 predicted proteins | sample KBSC44metaG_FD_92761 | JGI IMG/M metagenome (GOLD analysis project Ga0105239, IMG submission 92761) | Corn rhizosphere microbial communities from Kellogg Biological Station, Michigan, USA - KBS C4-4 metaG | ecosystem: Host-associated > Plants > Roots > Rhizosphere > Soil | place: Michigan, USA... | reverse complement strand
TCTTCCAGGATTGGCAATACGGTATTCGCATTGATCACACCACTAATCTGTTGCAGTTGTTTCAATAATGCCGAGGAGGAAACGATAAACTTCATGAAATTTGTCTTTGGGCGAAACTACTAAAATTTGTGTAATAGCCAAGATATAAGAAAATCGGGCGACAATTTACGGCCTAATTTGTTAATTTCCTGTGACTAACCGGTATTTTATATTTGACCCATATTTTATGTACAAACGAACCTCACTGTCCCCGGAACAGGCGCTCCAAAAGGCAAGACACTACTGTGGCTACCAGGAGCGCAGCCATAGCGACGTTCAGGATAAGCTGTATTCGTTCGGGCTCCGGAAAAAGGACGTCGAGGCGGCCCTGGCCACCCTCATTGAAGAGAACTACCTGAATGAAGAACGCTTCGCCACACAGTTTGCGGGCGGACATTTCCGCCTGAAGGAGTGGGGGAAGGTAAAGATCCGCCACGAGCTGCGGCAGCGGCAGGTCAGCGAATATTGTATTAAGAAGGCGCTCACGGTCATCGATGAAGAGGACTATGAACAGACCCTGAGCCGGCTGGCAACCAAAAAATGGGAGATATTGGAGGCCGAAAGCAATGCCTTTGCCCGGAAAAGGAAGCTGCAGGACTATCTGCTCCAAAAGGGTTATGAATCGGACAAAGTGTCCGCAGCGGTCAGGACCGTGGCGGGTGGCTGAAAAAACCTTACTTTCACAGCATGTCTACGCTGACAGTCACTATCATCCAGACCGACCTGAAATGGGAAGACAAGACGGCCAACCTCCGTAATTTGGAAGAGAAGATCTTTTCTATCCGGGAAAATACAGAGCTCGTCGTCCTCCCCGAGATGTTCAGCACGGGCTTCAGCATGAACCCCGAAAAGCTCGCCGAAGACATGGAGGGTCCCACCACGACCTGGATGCGCGACGTGGCTGCCCGCAAAAGGATCATCCTCACGGGGAGCATTATTATAAAAGAAGGAGAAGACTATTTCAACCGGCTGATCTGGATGCTCCCGAACGGCAGCTATGGCTACTACGACAAACGGCACCGCTTCGCCTTTGCCGGCGAGGACGAACACTATACGGCCGGGCATAAACGCCTGCTGACCTCCGTCAAGGGGTGGAAGATACTGCCGCTGGTCTGCTATGACCTAAGGTTCCCCGTTTGGAGCCGGCAGACCCCGGCGCCGGGCCCGGATTCCGGCGATCCCCAGCTCGAATACGATATTTTATTATATGTCGCCAACTGGCCGGAAAGGCGGAGCCTGGCCTGGAAGACCCTTCTTCGCGCCCGCGCGATCGAAAACCAGGCCTATGTCATCGGCGTCAACCGCGTCGGCCACGACGGCAACAAGATCCACCACAGCGGCGACTCCATGATCATCGACCCCCTCGGAGAGATACTCTATGAGAAAGCAAATACAGAGGACGTCCACACCCTGACCCTCCGGAAAGAGAGCCTGACCGAGGTCAGGGGACGCTTTCCCTTCTGGCGCGACGCCGACCATTTTTCCATACAGTCGTAAGTGGTCCGCGGGTATCTCGCCCCGAAGGGTTATTTTTACCCCTAAAACCCGAGGCGCAAACAACCATGGCAACCGCATTCATAGCTCCCGAGATCTTCACAGGAACAGAGATACATACCGGCAAGGCCGTCCTCGTCAAGGATGGCGCCGTCACCGGCATCGTCCCAATTTCGGATATCCCTGCCGGCTACCGCCAGCGTGAGCTCTCCGGCTATCTGCTGGCCCCGGCGTTCCTCGACCTCCAGATCTACGGCGGCAATGGCAAGCTGTTCTCTGCTGAGATGACGACGGAAGCCCTCGACGCCGTCTATGAATACTGCCTCCAGGGCGGCTGCACACAGTTCCAGATCACCCTTGCGACCAACTCCATCGAAAAATTCCTGCTTGGACTGGAGGTGGCCAAACAATACCGTTCCCGCGGCGGGAAGGGACTGCTCGGCGTCCACCTGGAAGGACCCTATATCAACCCCATAAAAAAGGGCGCCCACATCGAAAAATTCATAAAAAAGCCGACCGAAGAAGAGATCGGCCAGCTCCTCCGGAAAGGAAAGGATATCTTCCGGATGATGACCCTCGCCCCGGAACAGTGCGATCCGGCCTGTATCCAGCTGCTGCAGCAACAGGGTGTCGTCGTCTCCGCCGGTCACAGCAACGCCAGCTACGAACAGGCGATCGACGGTTTTTACCTGGGGATACCCGCCGCCACCCACCTGTTCAACGCCATGTCGCCCCTGCAGGGCCGCGCGCCGGGAATGGTCGGCGCCATCTATGACCACAACGACGTCCAGGCGAGTGTCGTCTGCGACGGCGTACACGTCGACTACGCTAGCATCCGCATCAGCAAAAAGGTGATGGGGGACCGCCTGTTCTTCATAACGGACGCGGTAGCCGAAGTCCACTATGGGGAGTACGTCCATATATATAAGGAGGACAGGTTTACCCTCCCCGACGGGACCCTCTCGGGTTCCGCCCTCACCATGCTGCAGGCCGTCCGCAACGGCGTCGAAAAGGCCGGTATTCCCCTGCCGGAGGCGCTCCGCATGGCCTCGCTCTATCCCGCTAAACTGATGGGACTCCAGAACAGATTTGGGACCATCCAGCCCGGATCTCAAGCAGACTTTGTTCTCCTGGACGATCAGCTGAACCTGTTGCAGGTGTTTGTGGAGGGAGAATGAAGCCGTGGACAAAAGCGGATAGCTTGCTTGCCTTGAGCTACCGCCTGTCCAGCAGCGCAGTTACCAGCTACAGCGGGAGCGCAATTGTAAACACCGCGCCATTGTCGTTCTCTACCCATATCTCGCCGCCATGCGCAGTAACATATTGTTTGACGATCGCCAGTCCCAGCCCGGTGCCGTTGTTCTTCTGCCTGGTCACAAAGGGCTCGAAAAGGGTCTTTTGGATCTCCGCGGGAATGCCTTTTCCGTTGTCCCGGACGGAGACGAGCATCGTGCCGTCACCGATCGCGGCGGAGATATCGACGCGAGGATCGACGACCTTCTGATCCTGCAAGGCCTCCACGGCATTGCAAACCAGGTTCATGATACAGCGTTTGAGCTTGCTTTCGTCTCCGGGCACGGACAGGTCGCCGAGCTCCCCGACACGAATCGCCACCGGCAGCCGGGCGTTCTTTGCCTCGGCAAGCGTTATGCCTTCCTCTATAACCTTTTCCAGCCGGACCGGGATCTTCTTCACGGGATTCTCACGGATGAAATCCAGAAAATCCTCGAAGATCGCCGAGGCCTGCTCGCCACACTGGTCGATCATGCCCAGCCAGTCGCTCTTTATACCCTCGTCACGCATAAGACCCGTAAGTACCTTGATGTTCTTGATGGGCGAACGCAGGTCGTGCATCATCATGCTGACGGCCTTGCCGACAGCGGATAGCTTCTCGCGCTGCATCAGCTTTTCCCGCAGCTCGGCGTTGCGGATGGCCTTGGCGGCGTTCAGCACAAACAGCTTGAGCAGGTACATCTTCTCCATCTTGAGCCTTTCCTGCTTCTTCAGGATGGCGAATACCGTATAGTTATCCAGGCGCGCCAGCACGACGTCCTCGAACTGCGCGACCTCCCCGTCATTGACCCTTACAGACTTCACCTGCCCGATAAGCTCGATCATATTGATCTTCTGTTCGACGGGCCCGATGCTGAATATCTTCTCGTAGTTGTCGTTCTCGTGCAGTTTTCCCAGCAGAGCCGTGTCGGTATCCACGTAGGTGGCCAGCTGGTCCAGGATATTGCGCAGCAGGGGCATCAGCTGCTGTTCGTCCAGGCTGATGGAGGAGATGGCCCCGATGAGGTTCTCCAGGTTGCGCAGCTTATTGTAGTCGGATACCGCTTTTGTCGCGAGCTGGGTGATCTCTTCCGAAGCGTAGGGCTTGCAGTGGTAGCCTACATTCTCTCCCGCGCGGGCCACGATGTCGTCGATGCTCCTGTCGCTGAAGGCTGTTACAAAGATGATCTCCGCCTTATTGTCGTATTTCCTTATCTGCTCGGCAGTCTCCATCCCGTCCAGTCCGGGCATGCGCATGTCCAGGAAGATGACGGCATAAGGACGTCCTTCTTTGACCGAACGCCTGACCATTTCGATGCCTTCCATCCCGTTGGCAGCCTTGTCCACCCGGAACTTTGGTATATTGCGGTTCTTCGCCACCGGGACAGCCGGCGCGTCAAACAAAATGCTCGCCGCCATGTCGATGTTCTCGCTTTCCATGCTCTTCTTCCTTGGTACCAGTATCTCTTCGATATTATCCCTGACCATTTCCTCATCATCGATGACAAGTATGGATGCATTTATGACCTCTTTCATTTTATTGGTTTGTGTTTTTATCGCGTTGTTATAGCTTGAAGGTGATGGTTGTCATCGAGCCTTTGCCGCGGCCCTCGCTGGTGATCGTTATGTCTCCGGCATGGCTCTGGATGATGGACCGGCAGTTGTGCAGACCCAGCCCCGTGCCCGACGACTTGGTGGTAAAACCCCGGTCAAAAAGCTTTTTGCCGGTGGCCTCGTCAAAGCCGCAGCCGTTGTCTTTTATCTCGAGAGATAGCAGCCCGTCCGCTACCATCAGCCGGACCCAGATGTCTTTCTCCACACCGGTCATATCGATGGCTTCCATGCTGTTCTTCAGAATATTGAGGATGACCTGCATCAGCCTTGTACGGTCTCCCACGATAGAAGGCACCTGCTCGGGAACATTCCTCGTGACTGAGATTCCCCTTTTTTCCATGGAGGCATGCTGCATGGACAGACAGTCTTCGATGACCCCACGCAGGTTGATATTTCTGCGGTCAGGAGCCACCTGCCCGTTGACATACTGCCGCTGGATGTGCAGTATCTCCTGCACGTGGGTGATGATATTGGTCTGTTCCACTATGGACTGAAGAATATCTTCACGGTGGGCCTTCTGGGTCTCTACCATGCTGTTGAGCATGTTCACCACGGCAGCGGCTTTTACGTCTCCCAACGCACCCGCGATGAGCGCCTGCTGGACGGAAAAGAAGCCCGCCAGCTTCACCAGGTTGTCGCTGCCTTGCTGGTCCAGGGAACGCCGCATCCTGGTGAGATTGGAACCAATGCCCACAATGGCGTTGCCAATATCGTGGAGGACGTCCGACGCGATCTCGAACCGCCCCTGCATGACCGAACGCTCCAGCGTCGCCTGGTGCTTCTCCGAAATATCGTCGATAGAGACGACCATCGTGCCGTCCGGCAGCTTGCTTATGGTCATGGTGAACTGTTTCTGCGAGAAGCCGATCAGCTCATTCAGTACGATCAGCCCGGCATTGCTGCCGAAATTCTTTACCTTCTTCAAAACCTCCGGCGCGACCAGCCCAAGGAGAGGGAATAGATTGTCATCGTCCAGTCCGTTCTCCGCCATGACAGGCCGAAGGATCGTCTCCGCAATAAGATTCATTTCCAGCAGGTGTCCATCTTCACGTATCTCCATCAGGCACACGGGCGCGTGCTTCATCATCCATCTAAGCCGCTGTTCAGAAGCGCTGATTTGATTTTCCATGCACTCATCAACGGCGGAAAATGCGTGTCATAGCTGGCGACGCCCACACTTATATAAAAAATAAATGGAATCCACTAAAGTTGTCTTCGCTTTTTCCTATTCGGTGAAGAAAATGACATTGACCGCTAATAAAATAGGCCGATCCGCGGTTTATGGATGAGCTATGAGCAAGTCGATTTCTTCCAGGATCACTATTTATCTGTCTGTTGACCAGCAGACCCTGAATGGTTATTTCAATGGTCACGACCCTGCTCCTATCTACAAACGGCAGCTGAGCCACGCCTTCGAACAATATATAATGTCGTCCATTCAGGCGGTCAAACGCTATTCGGTACTCAGCTATAAGGTCTGCTACAAGAATGACCTCGATAAAGAGTATATCGATCCGCTGATGTACGCGATCAAGGGGCATTTTTCGGAAAGAAAGCTGCGCAAACAGGCGGAGTTCGAGAAATTCAAGCGTCGCACCTATTTCCTGCTTTTTATGAGTCTTGGCGTGCTCATGCTTTGTCAGTTGCTGGCGACCATCCTGCAGAGCCAGATCCACCAGCTTTCCTCGGGGATCATCAACGGCCTCGACGTCTTCAGCTGGGTGATCCTATGGCGCCCGCTCGACGAACTGATCTTTTCCTGGAATCCGCATTTGAAAGATATCTCGATAGAAGACAGACTGGCCAACGCCGAAGTGATACTCGTTAAATATGAAGAGTAGCCTGTTTATGATAATGTTGTTTGCTGTAAATACTATACATGGACAGACCCGCACCGGGTTTGACGGATATTATTATACCGGCTCCAGCGCCAGCACAGCATTGGTACCAAGGCTGTATTTTCAGAGCGCCGGCGGCTGGTACGGCGAAGGGCGCTATAATTATGAAAGCGGTCAGACTGTTTCCATATATGCAGGACGAACGTTCTCCAGGGAATCCTGGTCGCTCACGCCCATGCTTGGGATTGTTGCCGGCAAATTTCGCGGTGGCTCATTCGGCGCCAACGCAACGCTGGATATAAAACGCGTCAGCCTCAGCTCGGACCTGCAGTATACGGTCTCTTCCCGCAGCGGCGACGGAAGTTTTTTCTTCAGCTGGTCAGAGCTGGGCTACCACCTGACCGGCCATTTTTACGCCGGAGTAGTGCTCCAGCAGACCTGCTTTTCCAGGAGCCACGATAGCTTCGACCCGGGCCTGCAGGTCAGCCTTTCTGCAGGAGACTGGCAATTCCCGGTATATGTGTTCAGCCCCCTGGGTAACCAACGCAACTGTGTAGTAGGGATCAGCCGGGAATGGGTATATGGGAAATCGATCAATCACAAAAAAGCTACTGATACGCCATGAAAAGGTTATATATCATCTTCTTTATTATGGGCATAGTTGCCGTAGTGCTGCTGACGCGGTCTACCATGTGGCTGGTGGCCGGGATCCTGGGTTGCATGGTCTTTCTTTTGTATCGCATCTACGCCAGCAGGCTTCTCACCATCCAGATGAGAACCTCTACTCTCGAGCTACAGGTGGAGTCGCTGCACGACCAGCTGGATATCTATATCCGTAAGGAACAACGGCTGAGCAGGGCCGCAGAGCAGGCTACAGCCGCTAAAAGACGTGTGATGGCAGCCATGAGCCACGAGATCCGCACACCCATGAACGGCGTGATGGGCATGGCGAGCCTTCTGGCGGAGACCTCACTGAACGACCAGCAACGCGAATACATCAACGGCATCCAACACTGCGGTCACCAGCTGATCTCGGTAGTCAATCATATTCTCGTAGACGACATGTTGAATATATCCAAAGCAGACGAAGATAAGATCCCGCTGATGAACGAAGACTTTGACCTGAGAAGCTCTATTGAAGAGGTGCTGGACATGTTCAGCGCCAACACCGGGGACTCCGGCCCCGAGCTTCTTTATCATATCGACGGCGACATTCCGGCCCAGCTTTCAGGTGACGCAGGCCGCCTCCGCCAGATACTGATCAATCTGGTCGAGAACGCCGTAAGGGCCACCAGCAACGGCGAGATATACGTTGGCGTCAGGCTGCTCAAAAAAGAGGAGAGCCGGCTGGAACTCGGCTTCGAGGTCCGCGATACCGGTACCGGCATACCAGCCGATAAGATCGGAAGGATATTTGAAGGATTGGCCGACTCGACTGATTCGTCCGACTCGTCCGACGACGAACCCTCGGGTCTCGGACTGGTCATCTGCCGGAGACTGGTGGAGATGATGGACGGCTGGATCGAAGTACAAAGCGAACCCGGAAAAGGAAGCACATTTACCTTCTCCATCCGGATAAGCCTCGGCCGCAAGCCGCTGAGAAATTCCCTTCACCCGGGCATGGCGGCCCTGCAGGGAAAACGCATTCTGCTGATAGACGATAACAAATTAGCCCTCACCCTCCTGGCCGGACAGCTGCAACAGTGGAAGGCCGAACCGACCATTGCAGGCTCCGGAAAACAAGCCCTCAGCGCGCTCTCGTCCGGACCCGGCTTCGACCTGATCATAGCTGATGCGGGTCTGCCGGATAGCAGCCAGCTGACCGACTCCCTGCGGGAACAAAACCCCCATACCCCCATGATCCTGATGACCAGGCCCGGCGTGATCCGGAATGATATGACAGGAGTGACCGCTCAGCTGACCAAGCCGGTTAAACAACACCTGCTGAGAGACCAGCTGGTCCACCTCTTCTTTTCTTCGGATGGACAGAGCAACGACGGCAGCAATACGACCGGCGACGCAGTCCCTGCCGAAAGACTGACAGACGATTTTGCGGAACGGCACCCCCTGCGGATCCTTGTCGCAGAAGACAATCCGATCAACCAGAAGATAGTCATGAAAATGCTCACGAAATTAGGCTACCAGCCCACCATGATGGCCAACGGCAAGGAAGTGCTGGATGAGGTCAGCAACCAACGGTATGACCTGGTATTCATGGACGTGCAGATGCCGGAGATGGATGGCCTGGAAGCGACCCGCATGATCCGTCTATGTCTTGAGGTACAGCCCGTTATCATCGCCATGACCGCCAACGCCATGCAGGGCGACCGCGACATCTGTCTGCAAGCCGGAATGGATGACTATATCAGCAAGCCCATCGACCTGGACGACCTCCTCGCCCAGCTCGAAAAATGGAGCGCAGTTATTAAAGACAGCGGGAAGGCATCCTGACCGCGGCACGGCCCCATTTTAATGGTTTACACTTATAAAAACACCCCGGATCTCCCTTAAAATTAAAACCACCTGTTATAATGAAACCACCTTCCTTTTCAAAAATCGGTATATTAATCTTCCAAAATTTCCTTCTCATTTTCTCCCTTGATACATCCTTGTCGCCGGCCCCCATCCAACCGGTGAAATAGCGCATTTCCACAACATCACATCATCTTACCCAAAACAATCACTCAATGAAAAAAAGCTTTATTTTTTCAATCGTCAGCCTATTCACTCTACCGGTCTTCGCACAAGTTGGTTTTGGCACGACCGCTCCAAATTCCACGCTGGACGTCCGGGGGTCGATGTCTGCAGCATACCGGTCATTCACAACCGCTACGTCGGCGGGCCTTTCGGACAATACGCTGGTCTTCACAGGTACTGCCGCTACCACCGTCACCCTCCCGGACGCCACCACCTGCCAGGGCCGGCAGTACTGGATAAAGAACGCCAGCACTACTCTTCCCGTTCCCGTGCTTACCATCGCAACCACCTCCTCACAGACCATCGACGGCAGCACGACCTGGACCGTAGACGAGACCAACGAGATCGTACGTGTCGTCAGCAACGGCGCCAGCTGGTACGTAATGAACCAGAACGTGGCCACGGCCAAGACTGGCACGACGGGCGGCTCCTGGAACGAAGGCGGCAACCGCGTCCCTTCCGCCAAGGCCATCGGCACCATCAGCAATTTTGATCTCCCGTTCATCACCAACAACACCGAGAACATGCGCCTGACCACGACCGGCTACCTCGGCGTCGGCACATCCGCTCCCGCGGGCAGACTGCACTTCGTCTCCCAGAGCTCCGAGTCGGGTGATGACTACATCTTCGATGACTACGGCGCCGGCGTAACGCAGGGTATGTATATGACAAGATCGCGGGGAACGATCGCAGCCCCTGCTGATCTCCAGTTCGGGGATCCCGTCGGCTGGCTCCGTTTTGTCCCGCACTACAACGGATCGCTGGGATATAGCCCCGGCTCGTCGATGGAATGTTATTATAAAGGCACCGGGGCCAACAATCTCACCGACCTGCGCTTTTTCACCAGCGGCAACGAACAGATGCGCATCGGCGAGAACGGCAATGTCGCCATCGGCGCACAGTCCTGGGACGCCAGCTTCCCGGAAAAGCTGCTCGTGCAGGCAGGAGCCACCAGCTCTTTCAACGTGATCAGCGGCAAGGGCACTATCGACAACTACCTCCAGCTGAATATCCAGAACAATTCCAATACCGGCAATGCCAGCTCGGACGTTGTGGCCACAGCCGCCAACGGAAATGAGAACACCAACTACATCGATATGGGGATCAACTCCGGTCTCTATACCAATACGATGCAGCCCATCATCAGCGGGGCAAATACGGCCTATCTCTACAGCCTCGGCAAAGACTTCGCTATCGGTAACGCCGCCAGCGGAAGGAACCTGATCTTCTTTACCAATAGTCTGAACACCTCCGATGAGAAGATGCGCATTACCTCTTCCGGCAACGTCGGCATCGGCACTACCAGCCCCGCAGACAAGCTGTCCGTTGGAGGGAACGTCGCCCCTTCTGCCGACAATACATATTCCCTCGGGAAGAGTACCGCAAGATGGAGCGCGGTCTATTCGGCGAACGGCACGATACAGACCTCCGACGCCCGCCTGAAGACCAATATCCGTCCCCTCCGCTATGGGCTCAAAGAGGTGATGCTCCTGCAGCCGGTGCGCTATAACTGGATCGACCAGCCGAATGGCGCCGACAAGATCGGCCTCATCGCACAGGACGTCCGCAAGGTCGTATCGGAAGTGGTAGTCGGCGACGAGACAAAGGAGAACCTGGGCATGAACTATGCCGAGCTGGTCCCCGTGCTGATCAACGCCATCAAGGAACAGCAAAAAGAGATCAACGCCATCCAGATCCGGATCAACAACCTGAAAAGGTCAAAATAATAGCGACATGAAAAGACTACTATCTGCAATATTTACGCTGATGCCGGCCACTCTTATCTTTGGTCAGGCGGGAATAGGTACCACGAGTCCAACGTCATGGCTGGACGTCCGGGGCTCCGTCTCTTCCGCATCACGGACCTTTACAGGGGCTGCCACCGCCGGCTTCACGGACCAGAACCTTGTTTTCACCGGCACGGCCGCAACTACGCTCACGCTGCCGGATGCCAGCACCTGCACCGGAAGGAGTTATTGGATAAAGAACGCCAGCACGACCCTGCCGACGCCTGCCCTCACGATCACGCCCGCCGGATCACAAACGATCGAAGGCGGAGCCACCTATCTGGTCGACGAGCCCAACGAGCTGGTAAGGATCACCAGCAACGGTGCCAGCTGGTTGGTAATGGTGATGGACATCCCCGCCCTCAAGACCAGCACAGCAGGCGGCGCATGGAAAGAGGGCGGCAATATCCTGAAGACGCTGAAGAAGATGGGAACCATCAGCAATACCGATTTCGCCTTTGTAAACAACAATACGGAGACGATGCGCCTTTCGGCGTCGGGCTACCTCGGCATCGGGACCGCGACACCGGCCGGACGCCTTCACTGTGTTTCACAAAATGACGACGCCGGGGACAACTATGTTTTCGATGACTATACCTCTACTACGACCGAGGGCCTGTTTTTACGAAAGTCAAGAGGTACAGTGGCCGCTCCACTTGACCTTCAGCAGGGCGATATCATGGGCCAGTTCAGGTTTGCGCCACACTACAACGGCCAGCTGACCCGCACCGCCGGCGCAGGTCTGGACGGGTATTACCAGGGCAATGGGACAACGAATTTCGCCGATCTGCGGTTCTTCACCTCTAACCACGAACAGATGCGGATCGACACCAACGGCAGTGTCGGCATCGGCACCACCACGTTTGTCACAGGCGCACCCGAGCAGCTGGCTGTCAATGCCGGCACCACCAGCTCATTCAATGTGATCAGCGGAAGAGGGACCATCGACAACTATCTACAGCTGAATATCCAGAACCAGTCCAATAGCGGAAAGGCCAGCTCGGACGTCGTAGCAACCGCAGCCAACGGGGACGAGAACAGCAACTATATCGATATGGGGATCAACTCCGGTAACTATAGCAATGGCGCGAACGGCATCCTGAACGGCGCCGACCTCGGCTACCTTTATAGCATCGCCAACGACTTTACCATCGGCAACGGCGTATCCGGTCAGAACCTCATCTTCTTCAATGGCGGCACCGCCCTCACGAACGAGGCGTTCCGGATCACTCCCACCGGCGTCGGCGTCGGGACCACCACCACGGCTGACATGCTGGATGTCGACGGCATCCTGGCACCGTCGTCGGACAATAGCTATACGAATGGCACGAGCACCAACCGGTGGAGCGCCGTATACGCAGCCAATGGAACGATACAAACCTCGGACCTGCGACTAAAGACGAATATCCGGCCGCTGGACTATGGCTGGAGACAGCTGTCGGCGATGCGGCCGGTGCAGTACAGCTGGAAGGACAAGCCGGACGGCACCACCAGGATCGGGCTGATCGCGCAGAAAGTACGGACGCTGGTGCCAGAGGTCGTCTCGGGTGACGAGAGCAGGGGACACCTGGGCATGAACTATCCTGAGCTGATCCCCGTGCTGATCCAGACGCTCAAGCAGCAACAGCACCAGCTGGACCTACTGAAACAACAGCTGGCCGCGCTGGAAGGCTCGAAATAATTTCCTTGTTCCCCAAAAACGAAATAATGAAAACGATCATATTTTTTCTTGCGGTGCTTGTATGCTCTTTGCCGGGGCGATCGCAGCAGACGATCATTTCGGCGGGCAGCAGCCCGACGCTGTTCATAAAGGCCGGCACCGTTGTCGGCGCGGACAGCCTTGTCCTGACGCCGTCGTCCGACTTCACGTTCTCATCCAATACGCTAACGGTGAGCCCTACCGCGGTCAGCCTGGTCCCGGCGCCCAGCATCAGCCGGGTATACAGCCTGACCAGCCAGATCAACTTTACGGGCACCATCCAGCTGTATTACAAGCCTTCAGAGCTGAACGGCAACCCGGAGTCGGCGTTGCAGTATACCGACTCTTCGGTTGGCAGCTTCTGGCTGGCATCGCCTTCGAGCACAGTGAACACTTCGCTTCATTATGTGCAGCAGACTGCTGTAGCGCGCAACCTTATCGGCGCTACCGCCTCCCATCAGGGCACAGTGCTCGCCCTTTCGCTGATCTCCTTCACCGGCGCATGGCAGGGCAGCGATGCCGGACTCAGCTGGACGATCGACCAGACGGCGGAATCGGCTGATTACACCGTGGAAAGAAGCACGGATGGGTCAGACTGGACTGACATAGGCTTCGTGGCGGGAAAGAGTGGGGATGGTCTGCAGGTCTATCAGTACACGGATGTTGGCGTTCCCGCCGGGGCGCTGTTGTACCGGCTCGTGATCAGCAGGACCTCAGGTCGTAAAGACTATTCGAATATCGTCAGGCTGCAGCGCGGTTCGGACGGACAGATGCGCCTCGTGGCAGTCAGCCAGACAGTCACCGCCTGGTTCGATGGTGTCCTGCCGTCCAGCGTACGGATCGTGAATGCGGTTGGTGCAGTGTTGCGAATTGACATGACGAGCCGGCCGAAATATGAGTTCTCAGGACTGCCTGCGGGGGTATACTTCCTGCAGTATGAGATAAATGGTGTAGCCGGTGTGAGAAGCTTTTTGATCAATTAACATGTGTGGCGGCCCGGGTACGGATCAACTCTTTTGCCCGGGCCGCTTTAAAATCGAGTCCCTTGCCGATGGCCTCGGCCGAAGGCAACGCGGGCACGTCCGGCTGAATGCCCAGCCCGTTCTTCTCCCTTTGTCTGTCTACCACCAGCCTGAATCGGGGGAGTCTGAACCGTACCCTGGTCTCCGGCAATGTCACGTCCGGTATCATCCAGGCCGTATTCCCGTAGTAGGCTCCGCCGGTCTCCTCTCCGACGAGTGTGACGTTGGACTGCCCCTTCAGGGCGCCGGCGAAGAGGCAGGTTGCGGAAAAGGAATTGCCGCCGGTAAGGATATAGACCTGCCCGTCAAAATGATCCCGTCGGTAAGGGCTGAAATAGTGCCGCTCGAAATAGCCAAAATGATATTTGCCGTCCGACCGCCTGCTGCTCGCAATAAAGGTCAGAAGACTGTATAAAAAGCCGTTGTTGACATAGCGGTCATACCGGCTGTGCCGCCTGATGGCGTACAACGAGTCGGCTAATTTGAACTTCTTGTCGATCAGATAACGCGTAAGCACAGTGGAAAGTGAGGCGTCTCCCCCGCCATTCGACCGGACGTCGATGACAAGGTTCTTCACCTGCTGGTCGGCCAGGACTTCGAAAGCATGCCGGAAGAATCCGCGGAGGTGGTATCCGTGTTCGAATGTGTTCAGCGTCAGAAAGGCCGTATGGCTCGAGCTGTCGACCTGGAGATTGCGGGTCAACAGGAGTTCGCGTTTTTTGCGGGCGCGGCGGCTGGGCGAACGCAGTCGTTGCGCGGGTCCCTGACCCCGCTGGGCCGTCCCCGGCTGCAGCGAGCGTCCCAGGCTTCGCCTGACGGTATCCGCCCGCGGATCGTAGACGGGTATCCGCGTCTGGCGCAACACACCCGCCGAATCGAGATAGCCGATGGCAAATGTATCGGTATAGCCGAGCAGCTCTTTGTACCACGAGCTGAAATGAAGCCCCGTGCTCAGATACTGGTATTTTCCGGTGCGATTATAGCCGTCGGTGACGATATAGGGGAACAGGGTATCCGTCAGCTGCTGCGCCGACAGGCCGTTGATAGTGGCGATGAGGGTACCCCTTTTCAGTATCGAATCCCGCCGGTTGAGGTTGGCGGCGACGACCATGGTATCGGGCCAGAACTTGAGGATGAGGGGAAACTGCCTGAGCTTTGCCGTGTCGATATAGCGACTGTATGCTTTGGAATAGCGGATGGAAGTATGTCCGCAGTCCACCTGTGCGATGACATAGCTGAGGATGGTCCTGAACTGGGGTTCGGTCATGCTGTCGGTGATCTCCGCGTAACCCTTGTCGAAATAATAATTCATGCTGTCGCGCGAGGTATACCAGTAAAGACTGGGATGCCAGGCTTCCAGCACACCGCGGAATACCCGGTAGTCCTTTTTCAGCTGTTCAGGCGAGTACTTCCGGTCGGGTCTGAAATCCTTTTGGGAAGTGCTGCAGGCAGCTAAAAAAAGACACAGTATAACACCAGTTGACAGTACGAATCTTTTCATACAAGGTCATTTGGAGGCAAAGGCGTTCCATCCCTGGGCCGTAATATCGAACGTATTGCCTCCCTTCGTGATGATCTTTTTTCCTTTTTCGGGTTCAGTCATATAGCCGATGACGCTGATCTGCTCGTTGAGCACCAGCTTGTCGTATTCCTGTTGAGGGATGGTGAACAGGAGCTCGTAGTCCTCGCCCCCGCTGAGCGCGCAGGCCGTCGGGTCCAGCTCGAACTTGAAGGCGGCATTTCGCGTGTCCTCGGCGATCGGTATCTTCTCTTCGTATAGCACGCAGCCCAGCTCGCTCTGGCGGCAGATATGCAGGATCTCCGAGCTGAGGCCGTCGCTGATGTCCATCATTGAAGTGGGTTGGATATCGGACTCCTGGAAGAACTCGATGATGTCTTTACGCGCCTCCGGCTTCAGCAGACGGCCGATCACGTATTTTTCTCCTTCGAGATCGGCCTTGACGTTGGGGTTCTCGAGGAATATCTTCTTTTCTCTCTCCAGGAGGATGAGCCCCAGGTATGCCGCCCCCAGGTCGCCCGTACAGCAGAGCAGGTCGCCCTTCTTTGCGGTGCTCCTTTTGACGAACTTGTCCGGTGTCACCTCGCCGATCGCCGTGACGGAGATGACGAACCCTTTTTGTGAGGAAACCGTATCCCCCCCAACCAGGTCCACACCATAGGCCTCGCAGGCGGCATAGATGCCCTCGTAGAACTCGTCCAGCGCCTCCAGGCTTATGCGGTTGCTGATGCCGATGCTCATCGTGATCTGGGTGGGGGTGGCGTTCATCGCGTATACATCGCTCAGGTTCACCACTATCGACTTATACCCCAGGTGCTGCAAAGGCGTATACATGAGGTCAAAATGAACGCCTTCGATCAGCAGGTCGGTGGTGACGACGGTCTGCTTCCCGAAATGGTCGATGACGGCCGCGTCATCGCCTACGCCGACCAGGGTCGAGGCATTCTTTATCTCGATGTTCGCCGTGAGGTGTTCGATCAGCCCGAACTCCCCCAGGCTCGTTATTTCGGTCCTGTTCTCACTCATATTTTGATTCGTTTTAAAGTCCCGGGTGTTTATCATTGACCACAGCCACCAGCTCGTCATGGATCTTTCCATTCGTCGCGATGATATGCGGCTGATAGGGCGAATACCGCCCGCCGGTAAAATCAGATACTCTTCCTCCCGCTTCCTCTACGATCAGGACACCCGCCGCGCTATCCCAGGCCTGCAGCTTGTGCTCATAAAAGCCGTCAAAGCGGCCCGAGGCCACCCAGCAGAGGTCCATCGCCGCCGAGCCAAGCCGCCTCACCGGCACCCCGCCGCGGATCAGCCGCGAGAACACCTCCAGCGGGCCGTTGGGCTGGTCGAGGTAGGTATAAGGGAAGCCCGTCACGAGACAGGACTTCTGGACAACGGTTTCACTGCTGACGGCTATCTTCTTGTCGTTCAGCGTGGAACCATAGCCCCGCTGGGCGAAGAAGAATTCCCTGATAAAGGGATTATAGACCGCCCCCAGTATCATTTCGCCGTCCTGTTCAACCGCGATAGACACACAACACAAGGGCAAACCGTGTGCAAAATTTACCGTTCCGTCGATCGGATCGATGATCCACTTGAAGCTGGAATCCATAATGATCTCTCCGGCTTCTTCGCTCAGGATAAAATGGTCGGGATAGTCGTGTTTGATGACCTCGAATATGGCCTTCTCAGAAGCATGGTCAGCCTCGGTGACCAGGTTATTAACGCCTTCTTTATTGGAGATTGTGAATGAACCCTGAAAATAATGTTGCATCACGGCAGCGCCTGCCTCAGCCGCCTTTATGAGTGTGGATTTTAACATTGCACAAATATAGGACCTGTGCGGGACTCTTCCCGCCGGGACCCCGGTCTTCCGCGGACAGCGCGGTGGCCGGTGGCTTGGGCTGTCTGCTAGCTGAGCACTTCGCGCGCAAGGCTGCGGGGTGATTCCAGCTGCTGAAGGGATTCGATGTATTTGTTCAATACGTCGCCGTTCAGGGTATAGCGGAAATTCCGGCCTTCTTTTTCGCCTTCGATGAGGCCGGCTTCCTGAAGGATCTTTACGTGGTGGGAGATAGAGGGTTGAGCCAGCTCGATCACCTCCTGGAGGCCACTGCACTCGCCACACCCACCCTTACCGGAAATATAGTGTAATATTTTTAGGCGGTTGCTGTCACCGAGGGCCTTGGATATTTTCTCGATTTGCTTAAAAGTCAGGGTCATTATATTAGATTGACAAATGCAAATATATCAATTTTTTGGGATCCTCCAACATTTTGCCCGCAATCCCAAAAAGGCGTACTTCGCAGAATATCATGATCCTCTCCGTCATTATTGTTAATTATCGGGTTCAATATTTTCTGGAGCTCTGCCTGCGCAGTGTCGAAAAGGCCATACAAGGTATTGAATCAGAGATAATTGTAATTGATAACGACCCTGGTGACGGTGGACTGGCCTATCTCCGGCCGCTATTTCCGTCGGTCATTTTTATCGCCAATCCGGCGAATACCGGCTTCGCCCGCGCCAACAACCAGGCGCTGGAACTGGCCAGGGGGAAATATATCCTCTTTCTCAATCCGGATACGATCCTCCCGGAGAATTTTGTGAGCGAGGTTTTGAAATTTTATGACTCATTGGCAACGCACCGCGTCGGCGCCATTGGAGTAAGGATGGTGGACGGCAGCGGCCAATTTTTGAAAGAATCGCGCCGCGGCTTCCCGTCGGCATGGGTGGCGTTCTGTAAGCTCTCTGGGCTGACCGCCGTCTTCCCCAAAAGCCGGCTCTTCTCAAAATACTATCTCGGCCATCTTCCCCCTGACCGGCCACATCCCGCGCCCATACTCTCGGGCGCCTGTTTCTGGGTGGCGCGGGACGTTCTGGAAAAGACCGGAGGCTTCGACGAGCTGTTCTTTATGTACGCCGAGGACATCGACCTCAGCTATCGGATCGGGAAGGCCGGCTATGTCAACTATTACCTGGCCACGACGACGATCGTCCATTTCAAAGGGGAGAGCACCCGGAAGGACACGCGGTATGTGAAGCTATTCTATAAAGCGATGAGCCAGTTCAGACGCAAGCACTTTAAAGACGGACTATCCGTGGTGTTTAATACGGCCATGGATTTGGCTATCTGGCTGAGGGCCGGTGTACGCGCGGTCGCGCTGGGGGTTCGCGGGAGTAAGGTCCGGGATGCTGAAGTGCCGGTGTCGCCCATCGCGACCTACCTGACCGGGGACCCTGCGGCGATCGATATATTAAAAAGTTCAGCGGCTTTTACCCGGAGCCGGATCTTTGTCGATACGCCCGGGCAGGCGAAGGACATCGTTCTTTGTGAAGGACAGCAGTTCTCCTTTGTCGAATGTATTACAGCGCTGGAAGCGGCCCAACCCTGGCGCAGCGGCCTGCGGGTCAAATTTTATGCGAAAGGGGGAAGATCTGTTCTGGGGAGTGTTCACCGGGACGGGAGAGGAGAAGTGCAGGTACTATAAGGCTCCCGCAGCGGCGGGGCAGAGCGCGTGACGCTATATGGGTAGCTCTTCGTCGCTGATCAGTGTCCGTAGCCGGCTTCGCGTCAGCAACCAGAGAGCCATAGTAAACAGGGTCCACCCGATTAACCAGCAATAGGCCGCCGTTTGAGTCGTACCGGGAGGTATCAGCCACCGGTTGAACATCTTTCCAACGAGCCATTGGTCGAGGATACCGGGAATGACCAGGAAGACGGGGTAGAAGAACAGCTTGCCCATCCACCAGGGCAGGACGATAAAAGCCTTTACCAACGGCGGGACACAGATCATCGCGACGATCAGCAGACCCACCATGCTCAGGAATCGGTGGTTACCATGGGGAAACAGAAACCGCAGTGCCGTTGTCAGATCACCTTTGCCCTGGAATGCCGACAGCAGGCTGTTGAACGGCAATGCGGCAAACACCATCGTAACGCCTATAGAGTGCTCGGCACGGTTCTCTTCATCGGTGTTCATCCGCTGCCAGCCGGACCAGAGTACGGTAAAATTGACGAGAGGACCGACCACGATCGCCAGTACCTGCTTGCCGAAGGGGGTATTCTCCTGGCAAAAAGACCAGGTATAGAAGCTACGGGGACCCCAGCAACCGGTGGTCAGCCACGCGATCAGCGTATGCGCCCAGTCATGTACCTCGTGAATAAAGAACGTAAGGGCAAGAAAACATAGGATGTAAAGGAGGCTTAGTTTTAGCTTCATAAATAAATGTAACAAAAATATCATCCAAAACAGTAAGTTTGCACCACATACAAACGACCTTCATTACTCAATGGCGTTGATTGAAATTCAATTACCTAAATCTTTGGCTAGAGCGCTGCGGCTGCCCCAGAAATCACCTCGTCGGCAGCAGTTGAAGGTATTGCGAAAATTACTGAAAAAAGCAAGATTCACAGAATTTGGTCAACAATACCGCTTCGACGAGATCCTGCTCAGCAAACATCCCGGGAAAAAATTCCAGGAGATTGTGCCTACTTTTGACTATAATAAGATCCATGCGGCGTGGTGGAATCAAACGCTTGAAGGAAAAGCGGACGTATGCTGGCCCGGGAAAATTAAATATTATGCCCTCTCTTCCGGCACCTCTGAGGCCGGGAGTAAGTATATTCCCATCACGAATGATATGTTGCGCGGCAACCGCATCGTCATGATCAAACAGCTCCTGACCCTTCGCTCGTACCGGGACATCCCCGTGAAAAGCCTTGGCAAGGGCTGGCTGATGATCGGCGACACCACCAGCCTCCAGAAAGGAGCCGGCTACTATTCCGGAGACCTCAGCGGCATAACCGCGCGCAAGGTTCCCTTCTGGTTCCAGCCTTTCTACAAGCCGGGAAAGAAGATCGCCCGCACCAGGGACTGGACGAAAAAGCTGGAAGAGGTGGTCAGACTGGCGCCTCAGTGGGACATCGGTTTCCTCGTCGGCGTCCCCGGCTGGATCCAGCTGTGCATGGAGAAGATCATCGAACGTTATAACCTGAACAATATCCACGAAATATGGCCCAACCTGGGTTTCTTCGTGCACGGTGGGGTGTCCTTCGACCCCTACCGGAAAGGTTTTGAAAAGCTGCTGGGTAAACCCATCACCTACATCGAGACCTATCTGGCCTCGGAAGGCTTTATCGCCTACCAGGACGCCCAGTACTCAAAAGGCATGAAGCTGGTGACCAACCAGCATATCTTTCTGGAATTTGTTCCCTTCGACAATAAGAACTTCAATTCCGACGGCGACCTGGTGGAAGATCCGGAAGTCTATATGATACACGAGGTGGAAGAAGGCAGGGACTACGCCCTGCTGCTGAGCACCAGCGCCGGCACCTGGCGCTACCTCATCGGAGATACTGTCCGGTTCGTTGATAAAGAGCGCTGCGAGATTATCATCACCGGCCGGACCAAACATTTCCTCAGCCTTGTCGGCGAACACCTGAGCGTGGACAATATGAACAAGGCGGTACAGCTCGCCACCGAAGAGATGAATCTGTCCATTCCGGAGTTTACGGTCGCCGGGGTACCCCATGGTTTGTTTTTTGCACATCAATGGTGGTTGGCGTGCAATGATCCGGTAGACGAGGACGTTCTTCGGCAGAAGATCGACGAAAGACTCAAGGAGCTCAACGATGACTATGCCGTCGAACGGGATAGTGCGCTGAAGGACGTATACGTAAAAGTATTGCCGGAGGAGAAGTTTATGGAATTTATGCGCCTGAAAGGAAAAATAGGGGGTCAGCATAAGTTTCCCAGGGTCCTCAAAGGTAAAATGCTGCTGGATTGGCAAAAATTTCTCGAGACGGGTAGTCTCTGAGACCGGAGTTAGAAGAAGAACATCATCCGAAACTTGACATTCTATGATGGAGGCCGTATTGAAAGGATTGGCATTGGGATTCGCACTGGCCTTATCGGTGGGCCCCATTATTTTTACCATTATCAAGCAAAGCCTGAACAACGGGCACAAGGGCGGATTTAGTTTTGTTGCGGGGGTATGGGTCAGCGATATCCTTCTCGTTGTTCTGAGCAATACGCTTACCGTTTTTGTCTCGGCGCTGTCCGAACACTCTACCGTTATCGCTTACGCCGGCAGCGCTTTTCTGATGTGTCTCGGCTTTTATTTTGTGTTTTTCAAAAAAGTGTCGCTCGCCCGTGATCCGGAAGGGAATGAAACCCGTTTTCGTAAGCGGGATATGGCCCGCGTCTTCGCCAGCGGCTTCCTGATCAATACCCTTAACCCCAGCGTCATCCTTTTCTGGCTCGGCAACGCCACCTTCCTAGCCGCCGATCATACCATGCAGGAAAGACTCGTAATCTTCTCCATCTGCCTGCTGATCAACATGGCCGCCGACGTACTCAAGGTGATGATGGCCGGGCGGCTCCGCAGCAAGCTCAATCTGCATACGCTGTCGGTCATCAACAAGATATCGGGCTCCATTCTTATTGCGTTTGGGATAGCACTCATCTTTTTCCACAAGCAGGTGGTGCACTAACTAGGCAGAACGGACCACGGGTCCGTTGGCCGAAGGCCCATAATTAAATAGGGTTCGCCGCAGGCGAATTAACAAGCAACTTGCAAATTGAATCCGTAAGTTTGATCCATCTATGCGCCTCATCGTTATCATATTACTGTTATATCTTATCCCTGTTGCATGCCACGCGCAGCATGACGTTCTCATATTACAGAAAAGGGGTATGCACGTCCGCGCGTATACGATCGGTGACCAGATGACCTTTAAAACGGTCTACGACCAGTGGTTCACCGGAGCCATCGACGACCTCCGCCGGGACACGATCTATATCAACGGGCAGGCTTTCAGCTATAAAGAGATCGCGGCTATAAAGAGAGACAAGGCTGGCAGAGGCTGGGCGCCTGCCATCGCCGGCGTCGGCGTCGGCTATCTCGCCATCGGCGCATTTAATGGCGCCTACCGCAAGGACGCCGCAAAAGACTGGTATTCGAAAACAGATTTTATCGTCAGCGGCGCCCTTATCGCCACCGGAGCGATCCTGATGGCGACAAAAACCAAATACTACCAGATGGGAAGGAAATACCGACTTTTATACTTGCAGATCGGGAAGAGGTAACCAAACCGGACGGAGTCCCGACATCAGCGCGAGTTGCGAAAAAAAATATATTTCAGACTTTTTTTTTCGCAAGTCATATATTTGGTTCCGAAAAACCAGTGGATGGCCAATAACAACCCAGGACTGATCGCTCGCATCTGGAGAATATTCAAACGCGTCGTCATCACCCTCTTTTTCCTCCAGCTTTTTTATCTTCTCCTGTTGAAATGGGTCGATCCGCCAATTACACTCACACAGCTGGGCAGCGTATTCCGGGGCGAAGGCCTTCACCGCAGCTATGTCAGCATGAAGAACATCTCCCCCTACGCCAGGCTGGCGGTCATCTGCTCGGAAGACCAGCTCTTCCCCGATCACGACGGTTTCGACTTCAAGTCGATCGAAAAGGCGATGAAGCACAATCAGAAAAGCAAGTCTATGCGCGGCGCCAGCACCATTAGCCAGCAGGTGGCGAAGAATGTCTTCCTCTGGCAAGGCCGCGACTGGTTTCGAAAAGGACTGGAAGTCTATTTTACGTTCATGATCGAATGGCTCTGGGGGAAGAAAAGAATTTTAGAAATGTATCTCAACGTTAGTGAGATGGGTAAGGGAATTTATGGGATAGAGGCCGCGTCGCATTCGTATTTTAACAAGCCGGCCAGGACCCTCACCCGCCAGGAAGCCGCGCGTATTGCCGCCTGTCTGCCCAACCCCAGGTTTTATACTGTCAGGCCGATGTCTAATTATGTGGCGACCAAGTCGGTCTGGATACAGGCGCAGATGGGGCATCTGCAGGAAGATCCGGATATTCAGAAGTTATTGCAGTAGTTGACGGTTCACCGTGGAGTTGTCCGGGGATTGGCTCCGTCGGCGGATTCACCACGGGTCCCGGTGGCAAGCAGTAGCCGGTTCACGGCGGAGATGGCCGCGTCCAGCCGTTGCTGGCCCTGGCCTCCTACCTCGGACCAGGGGACCGATTGGTTGATCAATATGTCGCGGTAGATATGGAACAGCTTCTCGCGGGAGAGGAGGTCGGGATATTCCCGCAGCTCATCCCTGACCCAGGGCAGATCCGTCCGGGGAAGCAGGTAGGCGTCATAGCGCCGCTCGTTGATGCGGTCCAGTATCCAGCTGTCGCAACGGCCAAAGACAAATTCGCCCCAGACTTTCATGACGTACATATCGGTGTCGATAAAGATCAGTGACTCCTCCTGCGCCGTCGCCGCCGTCACTGCCTCGTCCTCCAGCGCCAGCTGGCCCTTTGCTATCGTGAGGAGGTCTTCGTAGCGATAATCCATCCCATGCCGCAGCAGGTACTCCCTCGCGTACTCGGGGACCCAGCGTGCATGAAAATGAGCCGCGAGGCCCTCGCAGATGGATGACTTCCCTGTGGACTCCGGTCCTATGACGACAATTTTTTTAAGATTTTGACTCGACGGCATGTTCGACGGCTCCTGCTCTTTTAGCCCATTCCAGCAATCCTGAAATGGCAAGGATCAGCAAGATAATGTAATAGACACTGGTAAACACATAGTGCTTGACAAAATACAGGGGGATCGACGCGCAGTTGGTTGCGATCCACCAGTACCAGCTTTCCACTTTCTTTCGGGTCATCAGCCACATTCCGGTGTAGGCCGTCGCCGAGGCGAAGGCGTCAGCCCACGGAATGGCCTGCGGAGCGAAACCCTGTTTGAGCCAGGTCAGCGAGGCAAATACGATGATGTAGCAAGTGGAAAAGAAGGCCAGCTGACCAGCCAGCTCCCTTCGCGAAGACCAGGTGACCCGCAGCAGATACTGATCCTGCCAGTCCTTCCGGGTCCACATCACCCAGCCATAGATGTTGAGAACCGTATAGTAGAGATTGACGCTGGCCTCGCCGAAGAGGGATGTCTTCAGACTGAGATAAATATAGATTATCGTGTTGACGAGACCGGTAGGATAGACCAGGATATTCTCGCTGCGGCTGAACCAGACGCTGAGAATGCCGGCGATCACCGCAATAAATTCCCACCAGCCGGTATGCTGCAGATCCTGGACGAACTGATGGAGGATATCCATTACTCAGCTTCGGCCACTACTTCTTTTACCTCGGGGATCATGCGTTTCATCATGCTCTCGATGCCTGCCTTCAACGTGATCATGGAAGAAGGACAGCCGGAGCAGGAGCCTTGCAGCATCAGGTTGACCGTGCCTTCATTGTAGCTCCTGAACTGGATCGCGCCACCGTCCATCTCGACGGCGGGCTTTACATAGTTTTCCAGCAGCTCTTTGATACGCTTGACCACGTCGTCGTCATCGGCAGAGATCACGTTGCTGCCCTCGGACTTGATGCTGACGACGTCTTCTTCATTGACGACAGGCTTGCCTTCTTCCAGGTATTCCTTAAGGAACTGGCGAATGGCGGGGATGACGTCGTCCCAGTCGGTATCCACCGTCTTGGTCAGCGTCACAAAATTGCTCGCGATAAAAACGCTCTTTATAAAGGGGAAGCCAAAAAGCTCGATTGCCAGAGGTGAAGGTTTGGCCGATTCGACGTCCGGGAAATCGATGATCTTACCGGGATACAATAACTTATTTGCCACGAATTTCATCGTCTCCGGGTTCGGAGTCATTTCGGTATAGATGCTGATAACCGGATTTCCTGTTTTGATCATAGCGAACTATTTAAATATGTGCCGAAAATACGCTTCTCCAAAAATTAGCGTATTTCCGGCAAAGCGCTAATGATTGGGAACTTCGTCACCCAACACCGTTGGGTGTCTTGTTCGGGGACTTCGTTCCTCTGGTCCCCGAACGAAGCCCTTCCAGGACTTCCTGGTTGACAAAGGTACTAAATTTTTTCCTGCCGCCTCCCGCGGCGGCGGAGGCTTAAGCGGCCTCCCTTTCCAGGCCAGCTTCGGCGGGGCCGGAGACGCGGGATGGATCGACACGACGAGACCTGGTCCATCGCAGATTTACCCCGTGGGCCGTCACGATGAGCAGGACGGCGAAAGGCAGGATGCTCAGCTCGTAAGAATGCCATACCTGCTTGGCTATCAGCAGGATGATTCCTCCCACAAACAGCAGCAAGGGGAGGGGCCGGCCGTGGTGATACCGGAAGCCGTGCCACAGCGCCCAGGTGCCGATCAGAAAGGCCAGTCCGATCATCCCGTATTCGAAGAGCTGGTTATGGATAATATTGATTCCCAGGATAGGCAGTGACACCACTACCAACGGCAGCAGGGCGCAGTGAATAGCGCAGAGCAGCGATGTCGTGATGCCTAACGCATCCCAGTTGATTTTTCGGAACATAATTTCCTTTTAGGTCAGAATGTTGGAGGACAAATATACAACAATGTTGCAAATAATTTGTTTTAATTTTTATGATACCGGCTCCGCCGGACAGTGCGTACCTTTACAGATGCCCGGTCCGGGCCCAACGATTCGATCATGAAAAAGAATAAAATAGCGCTCCTCCTCGGCTTCTTCGTACTCCTGTTCGTCGGCTTTTATTTTGCCCTGACGCGATTTGTACCCGGCTTTGCAGCGCCGGAACTGCCTGTACTCAGCCATGTACCTCAGTTTGCGTTCAGCAACCAGGATGGAAGGCTGATCACGGAGAAGGACCTGGACGGGAAGGTCTATGTTGCCGAGTATTTCTTTACCACCTGCAAGGGCATCTGCCCCAAGCTCAACACGAATGTGCGACGGCTGGCCGAAGACTACGGTAAAGAACCCGACTTCCGCATCCTTTCCTATACAGTGGACCCCGAGACGGACAGCGTTGCACGGATGAAACGCTATTCGGATTCTCTCGGCGCCGACCCCAGCCGGTGGTGGTTCCTGACCGGCCGCAAGGACAGCCTCTATCACCTCGCGCGCAATGGCTATCTGCTCGATGACCCCAAGAACAATGCGCTGAATATCGACGAGCAGTTCCTGCACACACAATTCCTCGCGCTGGTGGATAAAAGCGGACGCGTTCGCAAGATCTATGACGGATTGAAAAAAGATGAGCTGGACGAGCTGGAAAAAGATATTTCGGTCCTGTTGAAAGAGAAGGCTTCAGCGACGCCGAGATTCGCCAATTCCCTTTTTAATAACAACCCGGGTTAATAGAAGACCCCGGAGGAACCGGATACAAAGACGCTATGGAAAAGAAAATAGACGAGATCCTGAAGAAAAATCACCTGAGCATCACCGGTGGTCGCAGGCGCATTCTTGAACTGTTCCTGCAACAGGACGGTGCACTCTCGCATAGTGACATCGAGAAGAAGGCCGGCGAGAAGTTTGACCGTGTGACGGTATACCGTACGCTGCAGGTCTTTCTTGAGAAGGGTTTGATCCACAGCATACCGACTGCGGATAATTCAATACGTTATGCGTTGTGCAAGGATGACTGTTCAGGTGGACAACATCGCGACGATCATGTTCACTTCATCTGTAATACCTGTGGCAATACGACCTGCCTCGAGGACGTGAATGTGCCTGAGATACGACTCCCTCGGGGTTATGTGGCCGAGCAGGTGGAGATGCTGGTCAGCGGAGTTTGTAAGAATTGCAATCAGTAGGTGATATCGAGGAGTCGGCCGCGCGCTGCAATGGCCGGCTGGATTCTACTATAAAAAGAAAGCCCCGATGTAGAAACACCGGGACTTTTGGTTAAGGCTCTGATTAGTAGCTTCTTTATGTTTGACGCGGTTTTACCGCTCACATTTTTCAAAACACTTATTGCAAATATAGCCGGAAAAAAGCATACGAACAAGAGGTATAAGTACTACTTTCCGGGTATTTTTCTGAATTTTTTTACTTCAAATTTTTTGCAGCTCAGTGCTGACAAAATCCATCAGCTGCCTGATATGCTCTTTGGAGAAGTCGAATTTCAAACCAGCTGCTGCGTATAATTCCGGCAGCGTCTTTGTGCCGCCGAGACTCAGCGCGTTCATGTAATTGCTTAACGCCTTCTCTTTGTTATTCTTATACTGCATCCAAAGACCGATAGCTCCTAACTGGGCGATGCCGTACTCGATGTAGTAGAAAGGAACCTCGAACAAGTGCAGCTGTCTCTGCCAGCCAAATTCCCGATACTGCTCAAGGCCGCTCCAGTCGATAGATTCGGTAGAAAATTCGTTGAGGATCTGCAACCACATCTGCTTTCTTTCCTCTACCGTATGACTAGGGTTTTCGTATACCCAATGTTGAAATTTATCAATGGTCGCGATCCAGGGGAAGATAGTGATGACGCGTTCAAGCTGGTGTTCGTAGGCTCGTGCTAAATCGTTTTTATCCTGAAAGTATAATTCCCAATGATCCATGCTAAACAATTCCATGGACATGCTCGCCACTTCTGCGATCTCCATGGGGTAGTCCTTGAAAGAGCTTAGCCTCAGCGGATGCGCCAGGAAGGAGTGAATGGCGTGACCGCCTTCATGGACCATCGTCGTCAGGTCGCTCATCAGCCCCGACGAGTTCATAAAGATAAAGGGAGCGCCCGTCTCCGCTAACGGACAATTGTAACCGCCAGGAGCCTTTCCTTTGCGGCTCTCCAGGTCGAATCGTCCCATTTTTTGCATGGTGCGCAGACAGTCTCCGAAAAAAGGATTTAGCTCGTCGAAGCACGCGATCGTCTTTGTCAGCAGGTCTTTCCCGTTCGTAAACGGTCTCAGCGGTTCCGTCCCCTCCGGCTCGGCTTCCGTATCCCAGGGCCGCAGCTTGTCAAGCCCTAGTTTTTCCTTCTTCCGCGTGTTGATCTGTTTGACCAGCGGGAGCACATATTCGCGGACCGCGTCATGAAAACGAAAGCAGTCTTCCTTGGTGTAGTCAAACCGCCCCAGCTCTTCGAACTTATAGTCCCTGTAGTTGCCGAAGCCAGCATTCAGCGCTATCTGGTTGCGGATGCCGATCAATTTGGAATACAGATCGTTCAGTGCGTCTTTATCCTGCAGTCTTCTTTCCTGGACCTTCAGATAGACATCCTCCCGCAGCTGTCTGTCGGGGTTCTCGAGGAACTTGGCCGCCTGCTGCAGGGTATATTCCTGCTCTCCGACCTTTACGGTCATCTTACCCGAAATGACACCAAACTGCTGTCCCAGCACACTCGCCTCTGCCATCAGGGGAATATTCGATTCGCGGAAAAGGTCGATGCGTTTGCGAATACTACGCAGATAGGTGAAATACTCCTTCTGGTCCAGCTCCTGCGTGTGGGGATTTTCCACCAGCCGTCTGTTGAGACGATCCGCATAAGGCTGGATCTTTGGCTGTATCTCCAGGAAGAAGAAGTTGAAGGCCTCTTCCAGCTGCTTGTTTTCCGTGTCGCAGGTCATACGGATCTGACGCCAGCTGGCGTCTTCGCTGACCACCGCCTCAAGCTCGCTCATATCCAGCAACCATTTCTCCAGGTCGGCCCTCGTGTCCAGGGGACGTTGGTCCAGGTCTTTGAAAAAAGGCTCGAGCGATTGCCAATCGGTGAGAACAAATCCTTCCGGCAGGAAATGCCGTTCTGGTTTCGTCAATTCTGCTGTAGGTGTCATTGGTAAAGTATGTGCTGTTTATTTCTTTTTTGCCGGGGCTTTCTTCGGCTTTTCTGCAGCGGACTCTTCAACCGCTTTCTCTGCCTTTTTCTTCGGAGCGGGCTTCTCTTCACTCTTCGCCGCGGCGCTCTTCTTAGCCTTCGGCTTTTCTTCTTCTTCAGCCTTTCCTTCAGCCTTCGCTGTTTTCTTCGCAGGCTTCTCTTCGCTCTTCGCCGGCTCGCTCTTCTCTTCTTTCGCGGCGGCCTTCTTCTTCGGAGCAGGTGCCTCTTCAACTTCGGGAGTTTCAGCTTCTTCGGCTTCTTCTTCGGGAGCCTCAGACAACTTAATTTCTATATCGTTCGCCTTTAATACGCTAAACCATTTTACCATCTTCTTCAGGTCGCTGCTGTATACCCGGTCGAAGTCGAGGTCCGGATAGACCTTGCCGAAGTAGCTCTTCAATGCCGCGTTGTCCTTGTCGTCGGGCAGCTTCTCTGAACTGGCTTCCATCGCTTTGAGAACGTCCACCAGGTTTACATTATCGCGAACGGTATAGACCTCGATACTTTCCAGATGTGAAAAATTGTGGATACGGCTGGAAACAAAACGGGTAGTCTTGTCATCCAGTGCGCGTACGATGGCCCCATCGGCCTTACTGCTCAGCAATTCGTATAATCCCGGCAACCCGGTAACGGCTATTACTTTGTTGTATTCCATATTGGTTTATATTCAGTATTCATGGCCCATGGGGCCGTTTTTAAGGGACATGCAAGTTAACGTTAATTGCCTATTCAAAGACAATTATTTTCCCTGCAGCCCGGGGTCTGTCAGCACCTTATCGATCCCATTCTTCAGGGTTTGGTAGTCGGTATAACCCCGCGTGAGCAGGTAAAGTTTCGATTCGGCTACCTGTAAAAATACGGTGGGAAAGCCGGTGACCTTCAGCTGCCGCACCAACGCAAACTCATCGTATGCTTTTTCTTTATATGCCGGATGATGCAGCTTTCCATAGAACTCCTTTTCCGGTATCCCATATTTTATAACGAGGTGCCGGTAGGCTTCATCATCGCAAAGATCGCGCCCTTCATAGTGAAGGGCGTATTGCAGCTCGCCGGCGAACAGTATCGCAAGGTCGTGATGATAGTCTTTGAAGACACACATCGCAATGGCCGGCTTCTCAGAGCTGGGAAACCAGTCGCTCTCATCAGGGTTACGCATATGCCAAAGCCAGTCCTCGCCAAAGCGAATGCCGGTGCGCTGCTCGACGGTCGTATAGGCGCTCAGGATATAGTCGGACATAACCTTGACGGGCTGTGGTTTCTCAGGCAGGATCATGCCGCCGGAGAGCACTTCGAAAGCCATCTGCTGGCGGTACTCTTCGAATACGCGCCGTATGACGGGACTGAAACCGTAGCACCATCCGCAGTAGGCGTCGTAACAATAATACAAGGTTGGATTCATAATTTATTGGAGCGGCCTCTGCCTGGGCCCCGGGTCATAAAAGATTTTGCCGGAAACACAGCTTGCGGCGTGCTCCCGGCAAAGTTGGAATAAAATTATTTAAGATGGGGTTAAGATCGATGATCTTTTGGATCAATGGCCTCTGCGGCCGCTGCTGCCACCCCCGGAGGATCTTGAACCACCTCCGCCGCCACCACCACTGGGACGACTGAATCCACCACCACCGCTCGGGCGACTGAAGCCGCCGCCGCCGCTGGGTCTGCTAAATCCGCCACTTCCATTGCCACCGCCGCTGCGCGCCTGGTTGAAGTTCTGCATCCGGGTCTGACCCCGGTCGCGCATCTGCTGTTCGCGGTTGAGATTCTGCTGTACCGAAGGGTTGTTGTTCAGCGGCCTCCACTGCTGGTTCGACTGGCGTTGCTGCCACTGATTGGTCGACTGGTTCCGCTGGTAGACATTGCCGCTGCGATCGGAGTAGACATTGTTGCCGCTTCTCGAGAAGCTGCCCGGCCTTCCGCCCTGGGGGCTGACGGACCTTGAGCTGCCAAACGATCCGCCGGGGCGGCCGCCCTGTACATTGACGGGCCTTCCTACCGAGCCGCGCATGCCAAAGCTGTGGTTGTCCCGGGTTACGACGCCGCGGGTATTCCTATAGACGTTGTTGTGGTAGTTGTTGACGTATACATTTCTGTTGCGATAGAAATTATGACCATAGAAGCCTGCAACCCGATACCTGTTCCAGGCATACGCAGGACGATATACGCGGGGACCCCACCAGCCGCCGCCCCAGCCGTGCCAGTAGCCGCCGCCGAAGCCTACGCCGAAGTGGAACCAGCCTGCCCCAAATCCATAGCCCAGCGTCCAGCCGGCCCATGGATTGTAGCAGACGCCGAAGCCCCAGGTCCAGGGACGGGCATAATAGTAGCCATTGAACCACGGATCATAATAGAAGCCGGTGCCATAGACTACCGTCGGACCATAGATGTAGGTGTTGAGATAGCCCGGGGTATAACCCATATAGACGTATTGGGGAGTTACATCATAGATGTAAACATATTTCGTGTTATACAGCGGAGAGCTCGGAGGGATACGGTCTACTTCGTCGGGGCGTTCGGTCGCCACTGTCCAGGGACCGTTGGGGTTCTGGGACTGGAACCAGACGCCGTTGTCGACCGTATAGTAAACGCCGTGATCGAGGATGACCGAGTTTGAAGTGTTGGTCGCATACTGCATATCCGTCCCCTGCAGGGGGGCGAACTGCGGGTCGCCGTTGTAGTTGACGTCGGTCGAGGCGGTGCTGCGGTCGACTTTTGCCGTTTGGGGGATCTGTGCGTCCATGATGGCTTCACGTGCGGCGTCTGTCCCGGCTACACTGGCCAGTACGTTGTCCTTGGGCGAGCCTTCGGGGATCTTTGCAAAGTCACCCGGCAGGGCATTGGAGGCGACATAGTGCCAGCCGCCGGTCAGCGACGACGAGGTGTACCAGCGACCAGAGATGAGCACATAATATTTTCCGTCCTGATCCTGGAAGAGATCATTGGGCGAGTTTGTTGCATAGGAGAGGCTGGTCCCGGTAATGGGAGACATGCTCGGTCTTCCGTCTGTCTGGATCAGCTCGGCGGGAGAGGTGGTGACGATGATGTTCGAAACGACCTTGTCCTGCTGGGCTGCAGTCGAGTCGATATAGCCGGCATCCTGGCTGCTGGCGTTGTCTATCGCGTTCTTTACCTTGTCGAGACTGGAGGGGGGATTACCCGCTTCCGAGTAGGGACCGGTGGCGCTCTGCGCGGTATACCAGCGTTTGCCGCCGTAGAGATAGAAGCGTCCGTCTTCCGGCTTTACGATCGTGAAGGGGGAGTTGACAACGACGTCCATGCCCCAGTCCTTGTTGGCCTGCAGCTTGGGCTGACCGTCGATCATGACCAGCAGGGACGGCCGGTCGCTGTAGATGATCCGGGGCGCTGTCGTATTGAGGTCTTTGGAGAGTTTCTTCTGCTCGAGGTTCTGGTCGAGTGAAGAGAGGATCTCGTCGAGGGAAAGGTCACCTGCTGTCGCCGGCAGATTGGTCTCGAGGGCCGACTTGAGGCTGCTGATGAAGTTGTCGTCGGTCTGGCCGGGGAACTTTACGTTGGGAACCTTGACGGACTGGATGATGACCCTGCGGGCGTCTTTATCCGTTTCTACATTGGCGACGGACCAGAAAGTCCCGAAGACGGGATCTGTCTTGCCGTTCTGCAGGACGGAAATAGCCCAGCGGGATTTTAAAACATTATCGGAGAAGGACTCCGGCTGTGGCTGGTATATTTTGACCACAGTCCCGTCATCCGTGGTAAAGCTACGGGGCCAATCCTGCTGCTGTTGCTGCTGCTGGGGGGCGGGGCTAGCGTCCTGCGCCCGGCCAACGGCCGATAGGATGAAGGCTGCGAGGATCATTGAGAACATAATACGAATGCTTCTCATACGTTATGATTGTTTATCGTTAACAAGGTTTTATACAAATAACACCGGGTCTTTAGGTTTTTGGCCGCCACGGCACACTCGCGGTCTCACGGACCAGGCCTGAACCGCGGACCCTCACTGCTGGCCTTGGCCTCGGTCGCGTTGACAGCGTGAACCACGGACCCTTGCCGCTGACCCCTGGCCCCAGTGTGAACCGCTGACCCCCGGGCGCCGGTTATCCGGTGTCGGTGTTGGGGGTCTAACCCCCTACAACATAGGTTTGACTGTTTTCGGACGTTAAAGTTTGATGGGGTTTATAAACAACTTGTTAAAATTCATCCGATTTTAATGTTGGCTCACCCGGTTAGTGCGCTTCGAGCCAGTTGACCCCCGTTCCCATCTCGGCGATAGCCGGCACTTCCTGGGGTAGGGGCAGCGCCGTCTGCATACAACGCATAATTATGGGTTTAATTATCTCTATCTCAGTTTTATGCGCGTCGAAAACCAGTTCGTCATGCACCTGTAGCAGCATTTTTGACTTCAGGCCCGCCCTCCTGAACTCTTCGTGCACTTTTATCATCGCCAGCTTGATCATATCCGCCGCGCTCCCCTGGATAGGAGAGTTGATGGCATTTCGCTCGGCAAATCCACGGATGGTAAAATTGGCGGAATTGATGTCCCTGAGCCACCGCTTCCGGCCCATCAGGGTCTGTACAAAGGTGTTCTCCCGGGCGAAATTAATGGTATCGTCCATATACTTCTGGATACCGGCGAACTGTTTCTTGTAGTTATCAATGATTTCCTTGGCTTCTGTACGGCTGATCCCCAGGTTGTCCGCCAGCCCGAAGGCGCCCTGACCGTAAATGATCCCGAAGTTGACGCTCTTGGCCTTGTAGCGCATTTCTTTGGTCACATCCTTTTCCTCGACGCCAAACACCTTGGCCGCCGTCGCCGTATGAATGTCCTTCCCTTCGCGGAAGGCGGCGGTCATATTGGAATCGCCACTGATCGCGGCGACGATGCGCAATTCGATCTGGGAGTAGTCCGCCGATAGCAGCAGGAATTCCTCGTTCCGTGGAACAAAGGCCTTGCGGATCTCCCGGCCCCGCTCGGTCCGGATGGGGATATTCTGCAGGTTGGGGTTGTTCGAGCTCAGCCGTCCCGTCACAGCCACGGCCTGCGCATAGCTGGTATGCACCCGGCCCGTCTTGCGGTTGATCATCGTCGGCAACGCGTCTACATACGTCGACCTCAGCTTGGTCAGCTCGCGGAAGGCTAGTATATCGTCTACGATCTGGTGCTTGACGGCCAGTTTCAGCAGGACGTCCTCACCGGTGGCATATTGACCCGTTTTTGTCTTCTTCGCCTTGGGGTCCAGCTGCATCTTTTCGAACAGCACCTCACCCAGCTGTTTGGGCGAAGAGAGATTGAACTGCAATCCGGCCTGCTGGTAGACCCTTTCTTCGGCCTGTCGCGCCTCCCTCTCCAGCTCCTTCGAATATTCGCGCAGAAATTCTACATCCACCCTCACACCCTCAAATTCCATATCGGTCAGCACTTTCACCAGCGGGTTCTCCACCTCGTAAAAGACCTTTTCTACCTCCTGTTTCTTCAGCAGGGGGGAGAACGAATGCTTCAGCTGCAGCGTGATGTCGGCGTCTTCGGCGGCATAGTCCTTTATCTTCTCCAGCGCGACGTCGCGCATATTCAGCTGTCCCTTTCCCTTTTTCCCGATGAGCTCTTCGATATGTACAGGTTCATACCCAAGGTATTTGGCGCTGAGGAGGTCCATGCCCCGTTTACCCTCCGGATCGATAACATAGTGCGCCAGCATGGTATCGAACAGCTGTCCCTTAGGCTCGACGCGATACCATTTGAGCACCAGCAGATCGTATTTGAGATTTTGCCCGATCCAGACAATGTCCGGAGCCTCGAACAGGGGAGCAAAGATCTTCAGGATATTTTTTGTAGCCTCCTGGTCCGCGGGGCAGGGGATATACCAGGCCTCGCCTGGCTGAATGGAAAAGCTCATGCCGACGAGCTCCACGTCATTGGCGTCGAGACCGGTCGTCTCCGTATCGAAACAGATCTCTTTCTGCTTCAGCAGCTGCTGCACCAGGTCCTGTAGCGCCTTTTCTTCACTGACTGCCGTATAAGTATGTGCTGTATTATGGATATTCTTACCACCCGGCGGAAAAGAACCACCTTCCCCTTCTTCCCGCGGCTCCTCCGATTCCTCCCCTCTTTCTACGGCGGCTTCCAGGTAAGTGCTTGCCTCCTCCAGTCTGTCCTTTGGTCCTTTCTTCTTTGCGGCAGCCGGCTTGACGGCATTTCCGAAAAGGTCGGTCTGTACGCCCTCCGGAGGGGTGTAGCCACCGGCAAAACCTTCACCCAGGATACGCTTGCCCAGGGTCTTGAACTCCAGCTGGTTGAAGATGTCGTTCAGCGCAGGTTTGTCCCAGTCCTTCAGCCGGAAATTCTCTTCGTGGAATTCCACCGGCACCTCGGTAATGATGGTCGCCAGCTTCTTGCTCAGTATCGCCAGATCCTTTCCCGCCCGGACCTTTTCCCCGAGCGCACCCTTGATGCTCTCCGCGCTGGCTATCACATTCTCGAGCGTACCATATTCCGCCAGCAGCTTCGCCGCGGTCTTCTCTCCGACTCCCTTGATACCGGGGATATTATCCACCGCGTCTCCCATCAATCCAAGGATATCGATGACCTGGTTTACATCCTTTATATTCCATTTTTCACAGACCTCTTTTGGACCCAGTATCTCGGCAAGTCCACCCTGGTAAGGCGGCTTGTATATCTTGATCTTCTCCGTCACCAGCTGGCCATAGTCCTTGTCGGGTGTGACCATATACACTTCATATCCTGCGGCCGCCGCCTGCTTGCTCAGCGTGCCGATGACGTCGTCGGCTTCGTAGCCGTCCAGCTCCATGACCGGGATATTGAAACCATTGACGATCGCTTTTATATCCGGCATTGCGCTCAGCAGGTCTTCCGGCGCCTCCTGCCGGTTCGCCTTGTAGTCGGCGAAATCCGTATGCCGTTCCGTCGGCGCATGTGTATCGAAACACACCGCCATATGCGAAGGCTTCTGGTTATTGATAAGGTCGATGACAGCGTTGGTAAACCCGAACTGTGCGTTCGTGTTGCGACCCTTCGTCGTGATCCGCGGACTGTTGATCAATGCATAGTACGCCCGAAAGATCAATGCCATCGCATCCAGTAAGAATAGTCTTTTGTCCGTATTTTCCATAGGAAGTAAAATTAGGTAATTAACTCCGAAGGCCTGTTGTCGGAATCGCTAATATTTTTAGTTTTTGGGTTGTTTTACCCTAAGCCTTCATCTCCTTTAACCTCTTCTGCAACCCAAACATCTCATCCCTCAGTCGCGCGGCCTCCATGAAGTCCAGGTCTCGCGCCGCCTTCTCCATTTCCTTCTTTGTCCGGGTGATAGCCTTCTCCACCTGGGGAATGGTCTGGTAGACCTCCTGGTCTTCCGCCGCCGCGGCCACGAGCTCGCCGTCGGGGGCGACTGCGTATTCGTCGCCCGGATTATAGCCCTTGATGTCCAGCACGGAGGTCTGCGCGAAGACCTGCTCCTTGGATTTTTTCACGGTCTGGGGAGTGATGCCGTGTTCAAGGTTCCACGCGATCTGCTTTTCGCGACGGCGCAGGGTCTCGTCCATGGTCCGCTGCATGCTCTCGGTGATGGTGTCGGCATAGAAGATGACCAGGCCGTCGACGTTACGCGCGGCGCGACCCGCTGTCTGGGTCAGCGACTTCTCGTTGCGCAGGAAACCCTCTTTGTCCGCGTCGAGGATAGCGACCAGCGAGACCTCGGGCAGGTCGAGGCCCTCCCTCAGGAGGTTTACGCCGACGAGTACGTCGATATCGCCCAGCCGCAGCTGCCGCAGGATCTCGACCCTTTCGAGGGTGTCCACTTCGCTGTGGATATATTTTGATTTGATGTCGATGCGGTGCAGGTATTTGTCCATCTCTTCCGCCATCCGTTTGGTCAGCGTCGTCACCAGCACGCGGTCGCCTTTCTTCACGCGCTTGTCGATCTCGTCCAGCAGGTCGTCGATCTGGCCTGCGCTGGGTCGTATTTCGATCGGCGGGTCCAGCAGCCCTGTCGGGCGGACCACCTGTTCGACCACCACACCCTCGCTCTTCTCCAGCTCATAGTCGCCGGGGGTGGCACTGACGTATACCGTCTGGCCCGTCATCGCCTCGAATTCGTGGAAGTTCAGCGGCCGGTTGTCCAGCGCACTCGGCAGCCGGAAGCCATAGTCGACCAGCACCAGCTTGCGGCTTCGGTCACCACCATACATCCCGCTGATCTGCGGCACCGTCTGGTGACTTTCGTCCAGTATGAGTATAAAGTCCTTGGGGAAATAGTCGAGCAGACAGAAGGGTCTGGTGCCGGGGTTGCGCCGGTCGAAGAAGCGGGAGTAGTTCTCCACTCCGTTGCAGTAACCCAGCTCCCGGATCATCTCCACGTCATAGTTTACGCGCTCGCTGAGCCGCTGCGCTTCGATATATTTTCCGACGCTTTTGAAATATTCGACCTGAGCCGCCAGTTCGTCCTGTATCTCGTAGATCACCTGGTGGAGGATATCCTTCGGCGCCAGGTATAGATTTGCAGGAAATATGGCCGCATTGTCCATGGGCCCGATCCGTTTGCCGGTAGCGATGTCAAAACTTTCGATGGAGTCGATCTCATCTCCGAAGAAACTGATCCTGTAGCCATAGTCCACATAAGGAAGGTTGATGTCTACCGTGTCTCCCTTCACCCGGAAATTGCCCCTGGCAAACTCTACCTCGCTGCGTCTGTACAGGGAATTGACCAGCGAATGCAGGAAACCCTGGCGCGAGATCACCTGGCCCAGTTGGAGACGGATGATGCCGTTCTCGAACTCGGCCG
>Ga0105239_10001098_pt1 | contig 37369 bp, 29 predicted proteins | sample KBSC44metaG_FD_92761 | JGI IMG/M metagenome (GOLD analysis project Ga0105239, IMG submission 92761) | Corn rhizosphere microbial communities from Kellogg Biological Station, Michigan, USA - KBS C4-4 metaG | ecosystem: Host-associated > Plants > Roots > Rhizosphere > Soil | place: Michigan, USA... | reverse complement strand
TCAGAAGATGGCTGCCGCCACCAATGACATACAGCTGGTGCCTGTAAAGGCTGCTGCCGGCTACCTTGCCGGGTATGCGGATCCCGAGTTCCTGGATGAGCTGAATACTTTCACGCTGCCCATGCTGGCGCCGGGCACTTACCGTGCTTTTGAGATCGTGGGTGACTCCATGCTGCCTACTGCCAGCGGTTCGGTGATAGTAGGAGAAAAGGTAGATGACCTGGAAGAGGTCAAGAGCAACCAGACCTATATTGTTGTCTCCCGGAATGAGGGCATCGTATATAAAAGGGTGATGAAGAACAATAAGGCCAAGACCAAGCTCACCCTGGTCAGCGATAATACGGCCTATCAGCCTTACAATGTAAATACCGACGATGTGCTGGAGGTCTGGAAGGCACAGATGATCATCAGCAAGGCCAATACCCAGCAAAGATGGGATGTCAACCAGCTGGCCAGCCTTGTCAGCAATCTGCAGGACCAGGTGAGCTCGCTAAAGAAGAAGATGAACTAGCAGCGCTATTCGCTTCTTAGACCTTTTAGCGGATTGGCGATGGCTGCCAGTATGGCCTGGTAGCTGATCGTGCCCAGCGCTATGATGATAGTCATCATTCCTGCTGCTGCAAACATCCACCAGCTGATATGTACACGGTAAGCGAAATTTTGCAGCCACTTATGCAGGAGCCACCAAGCTATAGGCGTCGCCAATACAAAAGAAGTAAGTATCAGCCGGAAGAATTCCTTTGATTGTAATCTTACAATGCCAGGCACGCTTGCGCCCAATACTTTGCGGATACTGATCTCCTTTCTTCTCTGCTCTGCATTGAAAGCGGCCAGCCCGAATAAGCCCAGACAGGAGATAAGTATGGCGATCAGGGTAAAAGAGTTGATGATACGGGACAGTCTGCTCTCTCCTTCATACTGACTTTGCACTACGTCATTAAAAAACTCATAGTCAAAAGGAATGCCGGGCACATCCTTATGCCAGATGGCTTCTACTTTATTCAATAGTGATCTGTAATCCTTCGTCATTGTACCTGCGATGACATGGCTCAGATCGACCCAATTGGGGCGGTACAGCAACATAAAGGGCTCAACGCTTTCACGTAACGATTGGAAGTTGAAGTTTTTGACTACTCCTGCCACCTTTAGCACCTGGGTTGAATCATCCGTATACAGCCGGGTGCCGATGGCTGTTGCCGGGGTCAGTCCCAATCTCCGGGTCAGCTCTTCATTGATCAACACCTTATCCGTATCGTGCAAATAAAAATTCCTTCCACTGACCAAAGAGACTCCCATGGCTTCTATAAAATGTTCATCTGTATTGATATTATTTTGATTGATGGCGGTAGAGAGATTCCCGCCGGCCAAAAACACGCCCCAATTGTGGTAGGTCGCCTGGCCGGGATAGTTATCGACTTTTGTGACGGAGCCGACCTCGGGGAGACCTTTCAGATCATTGATAAAGGCAGTCATATTTCCCCTGGACCCGTCCGTGGAAAAATGAAAGATCAGCTGTTGGGTATTGGAGAAACCCAAATTCATTTCTTTTATATAATTCAGCTGGCTATAGATGACGATAATACCTGTGATGAGGATGATGGAAACGACGAATTGAAATACCACCAATGCGCGGCGTATACCCGCTGCGGAAATATGGTTGGAAAAATTTCCTTTGATCACTTTTACGGCATTAAATGCCGACAAGTAGAAGGCGGGATAGCTTCCTGCCACGAATCCTGTCACCAGGACGATACCTGTCAGGACCAACCAAATGCGAAAGTCCTTTAAAAGCGACAGGCTGATATCGGACTGGGTGATCTGATTCAGGTAGGGTAATGTCAGGGTCAGGAGCGGCAGGGCGATCAATACCGCGGCCAGCGACAGGATAAAGGACTCGCATAAAAATTGAAAGATCAGGCTTTTTTTGCCCGCGCCGATAACTTTCCGGACACCTACTTCCTTTGCCCGCCGGGAAGCGCGGGCTGTAGAAAGGTTCATAAAATTGATGCAGGCTATGAGTAGGATCACCCCCGCGATCAGCAGCAACATATTTAAAAAGGACCGGTCTATCGACTTGCCCATCTCGGGCCAAAGACCGGCGTGGGTATGCACTTCGGCAATAGGCTGGAGGTGTAATTCTTTTTGCATTCCCCTTGCCTTAAGATCATTACCACCGTAATGCTGTACGAAGGGGACCAGCTTCTTCTCCAGGTTGGCAATGCTGGCGCCGGGCGTCAACCTGACATAGGAGTATGCATAGTTATGACCTGCCCAACTGTTGTCATTCTTAAATTCCTCTCCTCCGCCATTGAGATTGATAAATATACTTGCATGGATGTGTGATTTTCCCAGGCTTTCATCGATGACACCTGACACTGTATAATTCTTTTTACCCCAATTGTCGTCGATGGTTACCACTTTCCCCATCGGGTCTTCTTTTCCAAACAACCTGTCCGCCACTTGTTTTAACAAGACGATCGTATTGGGATTAACAAAAGCCGAGGCCGCATTGCCGCCGGTGAAATGATAGGAGAATATATCAAAGAAAGTAGAGTCTACCAGGTAAAGGTCCTTCTCGTATAACAGCTGATCTTTGTATTGTAACAAATGCTTTTTGACTCCGAGGGTAGGGATCACCCGCGTATATTGTTCTATCTCAGCGAAATCCTTTTTCATAGCGGGGACCACGGGAGGAGAGCTGGTAGCCATGTTTTTTTTATCGCCCGAGAGCCGGAGGTCCGATGTGACGCGGTAAATATTGCCCGCGTCCCTGTGATGTTTGTCATAACTGTACTGATCGCTGACATACAATACAATATAGAGGCAACAAAGAATGCCGATGGATAGGCCAAATATGTTGACCAGTCCAAACATCCTGCTCTTTTTCAGATGACGAAGCGAGGTTTTGATAAAGTTTATCAGCATGGCAGCGCGATGGTTTGTCCTTACCCTGCCATAAAAGTGCCATATATGCAGGCTGTTGACCGTCAGTGTTTTGGATCATGCTGTCTACCTGAATTGTCCGTTTTTGATACGGTTTGTGTACGGGGTCAATGCATCCAGTATCCTTCTTTTTTTAGCTCATTAGCCAGGGTTCTGGCCATTTTCATATTCAATTGCTGCTGGGCCGCTCCTACATGCCCTTTTGTGCCTAGTGCGGCTGTCCAGATGGGGAAATTGATATTGCTGGTCTTGATGAGATAGCATGCATACTCTGCATTTAAGGTATTGTAAGTGAGCCCTCCCCCAGCGGATGTAGTACCTGCCGTACCGATGGAATGTGAGAACGAGGGCGCCTGGTGTTTTGTTTTGGTGTTGTGGCGGAAGTCTACGAGCAGCAGCGCATCGATGTGCATGCTGTCGATGGTCCGGCGGAAATAATCATAGCTGTTATTGTATGCATCCAGGATATCCGTCGAACGTATGATGGTTGTTGCTGTGGTCAGCTCTTTGCTCAACATATCTTCTACCTGCATACGCATATTGTAATTGTCGGCATTGAGGAAGCAGCTTCTGAGGCATATGTTATAGGTCAGGGAATCGAACAGGGTAAAATCACAACCTTCTTCCACGTATACGACCAGTACCCTGGAGTAGGGCAGGGTGGGCGGTTTTTTGTCGACGACATTAATAGAGGAGCTGGCGCAGCCGGTACATAGTCGTACCAACAGGATAAGGGCAAGGAATTTATACATATGCAGGGGGTTTATAATCCATAAATTTCTTTGGCGAGCCGGAAAGTCTGGCAGTGCGCCTCTACGATGATACGCAAATCTGCCGAATAGCCGCCGCCCATGGCTACCACGCAGGGAATGTTTTTTTCTTTCAGGGCGGTGAACACCATCTTATCCCTCTCGCCACAGCCGTTCATCGAAACTTTCAGCTTCCCGAACTGGTCGGAAGCCAGGATATCCACGCCGGAGAGGTAGAATACGATCTGGGGGTCGGTCCTTTTTAGGAGGACGGGCAGGGCGTCTTTCAACGCGGACAAATAAGTGTCGTCATCTGTACCATCCTCCAGGGGAAGGTCTGCATCTGAAGTCTCTTTATGAAAAGGGTAATTATGGCGGCCGTGCATGCTAAAGGTAAATACGCGCGGCTCTTTTGCGAAGATGCTGGCCGTGCCATTGCCCTGGTGTACGTCCAGGTCGATGATCAGGATACGTTCTACGGTCCCGCGATGGAGGAGGTAGTTGGCTGCCACGGCAAAATCATTCAACAGGCAGAAGCCTTCACCTCTGTCGGCAAAGGCGTGGTGGGTCCCCCCGGCGACGTTGAGCGCTATACCGTTGTCAAAGGCATGGCGGCAGCAGTCGATGGTGCCTTGTGTGATCACCAGTTCCCGGCGTGTGAGGGCGGGAGATTGAGGGAATCCGATGTGACGCTGTTCTTTTGGGGACAGTCCCTGGTGCAGCAGCTTGTCCAGGTATTCGCGTGTATGGGTAAGAAGGACATTCTCTTCCTGGCAGGGGGCTGGGGCAAAGAGATTATCCGGGCCGATGACGCCTTCGTATAAAAGCTGTTCCGGGATCAATTCATATTTCAGCATGGGAAACCGATGACCTTCCGGCAAAGGGTGTGCATAGATGGGATCAAAGGCGATATACAGCTGTTTGTCGGGCATTATTGGAGCTGAAGGATGGTGCCTGTCCGTGGCCGGGGTGCGGCAGGGGGTAGCGCTGTGGATGATGTGCGGCCGCGTCCTCTGGGGATATGTGTTCTTTCTTCGGGCTCGGGTGGGAGGATGGCGAATACGTTGGATCCGGGGGGCGGATCGATGGCGGCCGTACCTGTGAACCGGCTAAATGCAGGCAGCACCGCATAGGTCTCTCCAAAGTAGAAGCAGGGGAATCGCAGGGACTGTTTGCCCATGCCGCTGATCCAAACGCCGGGGTGGATATGGCCCGAGAAACAATACGTACTACAATGCTGGTATTCTGTGATGTCGTGGATAAAGCCAAATGCTCCCAGCTCCAGGTGCTCTTTATGAACTTCGATGCCTGCCTGTTTGTACCAGTCCTCTTCCAGGATGTCATGATTGCCTTTGATCAGGTGTAGATGGACATCGGAAAGGTCGTCCCTCCAGCGCCGGAAAAGGGTCAGCTCGTTATTCTCCCGGCTGTGAAAAAGGTCTCCTACGATGAGCAGCTGCCGCGGTTGAAAATATTGTATCTGCGCCAGCAGCCGGTGAAGATCCTCCTTGTAGACGGAAGGCGGCACTGCGATACCGGATTTACGGAAATGTCCCGTTTTGCCAAAATGAAGATCGGAGAGAATGAGCGCTTTTTCTTCTTCCCAGAAGATGCAACGTTCAGGCGATAACCATAATTGCTGTTCTCTGATACGGTATGAAAATGGGGCTTGCATATGCGGACTGCAAATGTAAGTACTATTTCTTTTGGGTGATGCTGGGGCCTGCCTTCAGGATCGTCTGCTGCAAGCTGTTCGCCCATTGAATAAGCGTATCCTCTTGGCCTTGCTCCAATTTGGCATCCTTATGGATCCATAGATAGCTATCCAGGGGCATTTCCCCGCCCTTCACCTCCCTGACCGTGTTCTTAATCTTTTTTGCCTGTTTAGTCAATGGGTAGGATGCGAATTCCGAGAAGTTCAATTCTCTTTTGCCATCCTTTACATGGCTGCTGAGCCACCAGGCCACCGGCTGTATCTTGTTGTACCAGGGATATCGGGTATTGTTGCTGTGGCAGTCATAGCAGCTGGTTTTGAGGATGGCGAGCACGGTGTCCGGAACGGTGTAATGAAGCGTGATGTCGTTCTTAGACAATTTGTCCGAATGATTTTCGGAAGGCCGGATGAATTGGATGACGACAAGTACGACAAGGAGGAAGAGGAAGATCTTTTTCATATGGGCATAAAGTTAACGTAATTGCGCCTGCATTTTCCGCACCCTGTCTTCCAATTTTTCGGAGGAAAGGTCTTCCCGCATGCTGTCTACCTTCAAGGGGAAGCAGAAAGGGGTCAGCTTTGCCGGCCAGCGAAGGACGATCCGTCCTTTTTGTATCCTTTCCAGCATATTCCTGAGCCGCACTTCTTCCATCTGCTGGTCCATAACTTCATTATAAGCCTGACGGATCAATAAATTATCCGGATCATATTCTGTAAAGACGTTGAAGAGCAGCGAGGCGGAAGATTGCAGATGTCTTGTCTTTTTATGTTCCCCGGGATAGCCCTGGAAGATCAGGCCCCCGATGACGGCGATGTCCCGGAACTTGCGCCGCGCCATCTCGGCACTGTTGACGCTGCGTTGAATATCCGCCGTGAGATCATCCGGGCTGAACAGCTCGTAAACATTCGAATCATCCACGGGTATGGGCTGGTCGCTCAGCAGCTCGAATCCATAATCGTTCATGGCAAAGGAAAAGCTGATGGGGGTCTCGCGGCTGATCCGGTAGGCCAGCAACGCGGCCATTGCTTCGTGCACCAGTCTGCCTTCGAAAGGATAGGCAAAAAGATGGAAGCCGTCCTTGGTCTCGATCTGCTCGATCAGCAATTCATTCTCTCTGGGCATGTAGGATAACGTGGACTGTAATTCAAACAGGGGTTGAAGGACCTGTAGCTCAATATCTTTAGGAATATCGCCATGCAGCATTCCTGCCGCCTCGTCCAGCTTTTTACGTAACATCATCCCCAGATTGGCCGACAAAGGCATGCGGCCCCCGTTCCAGCTGGGGACAATGGCTTTTTTGGCGTTGGACTTGCGTACCAGCGCTGTCATATCCTTGATCATGACAAATTCGAGATTTCTTCCGGCCAGTGTAAACACATCTCCCGGCGAGAGGCGGGAAATAAAATATTCTTCGATGACACCTATATAACCTCCCGTGATAAAACGTACTTTCAGCATGGCGTCGCTGACGATGGTGCCGATGTGCAGCCGGTGGCGCATGGCGATCCTGCGGCTATTGATCTTGAATAATCCATCCGGCAATACTTCCACCTTTTTGAACTCGTCGTATTGATGCAGGGCGGCGCCGCCAGCCGTGATAAAATGTAATATCTCGTTCCATTCGTCTTCCGTCATGTCTGCATAGCAATAGGTGGACTTCAGCTCGGTGAAGAGCGTGTTGGGATAGAAGCCCTCCGAAATGGCCAGGGTGCCGAGGTATTGTATCAATACATCGAAGCATAATAGCATGGGCTCGCGGCTTTCGATGAGTCCCATTTCCATAGCCGACTTTAGGGCTGCTGCTTCCATCAGCTCCAGGGAATGCGTAGGCAGAAAAAATATTTTACTTACTTCACCCGGCTGGTGACCACTGCGTCCGGCCCGTTGAAGAAATCGGGCAACGCCTTTTGGACTGCCTACCTGCACTACCGTCTCCACCGGCCGGAAATCTACTCCCAGGTCCAGGCTGGCCGTGCTCACGACTGCCTTTAGCTTGCCTTCATGCAGGGCTTCTTCCACCCAGTTGCGTAAGGCCATGTCGACGGAGCCATGATGCAGGGCAATGGCCCCTGCCAGATCGGGATTGACATCCAGCAGCGACTGATACCATCTCTCGCTCATGCCGCGGGTATTGATAAAGATCAGCGTTGTCCGGCTATGTTCCAGTATGGGCGTCACCCTGTGTATCAATCTCAGACCAAGGTGACCTGCCCAAGGATATTTTTCAATCTCCTCCGGGAGGATGGATTCAACATCAATGGGTTTGTGGATATTCGCACGGACGGTGAAGAAATCGGCTTTGGTGGTTTTTAGGGTCGCCAGCAGCACGTCTCTGGCTTGTTCCAGGTTCCCGATCGTGGCACTGATGCCGATGATGGAGCAGTTACCTTCTTTCAATCCAATGATCCGGGAGATGGCGAGCTCTACCTGTACGCCCCGCTTGCTGCCCAATAGCTCATGCCATTCATCCACGGCGATGATCCGCAACGGCTTGAATACTTCGGGGTATGCTTTTTGGGCCAGCAACAGATGCAGGCTCTCCGGAGTAATGATCAACACTTCCGGCATCCTGCGTTTTTGTTTCTGCCGCTCGCTCATATCCGTATCACCATTGCGTATGCCCACTTTCCAACTCATGCCCAATTGACTGATGACCTCTTCCATGGCGCGGCCGATGTCCTTTGCCAGCGCCCGGAGGGGAGAGACCCACAGTAATTGCAGGCCATTCCCGCTCTTTGTTTTGTAGTCTTTTGGATGATGATTGATAAAGTCGATCAACGCTCCCAGGAATACAGAGAAAGTCTTACCGCAACCTGTAGGCGCATTTACCAGACCCGAGCGACCCATTATGATATTTGTCCATGTCTCTTCCTGGAAGGCAAAGGGCCGGCGGCCGTCTGCGGACAACCAGCCCGAGATGATATTATATCCTAATGTATCTTCCAAGACAGTAATTTAATCTGTTTTTAAGTCAATTGTTAATTTTTCAAAGGAGGCCGCGTTTTTGTTGACGGATGCGTCAATCGGTATTAATTTAACACAAAAATTAATCCTATGCGCCTCCTATATTTAGCCCTGATCCTGCTGGCCTTTAGCTCCTGCGCCACTACTTACCAGTATGTTACGCTGAATTCCCCTGAAGTTCCGAAAAATGATAAAAAGGAATTCACCTTTGAGAATGACAGCATGCGACTGACCTATAATTTCCATGGCGAGAACGGCCCCATTGCCATGACAGTTTATAACAAGATAGACAAGCCCTTGTTTATCAACTGGAAAAAGTCCTTCCTCATTCATGATGGACAGGCTGTTTGTCTTTTTAATAATAGGGTGGAAGTCAATGGTGTGATAGATGGGTACTCCTATAAGGGTGTTTTTCCAGGTACACGGGTCACTTCCGGAAATTTATATGCCAGTTTCGACCTGCCCGAGGGCATGGATATGATCCCTCCCGGCAGCTATATAACAAAGAGCATGCAGGCGCAGGTACAGACGACGCCTGTCTATAACACCAAATTCCTGGAAAAGACCCAGCCTGAAAAGGTTACGGATTTCAACGGGGTAACGTACAAGTACAAGCGCTATTCCTTTGACCAGTCGGCGTCACCTCTTCAATTCAAGAGCTATCTGACCTTTGTAGTGGGCACTAATCCACAGGAGTTTGCTGTTTCGCATTCTTTTTATGCGCAGGAAGTGTTCTTATCCGGCGAGGTGCCTGAGTTCTTTGGGTTTTATAAGCCACAAGGAGATCAGCTTTTTATCAGGAAGACGGGGGAATAATTCTTCGGCGGCCCGCGGCAGTGGCCGAAAGGTTGACCAGTCTGTCCACCATTCTTGGCCGAGGTTCATTATAAAGTCTTCAGATATTCGATCACGGCCTTTCTCTCCTTGTCGGTGAGTCTGTCGCCAAAGGTGTGACCATAATTGCCATAGCCGGGCAGTTTCGTATTATAAACATCAGTGCCTCGGGGGCCAGTCTCCCTGGCATATTTCCAGCCCACCTGTTCGTAGTCGTATTGGGGGCTGTTGAAATCCCGTGACCAGTAGGCGGGTCTGAGCTTGCTATTCAGCAGGGCTTCGAGGGTTGGAACGGATCCATTGTGCAGATAGGGCGCCGTGATCCATATTCCATCCAGGGGAGGGGCGATGTATCCGTTAAAGGGCTCGAGCCTGGCAGGATGGTCGCCCATGGCAAACCAGCTCTTGTTGAACCAGTCGATGAACTGAGGACTTTGGTAATTGCTTTTATAAAGAAGCGAATCCGTTGCTACGATCGACTCCGGGATGAGCAGATTGGGATAGTCGCCTCCCTGGCCATAATGTCCATGGCATTTGGAACAGTGCTCGACAAAGACGATGCCGCCCTGTTTGGCCAATGATTGATTGACCGGATAAGGATATTTTGGCGGCTCCAGCGAATAGATATATGCCAGCACATCGTTGATATGACTATCTACTTCGCGGGCTTCGGAGCTATCGCTGACCGTCAGCAGGTTCGAAGCCATCAGGAATCTTCCGAAATCTCCACGGCCAAAGCCATTGTAGAACATGGCGTGTTTCTTTTTCAGCAACCACCAGGGCGGCGTATCGGTCGGGACCACATCGCCGGCTACATCGATGACGGGAGTGTCGCTCCATTGCAGCGTCGCCGGATCACGATGCGCTACCAGCAGGTCGGCGATCCTGTCGGCAGAATTGACCCCACGGACCTGTGTATATAGCTGGTTGCCCAGTACCTTCATGGAATTGAGGAAGGGGGCAGCTGCGGCATATTTTTTTGGATCGCCGTGTTTTAAAAGTGTCTCGGCCATCGTGGCGTTGCGTGCATTCAGCTTTTGATGATCCGTAAAGTCGATCATCGTATTGCCCAGCCCGATATAAAGCTTGTCGTCGAATACCTGTGCGTGACATTCGAGGCAGTTGGGCGCTACCACCGTCTCGCCATTGGGCGCTGATACAGCTGTATATTCATGACTGATGAGGTTATTGGGGCTGTCCCTTTTTAAGAGATTGTTGACGCTTTTGCCAAATCCAAGGAGAAAATAATTATAGGGGACGCCGCTTTTGATATAGTCACCTGTCGTGAGATATTTATATCCTTTATCGGCTTCGCCGACGCGTTGGGGGCTGGCGGGAATAGATACCGGCTCTTCCCTTGAACGAACCGGAGGTTCGTTGTCCGAAGGACAGACATTAGATGAGGGGCCTCGAACTATAGTCGTGAATGCCAGGCAGATACCGCACAATAAGGCTAAGGTTACGAATTTGGTCATACCGTAAATTTACTAATTACTTCCCGTGCAGGTCCAATATCTTTTTCAGGTCTTCCAGCGTATTGATCTCGTCGGGCTTTTTGTCTTTTCTCCAACGGGCAATACGCGGAAAACGCAGGGCGACGCCGGATTTATGTCTGCTGCTGGCAGCAATGCCCTCAAAAGCTATTTCAAATACCAATTCCGGGCGAACGGTTCTTACCGGTCCGAACTTTTCCAGCGAATTCTTTTTTACAAATGCATCCACTTCCGCCAGCTCTTTATCTGTCAACCCTGAGTAGGCCTTTGTAAAGGTCACCAGCTTGTCGCCATCCTTCACTGCAAACGTATAGTCTGTATAGAGATTGCTCCGGCGTCCATGACCTTTTTGAGCATACACCATTACCGCGTCGATGACCAGCGGGTCGATCTTCCATTTCCACCAGTCCCCCCTTTTGCGTCCCACCTGGTAGGTAGAGTCTTTTTTCTTTAACATGATGCCTTCGCTGCCCAGCTCGCGGGATGTTTCACGGGCAGCGGTAAGCTCTTCCCAGGTGCAGAATGGGATGATGGGTGAGAGGTGTATCAGGGGATGGTTGATCTTACTGACGATGTGCTCCAGCTGCGCTCTTCTTTCTTTCAATGGTCGCTCCCGCCAGTCTTCGCCTTCGTATTCCAGCAGATCGTACGCGATAAATCCTACGGGAGCTTCGGTGAGCTGTTTTTTTGTGACGTTCTTTCGGCCGATGCGTGTCTGGAGGGCGGCAAATGGAAGGGGGCGAAATTTTTCCGAGAGGTCCGGCCGGTGTGTCAGGCCTATGATCTCTCCGTCCAATACCACCCCATTTGGCAGGTCCTGGTGGAAGGCCTGGTATTCCGGCAGCCGTTCCGTCATCAGCTCTTCACCGCGGCTCCATACGAAGAGCTGGTTGTCTCTTTTTATAAGCTCGCCCCGTATGCCATCCCATTTCCATTCTGCCTGCCAGTCTTCGGGATTGCCCAGGGTGGAGGGCTCGTCTTCCAGCGCATAGGCCAGGTAAAAGGGATAGGGCCTTGAGATATCGCTGCCGGCGCCGGATTCGCTGAGCAGGCTTTCAAAGGGCACGGTGGAGGGGTCCCAGTTGCCGCTGATGCGGTGTGCGATGATAGAGGCCGGCGTACCTGTGGTCCTGGCCAGCGCATTGACGATCATCTTTTGCGAGACGCCGATGCGGAAGCCACCTGTGATCAGCTTGTTGAAGACGAATCTTTCGTCTTTGTTCATGTGCGCCCAGCATTGGAGGATGAAGTCTTTTTTTACGATGTCTTGTTCGCTGCCTATTTCCATCAGACGGGAAAGATAATAGGTCAGACTACCGTCGCCGCGACCCACCTGTGTGAGCTTTGTCCAGACCGGGTCTTCGGCGTCGGGGAGGAGAAGGGCGATGGTCTCGGCCAGATCACCTACCGTATGATAGCTTTCTTCGAAGAGCCAGGAAGGGATCTGGGTCATTTCGAGACTCCATACGGCCAGCTGTGTAGTATTGACCGTCCTTTTGGGCTTGCGTCCGCTGAACAGAGCGATGACCCAGACTTTGTCCTTGTCGGCGGCGTCGGTGAAGAATTGGGTCAGTGCGTCCAGCTTATCGTTGGTTTTTGTGCTGGTGCCCAAGAGGGTGACGAGCTGGGAGAAGAGACGCATACCAGTCATTGCTCTTCACCTCCTTTTTCGGGATCACTGACCTGGTCCGTCCCGGCGGTGTCCTCTGTTATCGCCGGGGCTCCTTCTTCATCCTCACCGTATTCCGTCTTCACTTCCGCGGCCTGTATGCCCAGCTCATTCAAATACCTGCTTAGCGCCGCCTGAAATCCATGGGTGACAAATACTTTTTCCGCACCGGTGGCCTTGATGGCCGACAGCAGGGCTTTCCAGTCTGCATGATCGCTGAGCGCATAGCCGGCATCCGCATTCCTGCGGCGTACATTCCCCCGTACCTGCATCCATCCGCTGCATATACCTACTTCAAAGGGTTGGAACCGTCGTATCCAGGGAGACTGTTCTGCACCGGAAGGGGCTATGACCACGCTGTTCTTAAATGTTTCTTTTGGCGCATCGAGATGAACCTTTTGCACGGCGGGCAGGTCGATCCCTGCTTCTACGAGTGTTTGATGTACATTCCATACCGCGCCATGAAGAAAGATATTGTCCGTGACGGCGGCGAGGGCTGGTAGGATACGTTGGGCCTTGCCCAGGCTGTAGGCTATCAGCACCGAGGTTTTGCCTTCGGCTTGATTCTTCCGTATCCAGTTTTGAATGTCGTCAAAGATCCTATTTTGCGGCTTCCAGTTATAAATGGGCAGGCCAAAAGTGGATTCGGTGATAAAGGCATGACAGGGTATGGGTTCAAAAGCTCCGCTGATGCCATCGTTCTCGGTCTTGTAGTCCCCGCTGACGACCCAGACCTCGCCCTGGTATTCTATTCTTATTTGCGAGGAGCCGATGATATGCCCTGCGGGATGGAGGGAGACGCGTACACCATTGATGAGAACAGGTTCGTTCCATTCTACGGGCTGGTAGACGTTATCGCCGAGGCGAAGCTTTAGCAAGGGAAGTGTGAGTGTATGACATAGATATGACCCATTCCCAGGTCTGGCATGATCGCTATGGGCATGGGTGATGACTGCCTTGTCCACCGGCCGCCAGGGGTCGATGTAGAAAGCGCCCTGTGGGCAATAGAGCCCGCGATCTGTGAATTCGATGAGCGGCATGTCATTAATGACGCAAATAACAGGCCTAATACACTCCCGTCACATTCCCATCCAGCTTCTTGATAAAGTACAGTTTCTTGTTCTCGAAATAATCCAGCGTCATATTCTGCCTGTTGAGGAATACAGGTTGGATATCGAAGTCCGTAAAGACCTTGAACTTCTTGTCCCCCAGGTTGCCGCCAAGACCTCTACCACCTAGGTGCAGCAATTGTTTTGAAAACCGGTAGGTCGTCTCATAGCCGCGGAAGACCATGTCACTGGGCCGGGAATAGAATTTGATCTTGAAATACTGTTGTATGGACCGGGCGAGGTTGTCGGTTGGATTGATATAGAACGGTGTCGAATAGATGATCTCTTCGCCTTTGAACTCGGGTTTGGAAAAGTCGATATTGTCCCAGGTGGGCATTCCTATTACCAGTGTCGAATAGGTCTGATTGACGGAAGCCAGCGACTGGCAAAGCATCCTGGCGAAATTCTCTTCGAGGCTGCCTGCTATACATATCGTCTGGGTAGAGCTGTCCAGGCTGGGTGTCAATGTGCCGGCGTCGAAGGCATCGTCGAGCATGACATATTTTATCTTCAGCGGAACAGAGTTGGTCGTCCGGGTGATGTCGTCGAAATAAGTTTTCAGCCTGTCCTCTTGCGTGCCTTTTTTGCGGAACAGGACGACCGGCTTGGTGGGATAATTACGTTGTATGTATCGATAGATGCCTTCACAATGTGTTCGCAGGGTACTGTTGAGAATGACAAATTCCGGATTGTTGGTAATACCTCCGTCGTTGGGAAAGTTCACATTGATGAAAGGTATGTTCATTTGGGCCGCGGCCGTCGCCAGTTGCTGCATTTCACCGGACGAGGTTACCTGCCCGATGATCAGCTCCGTACCCTGGAAATCCGGGTTCTGTACTACCTGGGTAATGGACGGTGTGCCGGATCTTGTGTCATAGATATGTACGTCCAGACGGGCATTTTCTTTTTGCAGTGAATCCAGCGCCAGTTGTGCTCCTTCATAGAATTCGAGACCCGGATTGATGAACTTTGGGAAGCTCTTGTCATACCTGTAATTATTCGAAGCGTCAAAGGCGGAGTCCAGGTAGAGGGGAAGAAAGATGGCCAGCTTGTGACGGTCTGAGGTGTCCTTGTGCAGGCGGGATGTATCCACGACTCTACGATTGATGTCGGACTGCGCCCGCTGGGTCGTGTCGACCTGTGCACGAAGGGTAGTGCCGGCTGTCAGCAATATACATAACAAGAAATATCTGGAGATAGCGTTCATAATATTACTCCCACTCGATAGTGGCCGGCGGCTTGCTGCTGATGTCATATACTACCCTGTTGATCCCCTTCACGCTGTTGATGATGCCGTTGGAGACATCCGCCAGGAAGGTGTAGGGTAAATGAGCCCAATCTGCCGTCATGCCATCCACCGACGTCACAGCCCTTAGGGCTACTGTATATTCATAGGTCCTTTCGTCACCCATGACACCTACGCTCTTCACCGGCAGCAGGATCGCGCCTGCCTGCCATACCGTGCTATATAGATGATGATCTTTCAATGCCTGAATATACACATGATCAGCTTCTTGCAATAACCGGACCTTCTCCTCCGTGATCTCGCCCAGGATACGGATCGCCAGACCGGGGCCAGGGAAAGGATGGCGTTGCAGCATGTCATCGGGTATACCCAGCTCTGCGCCTACCCTGCGTACCTCATCTTTGAACAGGAATCGCAATGGCTCTACCAGTCCAAGATGCATTTTCTCAGGAAGACCTCCTACATTATGATGGGATTTGATGGTAACGGAGGGACCGTGTACTGAGACGCTTTCGATGACATCCGGGTAGATAGTCCCCTGGCCCAGCAGCTCGACGCCCTGTACTTTGGCTGCCTCTTCCTGGAATACATCGATAAAGAGCCTGCCAATGGTCTTGCGTTTGGCTTCGGGGTCCGTCTGTCCTTTCAGCTCGTCATAAAAACGTTGTTTGGCATCGATGCCTTTGACGTTTAGTCCAATTTTTTTATAAGTAGCCAGCACCTGTTCGAATTCGTTCTTGCGAAGGACGCCGTTGTCTACAAAAATGCCTATCAGGTGATCGCCGATGGCTTTATGGACAAGCGTAGCGGCGACAGTAGAATCCACCCCACCGCTCAGCGCCATGATCACTTTCCGCTGGCCGATCTGTTCTTTAAGCCCGTTGACCGTGTCGGTGACAAAATGCGCGGGTGTCCAGTCCTGCTGGCAGCCGCAGATCCCGACGAGGAAATTCTTCAGTATCTTTTTTCCTTCGATGGAATGATATACTTCCGGGTGGAATTGCAGACAGTAGAGAGGCTGTTCCTGGTGGCCGTTGCTATCCTTGCGAAAGGCGGCAAAGGGAATATCTTCCGTATTGGCCAATACTTCGAATCCTTTTGGGAGGTCCAATACTGTGTCGGCATGACTCATCCAAACCTGCGACTTTTCCGACACATCTTTTAGAAGGACGTCTTCTTTCTGTCTGTGGAGCAGGGCCCTGCCATATTCCCGCTTGCTGCTGTTGGCAACCCTTCCTCCAAACTGTTTGGCTGTCAGCTGGGCGCCATAGCAAACTCCCAGCACCGGCAATTGTTTGTGCAGTGCGGCGATGTCTACCAGCGGAGCATTGGCATCATTTACGGAAAAAGGCGAGCCGGAGAGGATAATGCCTTTCAGGGCGGGTTCGAAAACGACGGGTTTGTGGTAGGGAGCGATCTCACAGTATACATTTGCTTCACGTACAGCCCTGGCAATCAATTGAGTATATTGAGAGCCAAAGTCAAGAATTAGGATTTTTTCCGTCATGGTGACGCGAAGGTAATTAAATTCCCCCAATCCGGGCGGAGCCGGAATGGGGGAAAACCGTCCAAACAAGGGTTTTAAAATGCCGTTAAAAAGTTTGATTTTTACAGGGCTTGGAACGATGCATAAAAAAATTATCAAAACACGTAATATGAGAAATACTGCAACCTTACGACCTTACTTTTTACTTTTCTTCGCCCCCTTGCTGCTGGGGCTGGGCTCCTGCCGTCACTTCTTTGGGAAGAGGGTCCGTGGAAATGGCACTATCAAGACGGAAGAAAGAACTGTCGGCAGCTTTAAACAGGTAGAGGTCAGCGGCGCCGCGAAGGTGATGGTTACACAGAGCGATAAATCTTCTGTCAAGATAGAGTGCGATGAAAACCTGCTGCCTTATATCGAGGTTTTTCAGGAAGGCGATAAGGTATATGTCAAGGACAAGCAAGGATTCAATATCGACCCTTCCGGCGAGCTGTTGGTTTATGTGAGCTCTCCCACCTATAGCAATATCAGCGCTTCGGGGGCATGTGATATCCTCGGTCAGAATAAGATCTCGAACTCGGAAAATCTCTCTTTGCATGTCAGCGGGGCAGGAGATATTAAAATGGAGGTGGATGCTCCCAAACTGTCGGCTGAAGTGTCTGGCAGCGGCTCTATCTATCTCAAAGGCCAGACCAAGGACGTGGAGCTGGACCTCACCGGCGCGGGACATGCGCATTGCTATGAGCTCCTGGCTGAGTATACGAAGGTAGATATCACGGGGGCCGGATCTGCCGAAGTATATGCCAGCGTCAAGCTGAAGGCGGATGTCAGCGGGGCGGGCAGTGTCAACTATAAAGGGAATGCAGAGGTGAGCCAAAGCGTCAGCGGGGCAGGGAGCGTGACCAAGGTGAATTAATTTAACATATTGGCTATACCAGGGAAGCCTGGGTGATCGTTGAAAGCAGATGCGTAGCATCTGCTTTCTTTTTTTGTTGTGTGTCGGCCGGGTGGGAGCTCAGACATTGCCGTCCAATGAGGAGTTTTTGAATGAGGCTTTTTCGGGGAAGCCGGACGATGGCGCAAGCAGGACGCACTACCTGATTGCCGGCACTGATACCTGCAGGTTTGAAAAATTCGACTATGACGAATGGATCAAATACCGCCTGGAAGAGACCGTGCCTTTCGCTACCTTAAATGAGCTGGCGTATAAAGTGCATATTACAAAGGAGCCTTATTACTGGCAACAGTACAAGCTAAAGGGCGCCATATGTATTACTGCAAAGACGGCAGACTCGCTCCTCGCTCTCCCATCGCCTCCCAGGGTATACAGCATCTCCCGGCCCTATTTTACGGATGACGGTCAATATGCGGTGATGGATGTCAATGTACTGTACAGCCTGGTGTCCCTCTATGGATTTACCTTTCTGTATCATCGTACGTCGAAAGGCTGGCAGCAAATAGGCATGAAACAAAACAAGGGTCCTATAGATTGACATACCGCACCCTGATCCATATATCCTGGTTGCGCCCTTTGTCATCAGTGCAGGAGATCTTTACCGGTCCCTCGTCAGGAATAAAGAACTGCTTGTCCCTTGCTTCGCTGGCCTTGTAGAACTTATTATTGATATACCAGTATACCTTCCCCACGTCATTGCTGACCCGGCAGCGCAGTTGCAAGGGTTCCGGATCTTTCCGATTGATCAGGTATTCGCTGCCGTTGTTAGGGCTGATAACGAGAGGCGCTCCCTCCCTGAACACTTTTTCGCAATCGGGGTTGTGAGGGGGGATGGCCTGGTAGGCGATCTTATGCTCATCGTAATAATCCTTCATCTCCGGGGAGAGCAGCTTATAGAATTTTTTCTTATAACCATTATCCGGCAGGCAGTTCCGGCAGTAGGAGATCTTTTCATCCGCCGATACAAATACCTCCTGCATATTGTCACATTTGCGGGAAGGGGATATCAGGGGAATAAAATAATCCGTCACCAGGTTGGTGCAATGATCCGTCGGAGGCAATCCCGTTTCCGAACAAACCATGCGGACATCACAGTCCTTTGGTTGCGAGAACCAGGACTGATCGTCGTCATAATCGATGGTATTGAATACCTGGAACAACAGCGGTGTAGCCGTATTGGCTCCGCTCAATTCAGGGATACCCAGGCCTGAGAAATTGCCTACCCAGATGCCTACCGTGAATTTTTTGTTGTAGCCGATGCTCCAGGCGTCGCGTCTTCCGTAGGAAGTGCCCGTCTTCCAGGCAATCTTTGGCAGGTGTACCGTATTTGTCCAGCTAAGGGGAAAGTCCGGGCGATTGACCTTCGAGAGGGTTTCGTTGATCATAAAGGCGGCGGCCTGGCTGAGGATGGAGCGGGGGGCGACGGTGGGAGGCATTTGGGGAGAAGCTTTGCCTGGTTGGGAACCTTTGGCAGAGCTGGAACCAGTGGCGGGGAAGTCCAGCGTGTAGACAGGCGGGACATATTTGCCGCCGTTGGAAAAAATGGAGTACAGTCCTGTCATCTCCTCCAGGGTGGCGCCGCAACCTCCCAATATCATGGAAAGCCCCAGCTTATTCTGATCCTTTTTTATCTGACGAAAATCGCAGGCCCCCAGCTTTTGTATCAGCTTGTCTTCGCCCAGGGCTTTTAGGCTTTTTACGGCGGGGATGTTCAACGAGTGCTCCAGCGCGTATTCCATCGAAACATAGCCATTGAACTTACGATCATAGTTCTCTGGCGCGTAGCCCTCGTAGTTCACGGCGACATCCGTGATCATCATCTTTGGCGTGAGCAGGCCTTCGTCGATGCAGAGTCCATACAGCAAGGGTTTTAAGGTGCTGCCCGGCTGCCGGACCGCGGCCGCCCCATTGACCTGTCCCCCATCGGCTGTGTCGCTAAAGTCCGCCGATCCTACATAGGTGATCACCCGGTGGGTGCTGTTGTCCAGCACGATGACGGCGGCATTCCGGATATTGTTCAGGCTCAGGCTGCGGGAGTAGTCCTTTACCAGCTTCTCGATCTTTAGCTGTGTATTCATCTCGATGGTGGTGCGGTAGACTTCCGCCTGCCTCTGCTTTTTCAGCTTCCAGGACAGGTGAGGGATAAGATGAGGTACGGAACCCCGTGTGGCCGTCAGCGGCTCCGCCAGCGCATCGGCGATCTCTTTGTCCGTAAAGACCTTTTCCCTGGCCCACCGGCGCAGCCACTTGTTCCGCTCGTCCACGATAAGATTATTGTTTTTCCCCATCACCAGCGAGGAAGGACGATTGGGGATGATGGACAGCGCCGTGATCTCCGCCAGCGACAGGTGATCCGGGTTCTTTTTAAAGTACAGGATGGCGGCGGATTTTACCCCTTCGATGTTGCCGCCATAAGGTACTTTGTTCAGGTACATCTGCAGGATCTCGTCCTTGCTGTATTTCCATTCCAGCTGCAGGGCCCGGAACATTTCCCGGAACTTGTTCCAATAGGTGCGCCGCTTGGGTTCCAATGAGCGTGCTACCTGCATGGTAATGGTGGAGGCGCCCGAAGTGCGTCTCCTATGCAGGATATTCATAAAGAAAGCCCTGCTCATGGCCAGCAGGTTGACGCCCGGATGATAGTAGAAGTATTTATCCTCCTTTTCAACGATGGTCTTTCGCAGGAGGGGAGAGATCTCCTGCAGCTCCGTCTTCATCCGCCATTGCTGATCGTGTGTGAGAAAGGCATTGACCACCTCACCCCGGCTGTCTTCGATGATGGTGGAATACTCGATCTTGTCCGGCAGGGGAAAGATCCAGTTCAGGAGCAGGAAGAGCAGGAAGCATGCGGCGGCTGTTATGAGTGACCTTATCAGTATGCGCCGGATGGACCAGTTTTTGATATGTCGAAACATGTTATTCAATCTTGTCCCAATAAAGATCATAAGCTTTCGCACCTGTTATACGGGTTTAACAAATTCTTACATCATTGCCTCTTGCAAACACCCATGACCGTAGCCTATCTTCACCATGGAATTTTTTTCCAACGATTATGAACCCCCCAACAATTCCTCCTTAGCTTTCCCGTTACACATAATTTTATTATTTAGTTTTCCCCTAACGGGGAAAACATGAACGCCTTTTGTATCTTGATATTATATAACCTCTTCTATGCGTATCAAACCCGCTGCCATAACCCTTTTTGCAACCGTATTTTCTGCATCCATCCTTATGACGGCCTGTAATCGCAGTACCGTCAGCCTGCAATTTACCAACGCAAGGGATGAAGTACCGCCACTAGGTAATCTCATCTTCCGATTTGACCAGGACCTTGTGAAGGATTCCCTGCTCGACCAGTGGGATTCCACCCAGTATATCAGCTTCGAGCCCAAGATCCCCGGCAGATTCCGCTGGGAACATCCCGACGAGCTGGTCTTTTCCCCGTCGCAGCCCCTGACACCAGCCACCACTTTTAAAGCTACCCTTAAAAACGATATCCTCCAATACAGTAAATATGGACGTATCGGCAAGGGCGAGGACCTTGTTTTTCATACCCCTGACCTTAAGCTGGACAATACTAATACTACGTGGGTGCTGCAGGACGAGAACAGCACTACCGCCATTCCCCAAATAGACCTGCAGTTCAATTACCCCGTCAACCCCAATTCCCTGAAGGAGAAATTGCAGATCTCCATAGGGGGACAGCCCGTGACCTATAACCTGCAAACCCTTTCTTCCGCTGACAGGATCACCCTTCGCCTGTTGAACCTGAAGATGGAGGATAAAGACCAGGAAGCTACCCTATCTATCGACAAGGGACTTATACCCGAGGGAGGTACCACCGGACTGAAGGAGAAATTAGAGACAAAGTCCGTCATTCCTTCCCCCTATGTGTTAGGGATCAACGACGTTACTACTCAACATGACGGGGAGACCGGTACCATAAAGGTCCTGACCAGCCAGCAGGTGGTTGCCGCCAACCTGGCGTCCTTTGTCAAGCTGGACCCGGCGGTAAAATTTACCGTCGAGACGGCCGATGACGGATTTCTTATCCGCAGCGACAATTTTGACCAGGCAAAGAGCTATGCCCTCACCCTGACAAAGGGGCTCAAGGGACGTATCGGGGGTGTGCTGCATGAAGAGTATAATACCAATATTACTTTTGGCGAGCTGGCGCCTTCCATCGGCTTTGTCAGCGGTAAGGGGGTTTACCTTTCCGGCAAGGGCGCGCAGAATATAGAGGTTAAGATCATCAACGTGCCTAAGGTAAAGATCATCGTCTCCAAGATATATGAGAACAACCTGCTCATGATGCAGCGCTTCGACTATACGCCCAAGGAGAAAAAACCTTTTTATGGCGGCAGCGATGGGGACGAAGGTGAGGGCGGCTATGACAATAGCTCGGATGTGACCTTGGGAGACGTGTTTTACGAACAGGAGGTTGATACCCGGAGCCTGCCCAAGAGCGGCAATAACCGAATATTCAACTTCAATATTGCCGACAAGCTGCCCGAGTTCAAAGGCATTTATCATATCATGATCCGGAGTCTGACGGATTATTGGGTGAGGGATTTTCGGTATGTCTCTATGTCCGACATCGGATTGATCGCCCGTGAGGGAAGAGAAAAGGTGCTGGTCTTTGCCAATTCCATCAAGACGGCAGCTGCCCTGCCTGGTGTGAATGTGCTGGCCTATGGATCCAATAACCAGCTGCTTGGGATGGGGTCCACCAATGCGGATGGTGTGGCTGAGATCGCCTATACCCGTAAGGACATGGCCGGCTTCAAACCTGCCATGATCATCGCCAAGACAGCGGATGACTTTTCCTATCTCCCCTTCAATACGACAAGGGTCAATACTTCCCGCTTTGAGGTGGGGGGACGCAGGAGCAATACCACCGGACTCGACGCCTTTGTCTACCCGGAAAGAGATATCTACCGGCCCGGCGAAAAGCTGAACTTCTCCGTGATCGTTCGTGACCGGCAGTGGAAATCCCCCGGCGAGATGCCCGTGAAGCTGAAGTTCCTGCTGCCCAATGGTAAAGAGCTAAAGACCTTTCGTAAGTCCCTCAATGAGCAGGGCTCGCTGGAGGGCAGCGTGGATCTTGCACAGACCGCCATCACCGGCAGCTATTCCCTGGAGGTATATACCTCCAATGACGTACTGCTGGCTACCAAGCCTTTCCGTATAGAGGAGTTTGTACCCGACAGGATCAAGGTGACCGCCAAGCTGGATAAACCTTACCTGGAGGCAGGCGATATATCCCACCTGAATATAAATGCCGTCAATTTCTTTGGCCCTCCCGCTGCCAATCGCAAGTATGAGACAGAGATACAGATACGGCAACGTACGTTCAACCCTAAAGGTTATGGTAATTATGAGTTCGGGTTGGCGAATCAGAATACCTTATTCGATAAGGTGACGCGTGAAGGCAAGACCGATGAGCAGGGCAATGCGGTGGAAAAATACGAGGTGCCCGATATGTACAAGAACCTGGGGCTTTTACAGGCCGTCTTTTTTAGTACCGTCTTCGACGAGACCGGCAGGCCTGTCAGCCGCAGAACGAACGTAGATATTTTCACCCAGCCTGTATTTTTTGGCGTAGCGGATGACGGCTACTATTTCTATGCTCTGAACCAGCCTGTAGCTTTTCCCATCGTCGCGCTGAACCGGGAAGGGCGGGCTTTGAACGGCGTACAGGCCCGTGTGCAGGTCATCAAACATGAGTACAGGACCGTACTTACGAAGAGTGGAAGTTATTTTAGATATGAGTCACAAAAGGAGGATAAGCTCATCAGTTCAAGTTTAGTGACCGTCAGCGGAGAGAGTACCCGATACTCCTTCACGCCCCGCAGCCCCGGCGACTATGAGCTGCAGGTTTCGATCCCCGGCGCTAATGCCTATGTCAGCAAGAGCTTTTTCAGCTATGGCAGCTGGGGTGGCGATAATACCTCCTTTGACGTGAACAATGAAGGACATATAGACATCGATCTCAACAAGTCCTCCTATTTTACCGGCGAGACCGTAACCGCCCACTTCAAGACACCTTTTAGCGGGCGTATGCTGGTGACGATGGAGACAGATAAGGTGGTATCTTATCAATATGTCAATGTAGACAAGCGGGATGCATCTCTCGATCTGCCCCTGACCGCAGACGATCTACCCAATGTATATATCACCGCCACGCTGATCAAGCCGCATGAGCTGTCGGAGATACCGCTGACCGTGGCGCATGGCTATCAATCCGTGAAAGTAGAAGGTAAGGATCGCAAGATGACAGTCGACATTGTCGCTGCCAAGTCCGTGCGGAGTCATACGCATCAGAAAGTAAAGGTCAAGGCTGAGCCCGGCAGCATGGTGACCCTGGCCGCCGTGGATAATGGCGTCCTGCAGATCACGGATTTTGCTACGCCAGATCCTTACGAACATTTTTATACCAAGCGGGCCCTGGAGGTCAATGGTTATGACCTTTATCCCCTGCTCTTCCCGGAAGTAAAACCCAGCCTCAGCAGCACCGGCGGTGACGCAGAGGGGGATATGAAGAAGCGCACCAACCCCATGCCGGCCAAACGGATCAAGATCGTCAGCTATTGGAGCGGTATTGCCAAGACCGACGGCAGCGGCGAGGCCGAGTTCGAATTTGATATACCTCAATTCTCCGGTGAAGTAAGGCTTATGGCTGTAGCGTATAAGAATGAACAGTTTGGATCGAAAGATGTGGCCATGACCGTGGCAGATCCCATTGTGCTCAGCTCCGCCCTGCCGAGATTTTTGAGCCCGGATGATACCGTGACCATGCCCGTGACCATCACCAATACTACGTCCAGTTCGACTACAGCCAATGCGCATGTAAAAGTCAGCGGGGTCGTGCGTGTGGCGGGTGAGGATCGTCAATCTGTTTCTGTTCCTGCCAACAGCGAAGGAAGGGCTATTTTCCAAATAGTGGCGCCGCCGGCTATCGGTGTCGGAAAAGTTTCCGTGGAAGTGGCCAGCATGGGTGAGAATTTCACGGACGAGACCGAGATAGGTGTACGCCCATCCGCCCCCTTGCAAAAGATCACCGACGCCGGTGCGGTATCCGGAGGAGCTTCACAGACCCTGAATTGGAATGGCGGCGACTTTATCCCGTCCAGTGTGGATTATCAGCTGATGGTCAGCAGGAACCCTGTCATCGGGCTGTCGAAATATCTCGACTGGCTGGTGGAATATCCTTATGGCTGTACAGAGCAGACTGTATCGGCTGCCTTCCCGCAGCTGTATTATGGGGATATAGCCGACCTGGTGCGTGGCAAAGGGGATGGCAGGATGAAGGCCACCGCAAATTATTATGTGCAGGAAGCCATCCGGAAGATCAAGATGCGTCAGCTGTATAATGGCGCCGTCACGCTCTGGGACAACGAGGATACGGAAAACTGGTGGGCCACTACCTATGCCGCTCACTTCCTCCTGGAGGCGCAAAAGGCCGGCTTTGATGTGGACAAGGGCCTGATCGAGACCATGCTTGGTTATATTAACAGCCGGCTGAAGAACCGGGAGACGATCACCTATTATTATAACAGGGACCAGAACAGGAAGATAGCTCCGAAGGAAGTGGTCTATGGATTATATGTATTGGCGCTGGCGGGTAAGCCCAATGTCAGTGTGATGAACTATTACAAGGCCAATCCTTCTTTGCTAAGCCTGGATTGTAGATACCTGCTGTCGGCCGCCTATGCCTTATCGGGAGATAAGAAGAGCTTTAAGGAATTCCTGCCCACGCAGTTTGCGGGAGAAGAGTCCGTGGCCCAGACGGGAGGCAGCTTTTATTCCGACATACGGGACGAGTCGCTGGCTTTGGATGTGCTGGCGGATGTGGATCCTGACAATGCGCAGATACCTACGATGGTAAGGCATATCTCCGACAAGTTGAAACAGCGTTCCTGGTTCAGCACGCAGGAGGTGGCTTTTAGCTTCCTGGGTATGGGTAAAGTGGCGAGAAGGGAGGCCGGGTCTACGGCTACGGCGGATATCAAGGTAGATGGCCGGACCGTGGGTTCGATGAATGGGGCGCCGATAAAGCTTGGGTCCGCGGTGTTGAAGGGCGGGTCTGGTGCGCCCAGGGTCGAGATCGTGACAAAGGGCAGCGGCAGGGTCTATTATTACTGGGAGGTGGAAGGGATCAGTGCGACAGGCGCTTATAAGGAAGAGGATAATTATCTGAAAGTGCGGAAGCGTTTCTTCGACAGAAATGGAAGGCCGCTGTCGGGTAATACATTCCATCAGAATGATCTTATCATTGTACAGGTGACATTGGAGAAGAGCTACTCGAGCTGGATCGACAATGTGGTGATCACCGACATGCTGCCGGCTGGTTTTGAGATCGAGAATCCCCGGACCAAGGATATACCTGGTATGGATTGGATCAAGGAGCAGGATGCGCCTACGGCGTTGGATGTGCGGGACGATCGGATCAATTTCTTTGTCAATATGCGGGATAACAGGCAGGTGTATTATTATGCTGTGCGGGCGGTGTCACCGGGTGTGTATCGGATGGGGCCGATAGGGGCGGATGCGATGTATAATGGGGAGTATCATTCGTATAATGGGGCGGGTACGGTGAAGGTGGTGCAGTAGTGAAGCTTGTGCCTAAGTTTTTGGTGCCCGGCCGGCAGGCCGGTGCTAAGAAGAGATTGGTAAAATCCCCTAAAGTGTATATCCGGGATACAGGCATCGTGCATCGATTGTTGAATATACCGAATTATGATGCGCTATTAGGGAATCCGGGGGTAGGAGGATCATGGGAAGGGTATGTGATAGAACAGATATATCAGCGTAGGCCTCCAGATGTTGATTTGTTTTTCTACCGTACTCAGGCGGGAGCCGAATGCGACCTGGTGTTGGTAAAGGGGATAACGCCATTGGCATGCATCGAGATTAAATTAAGCAATGCACCTGTGATCTCAAAACGATTTTTTAGTTGTGTCGAGGATCTGGAACCCAGGTATAAATATGTTATAACACCGCAGAGTGATGCCTTCACGACGGGTCAGGGAGTTGTGGTGACGAGTTTGTATCAATTCTTAAAGGAACTGTTGCCAGGTCTCTCTTAGGCCTCCTTCTCTCCCCACAGTTGATGGAATTATTATCTTTATTGGAAAAATGACTTCTTCTATGAGTGATAAAGACTTTAATAAATTGTTGGAGTTGGCACAAAAACAATTACAGGAGAAGATTTCCAAAGAGGAGGCCCTTCGCTCATAAAGTCTATCCTGGTAAGCTATCTCCCGGGAAGCTTCTGGTGGCGTACACTTCGAATTGCAATACGCCTTCTTTTATGGCGGGATCGGCTTCCATTAGTTTTGTGGTTTGTTCGACGTCCGCATTAAAGACACCGACGCCTGCTTTATCACCTTCGCTTCGGATGGGGCAGACGACAGATAAAAGTCCTTCGGCGCGGAGCTGGAAATTCTTTCTGCCATGTTCCCAGATGATTTTCATGGCGTCGGGGCGATTGAAATTAGGGCCCTTGGTGAGGATGACGACGGTGTAAGGTTTGGTGGTCGTCATCATTTGGCGCATGTAGTCGTCGGTAATGGTAGTGCTCATGGATGGGGTATTTTTTACGTAAAATACTCATCTTCCTTATGCCCGTAGGAAAATTTTGACGAATAGACGATTTTGTGAGATCACCCTCTCTTCATACAATACAGCTTGTAGCTCAGATCCAATTCTTCATATACGGTGAACCCACATTTTTTATACCAGGGGAGATTTCTTTCTACGGAGGTCTCCAGGTAGACGGGTATATCCTGTTGGTCACATTGGTCCAACAAGGTTTTTAATAGGGTGGAACCAATGCCTTTACGTTGGACATCGGGGGATGTGCCGATGAACCATAGATAGCAGAATGGAGTCTTTGGGTAAAGCTTTTTGATGACGGCCTCGCGCTGCATTGCTTTTCGGATGTTGCGTGGGCCAATACATCGCAGGATGAGCCGGAGGTCCAGCAGGATGGACTGCAGGGAAGTCTTTACTTTATGAGGATATACTATCAGCGCGCAGGCTTGTCCATCGTGGGACAGGTATACGTCTCCAAAAAGCCGGCAATAGTCGAAGGAATATTCCATCAGACGGGTGATCCTTTCCGTGCGGCGATGGTCCTGGGGAATGATATAGTTGACAGACTTGTTGGAGTTAAAACAAAGGGCAAGCATGCGTACTACCTGTTCTTTGTCTTTGGGCTGGGCCTTAAGCATGATGAAGCAAATCTAAAACAAGGTGGGAAAACCCATGAGAAATTCTTCGATCTGCTCGGTGGTGGTCTCGGGATTAATGGATTCCATCTTTACCACATTCTCTTCCGCGTCGTAATAGGCGGAATAGAGGTCGTTGGACACATGGAATTGATGACGATGTGTATCCTGATGCATATTATAGTGCTGGCTTAGATGGGTGATCAGCTGAAAGGCCTCTTCCTGTCCGGAGACCGGGATCCTTTTTAGTTCCCTGATATGTTGAGTTTCCATAAGGGGACTTATGCAAATGTCAGGCCCGGCCTTTCGGCGGGAAAATACTACATTAGATATATGAAATACGCTGCCTTTTTTATAAGCCTATGTCTTTCCACTGCACCGCTCTTTGCGCAGGTAAAAGACTCTGTGGTTGCCGCCATTGTAAGAGAAGAGACGGACAATTCCCAATTGCAAAAGCTGGCTCATGAGCTGTTCGATGTCATCGGTCCCCGACTGGTGGGCACTCCTCAGATGGAGCAGGCACATGACTGGGCCATCACCAAATACAATAGCTGGGGAATAGCGGCCCGCAATGAAAAATGGGGTGAATGGAGAGGATGGGAGCGGGGTATTTCGCACATCGATATGATCTATCCCCGTGTGAAATCGCTGGAAGGAACGCAATTGGCATGGAGCCCTGGCATGGGGAAGAATACCGTGACGGCCGAGCTGATCATTCTTCCCGACCTGACCGATTCGCTGGCTTATCAGCAATGGCTGCCCAATGTAAAAGGGAAGTTTGTTATGGTCTCGATGTGTCAGCCAACCGGCAGACCGGATTATAACTGGCAGGAGTTTGCCACAAAAGAGTCCTTTGAAAAAATGCGAAAAGAACGTACTGCCCAGACAGATGCATGGGCGCAACGTATAAAGAAGACAGGCTATACCAACCGTACGCTGCCGGTGGTATTGGAGAATGCCGGTGCGGCGGGTGTCATCACCTCCAACTGGTCGGCTGGTTTTGGCGTCGATAAAATTTTCGGGGCTTATACGAAAAAGGTACCCACTGTAGACATAGCGTTGGAAGATTATGGTCTTCTCTACCGGCTGACCGAGGTTGGCGACAAGCCAAAGATAAGTTTGCATACCGAGTCGAAAGAACGGGGGCCCGTACCTACTTTCAATACCATTGCAGAGATCAAGGGCAGTGAAAAGCCGGACGAATATGTCATCCTCTCTGCCCATTTCGACTCCTGGGATGGCGGCACCGGGGCTACGGACAATGGCACCGGCACCATCACGATGATGGAGGCAATGCGAATCCTGCAAAAAGTATATCCTCATCCCAAACGCACCATCCTGGTCGGACACTGGGGAAGTGAAGAGGAGGGGTTGAATGGCTCCAGGGCTTTTGTGGAAGACCATCCCGAGATCGTACAAAATATCCAGGCCGTCTTCAACCAGGACAATGGTACCGGCAGGGTCGCCAACCTGGCGGGCCAGGGGTTCCTCCATTCCTATGAATATCTCACCCGATGGCTGTCTGCGGTACCTTCCTATATACGCGACACGGTAAAGACTACTTTTCCGGGAACACCCGGCGGCGGGGGGTCGGACTTTGCGTCTTTTGTCGCTGCTGGTGCGCCGGCATTTTCCCTGAGCTCGCTGAGCTGGTCCTATGGAATGTATACCTGGCATACCAATCGTGACACTTATGACAAAATAGTATTTGACGACCTCCGTAATAACGCTATCCTGGTGGCCGCGCTGGCCTATATGGCCAGTGAGGACCCTGTCCATACGTCCCGGGAGAAAAGTGTGCTTCCCATCAACCCAAATACCGGTCAGCAGGCGCAATGGCCAACACCCGTAAAGCCAACTCGTAGGGGTGGATTGGACAAGTAAAAGTGCGGAAATCGGTCTTGTCCGAAAAATAGACCAATTCCCACATATCGCTTATGACTGGGGCCTTCGTCGGACCTACTTTGTCACGGTCAGAACTTCGCCAGAGCTCCATGTATTCGCTCTTTCTCGTTCGTACCCTTCGTACCTCGGGTACGGTCGTAACCTTCGCCAAAGGCTCGGTTATGGACGAACCGCACTCGGCGGTTCCTGTAAGCATATTCTAATGGCATTCCCTTAGCAGGCTAAAAGCCTTCAAAAGCCTGGAATAGCGCGAAAAAATTTATATAAAAAATTAAGCAACAAATTTTAATATTATTAGCAGATATACCCTCCATCTTTGTATTTTTACTTCAAATTCTCTGGCATGAAGCTTTTTGTAGCAGGTTTACCTTCTGACTTTGATGATGTTGATCTGAAAGAAATGTTTGAGCTGTATGGCGTAGTGAATACCGCAAAAGTGGTCGTCGATAGAGAGACGGGAAAAAGTAAAGGCTTTGGTTTCGTAGATATGCCCGATGACCTGGAGGCAAAGGGTGCGATCGAGACCCTGGATGGTGCTGCCATCAGGGGTAAGCAATTGGCCGTAAAAGAGGCGGAAGAACAGTCCAGAGGTGGAGGCGGCGGTGGCGGCTTCAACCGTGGAGGCGGCGGTGGCGGGTTTAACCGCGGCGGTGGCGGCGGTGGCTTCAACCGCGGCGGCGGTGGTGGCGGATTCAATCGCGGCGGCGGTGATGATCGCGGACGTGGACGTGACGACAGGGGGGGTGACCGTGGTGGGGATAGAGGCGGCGACCGTGGTGGAGACAGGGGGGGTGACCGTGGCGGAGATAGAGGCGGCGACCGTGGTGGCTGGCGTCCCGGTGGCGACGATCGTGGCAGGAGATATTAATTTTTATTGCATCACTCTATATACCGGATACCGCAGGTGTGCGGGTTCATAATAAGGCGAGCGCCTGTAGACAAACTCCAACTGAGCATCGGCATTTTGTGAAAAAGCAGGATCGGCTTTCCGCCTGCTGTCGAGGCTGTCCTTTATTTCCGGGTGCTGTTTTAGCCAATCGGCTGCTACGTCCTCCCAACGATAGTTACTATAATATTCTTTCTGCTCCAGGATGGCATCGAAGAAATTCCATGCAAAATATGAGTCTGGGCCTGTAGGCTCCAGCATTTCCACGATGAATCGCTGACAGCGCTGCGAGGCGGGTATCCAATAATCCCCTTTCAGAAAGGAGAGCCGGGCTGTAGCGGCCGACACTTTCACATCCGTATTTTTATGATGCTTCTCATACGCCTCGGGGTATGGCTTGTAGCTGTCGATGTGATAAACTTCTACCGTGATAATTGTATCCTGCGACAATCTCCGCATCTTTACTCCATTCAGGGTCAGCAGGTCGATGACCTCATGCCAGCCTTGCGGAACGAGGTATGCCTGTGGCGACCTTGTCCAGTCGCCGGGTGCAAAATGATCATACAGGCGAACCTCTTTCTCAAAAGGGCGGCTGTGATCATAATATATCCTGGACAAACCCGTCACTTCGCTGGTTTTGTTCCCTATCTCATATCCCTTGAATGGGATCATGTCCCATCGGGAAGAATCTACGCTCCAGCTCAGGGGCCAGCTGGTTTTTGTCCTGTCAGCTGCTATGTTTTGAGTGCGTGCCTGCTGCAGCTCTTTTGCATGGGCCGATGCTTGCGCGATCATCACCTCCATCAGGGCGTACGTAGAGAGAACCCTATCCTTGAAGGGCTTTAACATATGGGTTTCGGGCATGAATGCAATGGTATTGAATAAGGAGGCATAGCCGCTGGAATAGCGGGGAGGATCATAAAATGCTTCCCATCCTTTGTCCGGGCTCCCTTCTTCAAAGTTTACATAGGGTGTCATCGGCCATCCTTTTTTCTCCATGGCGCTAAAGAGGGCGGGCCGGAATACGTCGTGTAGAAAGGTCCCCAGCGGACCGCCCAATTTGTTCCACTGACTGGATAGCAGTGTCATGGTATATTGATAATCCGCCCCGTCGCTGACATGATTGTCGATGAGGATGTCGGGGGCTACCCAATGAAATATCTGTGCAAAGGATCTCGCGTTGCGGGTGTCGCATTTGGTAAAATCCCGGTTGAGGTCCAGGTTTTGCGCATTGCCCCGGAAACCATAGCTGACGGGTCCGTTCTGGTTGACCCTGGAAAAAGAGCTTCGATTCAGCGCTCCACCAATATTGTACAGGGGGATGACCGCGAGGGCGATGTTATCCGGCAAGCTTATCTTTTTTGTGACGAGATCCCTTAGCAGCAGCATGCTGGCGTCTACTCCATCCGGCTCCCCAGGATGAATGCCGTTGTTGATAAGGAGGATGACCTTATGTTGTTTCCGCCATATGGCCGGGTCAGCTGACCCATCATTGGAGTATAGTAGAAGATGATAGGGGTAGCCTGCATCGCTCATGCCCATGGTCCTGATGGACAGGCGGGGAGACAACTGGTCCAGCTGCTTGTAGAAATCGATGCATTCGAAGTATGTGGCTGTCTGCCGGCCCCCGGATCTTTCAAAGGGGGTTTGTACGGGTGTCTGCGCGGACACTTCCAGGACGGACAGCAGGCTTATGACATATAAAAGATATTTCATGTAATTCGTTCGTTGTCATAAAAATAGCCTACTGCCTTGTGAAAAGTCGCTTTTGACCAATATATTTAAGCATAATAAACTCCTTTCATGATCATTTTGAAAATATTGGGCGATGTGCTGGAGACATATGCTAACGAGAATAATCTGCAGGAGGAGAGCAAGAAGACATATGTAAAATATCTCATTTGATTAATATGTTCTATCTTTAAAAATCTCGAAGCCACCTGATCCATGCTCTAAAGATTGTAATTTCTTAATCTTTAAACTATAAATCATGGAACCATCTAACATTGCACAGGCTACCCAGCCAAGCTCCGGCTTCAACTTCAGAGACTTTTTATCCTTCCGTACCATGATCACTTTACAGATAATCCAGATCGTCTATGCGGTGGTTGCCGCACTGATCACCCTCGCCAGCCTTGCCACCATGTTCCGCGGACACAGTAACGAAGGGTTTGGAGAATTGGGAGGAGGGGGCTTTGGAGGGGGCGGCCTCAGTCCATTCAGCCTGTTGGGCGGAGGCGGATTTTTCGGAGGGTTGATCATGCTTGTCGTCGGCAATGTTGCCTGGAGGATCTGGTGCGAGCTTGTCATTATCTTTTTCCGGATCAATAAGACCTTGAACAATATAGAAGTAAATACCAAGGTATAGGCTGCCGTCTGGAGGACCTGCCTGGAACTGAAAAAGCATCCCATTGGGATGCTTTTTCTATAAAGAATTGATAGATAGCTTATTTGGCAGCTCCGAGGGAGTTGATCTTGCGAGCCAGCTTGCTCTTCAGGTTAGCAGCCTTATTCTTGTGAATAACGCCTTTTTTAGCCAGCTTGTCGATCATGGAGGCTATTTCAGGCAGCTTTTCGCCGGCTTCCTTTTGCCCCTTAATCTCCTTCAGGTCACGGATCGCATTACGGGTGGTCTTGCCATAGTAGCGATTACGATCCCTGCGCTTGGTGGCTTGCCTTACATCTTTTTTGGTTGCCTTATGATTTGCCATTACTCGACATTTTTAGGACGGCAAAGGTACGCCCGAGTAACGAAAATACCAAAATAAAAGGGGTTTTTTCGGAAAAAGGCTTTTCAGGGTACTTGGGGGGAAGCCGGGCCGTTGTAGAGGGGCGCCGGACCGAAGAGAAGAAAGGGCGGGGGATCGATGGGCGGGAGGCCTTGCCGGACTGGAGCCATGGGTGGGCTCGAACCAATGGCGGGCGGCTTCAAGGTTAAAAACAAGAGAAAAGGGTGAGCTGGGATAGGGAAATGACGGATTTTGAACGATATTTGTAGGCCAAAAACGAACCAAGCGTTCGTCATCTGAAGGACATTCGCGGCTAAGAAGCCGCAGGATGCGGCTCGTCCGAGGGACAGACATTAGCGGTTTTAACATAATGCTTTAACCAGCACTTTTCTATGAAGGACTTTTCGTTTATAACTAATTCTCATCCCTCTTATATCGAGGGTTTATACCAGGACTATGTAAAGAATCCCGATACAGTAGATCCTGAATTCAGGAAATTTTTTGAAGGTTTTGACTTTGCCGTAACCCAGGGAAAAACCAGCAATGGCGTCAACGGTTCCGCCAATGGTACTTACACTGCAGCAAGTTCCAAGAGTGCCGAAGGCGCATATACGACTACGGATGGTGTGGATTGGAAAAAGGAATTAGGCGCCTATCGCCTGATCCTGGGCTATCGTAATAAGGGGCATCTGCTGGCCAAGACGAACCCTATCCGTCCCCGGAAGGATCGCGGCGCCAACCTCGATCTGACTTTTTACGGATTTACCGAAGAGGACCTGGATAAGAATTTCTTCGCGGGCAATCTCATCGGATTGGGCACCACCACCCTCCGGAAGATATTGCAGCACCTGCAGAATTGTTATGCTTCCCATGTAGGCATCGAATTCAAATATATCAGCGAGCAAAAGAAGATCGACTGGCTCACCAATGAAATGGAGAAGAAATTCCTGAACCCTATTCCCCTGGATAAAAAGAAACGTATCCTGGAGAAGCTCAGTGAAGGGGTGATGTTTGAAAAATTCCTCCATACCAAATACATCGGGCAAAAGAGATTCTCCCTGGAAGGCGGTGAAACGACCATTCCCGCCCTGGATACGATCATCAATACTGCCGCCGATCATGGCGTGCAGGAAGTGGTCATCGGTATGGCGCATCGCGGGCGTCTCAATATCCTGGCCAATATCATGGGCAAGACATACGAACAGATATTCAGTGAATTTGAGGGCACGGCCAAGATGGACCAGACCATGGGCAGCGGGGATGTGAAATATCACATGGGTTATGGCAGCGAAGTGCAGACGGACACCAACAAGACCGTTCACCTCAAGCTGATGCCCAACCCTTCTCACCTGGAGGCTGTTGACCCCGTTGTCGTTGGTTTTGCAAGGGCCAAGGCGGACGTTATGTACGCCAGCGATTATGACAAGATCCTTCCCATCCTTATACATGGCGACGCATCCGTAGCCGGTCAGGGCATCGTATACGAAGTCCTGCAGATGAGCGAGCTGAAGGGATATAATACGGGCGGCACCATACACTTCGTCATCAATAACCAGATCGGCTTTACCACCGACTTTGACGACGCCCGGAGCTCCGACTATTGTACATCCCTGGCGGCGGCCGTCCATGCGCCCGTGCTCCACGTGAATGGCGATGATGCGGAAGCTGTGGTAAAATGCGCTGAAATCGCCACCCGCTATCGTCAGGAATTCAACATGGATATCTTTATCGATATGGTGTGCTATCGCCGTCACGGACATAACGAAGGCGACGATCCGAAATTCACCCAGCCGCATCTTTATGCGCTCATCGACCAGCATCCCAATCCCCGGGAAGTGTATACGCAGTTCCTTCTCGAAAATGGAGAATCCGATGCCAAGGACCTGGCCAAGGAGATGGAAAAGAAATTCTGGGCTGACCTGCAGGAAAGGCTCGACGAGGTAAAACAACATCCTCTACCCTATCACTATCAGCAACCCGAGGTTTGGTGGCGCAGTCTGCGGAAGGCTACTGCAACGGACTTCGAGCAATCGCCCGTTACCGCGGTCAGCGAGGCGGATTTCCGGAAGGTATTCGACGCTATTATGAAGTGGCCGGAGGATTTCAAGCCCCTCCGCAAAGTGGAAAAAATATTACAGGATAAGGTCAAGCTTTTCTCCGAGGAAGGCAAGGTGGATTGGGCCACCGGCGAGCTGCTGGCCTACGGCAGTCTTCTGCTGGATGGAAAGGATGTACGTATGAGCGGGCAGGACGTTCAGCGAGGGACCTTCTCTCACCGTCATGCTGTTCTGAGGGATGAGAACAACGACCAGTCCTACAATCGTCTGAGCAGGCTGCCCGATGCCAAAGGACAATTCCGCATCTACAACTCGTTGCTCAGCGAATATGGCGTGCTGGGTTTTGAATATGGCTATGCGCTGGCCAACCCCAATGCTCTCGTATTGTGGGAGGCTCAGTTCGGGGACTTCAGCAATGGAGCCCAGACCATGATCGACCAGTTCATCTCTGCCGCCGAACAAAAATGGCAGCGTATGAATGGTGTCACCCTGCTGCTGCCGCATGGATATGAGGGGCAGGGTCCCGAGCATAGCAGCGCCCGTATGGAAAGGTTTCTTCAAATGTGCGCCGAGCTGAATATCGTGGTCACCAATGTTACGACGGCCGCCAATCTTTTCCATGCCTTCAGAAGGCAATTGGCCTGGCCTTTCCGTAAACCACTGATAAATTTCTCGCCGAAGGCCAATCTCCGTCATCCGGGTACGTACTCGAAGATGGAAGAATTTACTTCCGGCGGATTCAAAGAAGTGATAGACGATGTCTTTGTAGATGATGCCAATCACGTGAAGAAGGTGCTTTTCTGCAGCGGCAAGGTTTATTTCGACCTGGCTGAACGTCAGCAGAAAGAAAATCGCAAGGACGTCGCCATTGTCCGGCTGGAGCAGCTGTATCCTCTGCCCCTGACGCAGCTGGAAACGCTGTATAAGAAATACAGTCAGGCAGCTACCTGGTTCTGGGTACAGGAAGAGCCTCTGAATATGGGCGCCGCCAGCTTCCTGCAGATGAACCTGAAGACTATCAACTATGGGGTCATCAGCCGTCAGCCCAGCGCGGCTACGGCTACGGGTTATTCCAAAGTGCATGCACAGGAGCAGGCAGAGATCATCGAGACGGCATTTAGCATTTGATTAGATATTATTTTATATAAACAACACACTCCCCCGGCGGGGAGAAGGAGGATTAAATGATCGATATAAAAGTTCCGGCAGTAGGTGAATCAATCAGCGAAGTGACCCTGGTAAAATGGCTCAAACAGGCAGGCGCATACGTAGAAAGGGATGAAGTGATCGCGGAATTGGAAAGTGAGAAGGCTACGTTCGAAGTCAATGCTGAACAGGCAGGTGTTCTCAAGCCCATCGGCAAAGAAGGTGATACATTGAAGATAGGAGACGTGGTGGCGCAGATAGATGAATCCGCAGCTAAGCCTTCGTCAAATGGGAGTGCGCCCGTAGTAACTGCTCAGAAAACTACTTCTGTTAAGGAAGAAGTTAAGCCTGCCGCACAGGCTCCCGTTACGGCCATATCCAATGATATTAAAGCAACTCCTGTCGCTGCCGCGATCATTTCCGATAAAAAGATCGACGCCGGGTCCATCACTCCTTCCGGGATTGGGGGCAAGATACTCAAGCATGATGTACTGGAAGCATTGGCTCATCCCGGTCGCACCCCCGGAAAGGAGCTCTTTACCCGCACGGAGAAACGCGAGAAGATGAGCAATCTCCGTAAGACCGTCTCCCGCCGTCTGGTAGAAGCCAAGAATACAACGGCCATGCTCACCACCTTCAATGAGGTGGATATGAGCGCCGTCATGGCCCTTCGTACAAAATATAAGGACAAGTTCAAGGAAAAGCATGGGGTCAACCTGGGCTTTATGAGCTTTTTTACCAAGGCCACCTGTTATGCTCTTCAGGAATGGCCGGCCGTCAATGCTTATATCGACGGGGAGGAGCTGGTCTATCACGATTATTGTGATATATCCATCGCTGTCAGCGCGCCCAAGGGACTCGTGGTACCTGTGATACGCAATGCCGAGAGTCTCAGCATGGCGGACATCGAAAAGAAAGTTGTGGAACTGGCTACCAAGGCGCGTGACAACAAGCTCAGCATGGAAGAGATGCAGGGAGGTACTTTTACCATCACCAACGGCGGTGTATTCGGCAGTCTGATGTCGACGCCCATTATCAATATACCGCAGTCCGCCATTTTGGGAATGCACAAGATCGAAGAGCGTGCTGTAGTCGTGAACGGCCAGATCGTGGTACGTCCCATGATGTACCTGGCGGTGAGCTATGATCACCGTATCATCGACGGGCGGGAGTCTGTCAGCTTCCTGGTAAGAGTAAAGGAGTTGCTTGAAAACCCCGATCAGCTGCTGTTCGGGAAAGATCCGGTGAAAGCTT
>Ga0105239_10001097_pt1 | contig 37396 bp, 24 predicted proteins | sample KBSC44metaG_FD_92761 | JGI IMG/M metagenome (GOLD analysis project Ga0105239, IMG submission 92761) | Corn rhizosphere microbial communities from Kellogg Biological Station, Michigan, USA - KBS C4-4 metaG | ecosystem: Host-associated > Plants > Roots > Rhizosphere > Soil | place: Michigan, USA... | reverse complement strand
TCGGCCTCCCCGCCGGTGCTGCCTGTTCGTCGGCCATCTTTACCATCCAAAGAATACGAACTTTTCTCCGCCGAATGCCGCCGTTTTTAAATGCGGAGCGGGGAAGTTTGGCACTGCATGTCCCGTCCAGCGCATAACAGGTGGTAATCGCGTATAATAGCGTGGAATCGTCTGCCTCGCCGCATAAGCCCGGATTCAATCGCGTTGATTTTGTTGATGTTTTGGAAGTTCTGCCCGTAAAAACGTGGACTCTGACCCCATAAGATCGGATTCTCAAAGCGGCTGAACCCATAAGCGTGGATTCGCGTTTTCCGCCGCCTTGATGCGCCTAATATCGATCTATTGTCTCTTGATTTCGAGGCGGCAACAACTCGCCTGACAGGCGAATTCTGGGCAACTCGCACGAACCGGTCGGTCGCCATTCAATGATATCAGAGCCGACTGGGTCGAACCTGCCAGCCCGTAGATTGGGCTGGCAGGTTCGAGATGCTGACAACTACGGCATCCTGTACCGGAAGAAGCTGGTCAGCTCCCCAATCTCCCGGGTGACGCAATCAATGTCTGTCGAATCCTTGACCGCGGTCTGCATTACGATGGACTCCCCGTCCTCCGCCCACCTGAATGAGACGAGCAGTCTCCGGATCGCTTCTTCGTTTTCGCGATAGATTCGCCAGGCCCGGCGGCTCTCTCGTGGATGCAGTTTGATATTGATGACCAACTTATCCGGAAACGAAAGGACTCGGAAGAACAGCTTTCGCGAGGACGTGTAAATGATCATATCGCCATCGCCCATAATGGACGGGATAGTGAACGACGGACAATTACGCTCACCATATCGCCGCAACTGCTCCCATCTCGCTCGTTCCTCGGCCGAATATTCTCTCAGTGGCCCGATCTTGGCAGCGAGAGCGGGTCGTTCTACGACAAGCGCTTCGATATCCCGGTAGTCAAAAGCTGGTGTCAAACCAAGCTTGCGAAGCGTCGATGTCCGTTCAACGGAGATCGTGCCCAGAACGGAGTAGCGCGCGAGGTTCACGTAACGCTTGTGAAACGCCACCGCGGAACTTCGGTTCAGCAACGGAACGCCGGGTTCGTGGAGCAGGAGATGCTTTTGGCTAACGAGGAATTTGATGCCGGTAGACCTAATTCCGGTTATCGCGACGAACTCTGCGATCTGCATTGTGTCCTTTGGAAAATCACGTCTCCCGATAACCGCAGGCTTGCCCCTGTACCTCCGTTTTAGAGGGTGTGGAAACAAAAGAGCCCTCAAACCCGAAGATCGACTTTTGAAGGCAGGTAGCTGACCGTTGAGAACGGCTACCATCGTGCCCGTAACTGAGGCCCCTCTCGTTTGCCTGACGTACCGTTCGAAGCTGACCATATCAACATCGGCTGGTCTTTCAGGAAGGGATTCGAGGATGTTCAGGAAAGCATCGAGATCCGCGCGGAACACATGCCGCACGACCTCCTTGCCAACCCGCACCCCGACCGCGCCGCGCCAGCCCCTCTTTGCCATGCAGACACAAACTCTGTTCGCATCTTGGACTGTACAGCCGAGCGCCGACGCCACTTCCGGCAGGGGCACCAGGGACTTTATCTCATTCCTTAAAGATTCGATTATCTGCGGCGTGTATCCGAGAACGCCATCTTCGGATCTCGTGACATCCAGCTTTGCCCTCTGGCCTAGGACATCCACTCCATGTCTCGTCAGGCCGAGTTCACGCTGCACGTCGCGTCCGTTAGGGGGCATTCCGACGAGGCTCTTGTTGCGCAACGCTCTGCCAAGGGAACCATATCGCCCGCAGGCTCGATTCATCAGCGCAACGAGTTTCCGTTGCAGATCGGGATAACCGTTCTTCTCGTTCCACAAAAGAGCGGCATGGCCGTAGTAGGCCTGCGACGCTGCGCGGAACGCCTTCAGGTCGACGTTGGTGCTGATCCATTCCGAAAGCCGACCTTCGAAATGATCGTCGTCGTGTCCCAAAGCTTCAAACCCAACTTTAGCGTCGCCGACGCGGAGGGGCGGCGTCTCGCGCGAGCGCGGATTGCGAAGAAGACGACCGATGGCCGGGACCATGCAAAGGATTGCATCCAGAGGATATTGATCGAGCATCGGCCTTTGGACGCCCGGTTCCACCGCTCCGAGGCGTTGCAGAATGTATGCTTCGAAGCTTGCTGCCCCTCGCTTGGTGATTTGAGGAGGAGCCTTGATGCCGCCGGGATGGTACCCAAAGTAGGGAAACCGGACCTTGTGGTTTGTGACCTTCTCTTCGGTGATCGAAGTGTCATGGAAGGGGCATGTTTCGAACCGAGAGAAGCTCCACCAAACCCGGGAGTAGGAACCTTCCATGATGCATTCGCCGCAAAAGCGGCGAAGTCCGGTCAGTCGCTCGGTGGCAACTGGATGTCCGCAGAAGGAGAGGTTCCTGTAGCCCGTCGGAGTCCATCGGACGAGGCTCTCCTTCTCTTCGTCGGTGAGAGGAAGCCGGAGAACGGCTTCCAACATGTTCTGTCTGTCGTTAGGGTTCAGACCACAATTCAAGGCGTAGAAGGTCGCCGTACAGTCAGCGTTGTCGGCAACAAGACGGGGGAAGTACGAACGGATTTCCTCGCCGTAGGAAGGCCGCACCCGCCACCGTGAGAAGATTCGCTCGGCGCGGTAGCGATCATGCAGCATGGCGCATGTACCCGAAGTAGTCGAAATCGTCGCCCTTTTTGAGGCGCGAAGCGATGACTTTCCGAAGATGCTCTACCAGGATCCGCGAGGAGCCGTTGTTGAGTGCGAGGTAAGCTGCGGGCTTGATGATGTTCATCACGCGCCCGATCTGCCCCTTGCTGTACCGATAGAGGTGCTCGGCGATATACTCGTCGTCCAGACCGCTAAGATTGGCGAATGGGAGCCGCTTGTCGATCGATCCCAACAGCGCCGAGAACCGCTGCATGTCCGACTTTCCTGCACCCAAGGACTGGAGGACGTCGGCATTGTATCCGCGGTTCTCGAAGGCATCGATACTGTGAACGTAGTCGCTGATACGCTCCTCGCCGACAAGCATGACGGCTAGTGCGTTGTAGTCGACGATCGTCTTGACCAGTTTGAACATCGCCGCCCCATTATCCGGGCGGTCGTAGAACAGATACTGGGCATCATCGATGACAAGGAACTGCGTGCGCACTCTCAGCAGCCGGAGGAGGGCGTTGTTCACGTAGGCGCCGACCCCGCCCTTCATGCTGGTGTGGCGGCATGCAGTCAATCGGTTGAGTTCGTGGGCAAACTCCGTCTGTGTCATGCGAATACTGGCGGTCATGTGGACGACAGAGAAGATCTCGCCTTCGTCGTCATAGGTTGCAGGGTGGAGCGCAGAGTAATAGCGGCAGATCGCGGACTTACCGGTCCGTGAGGCGCCCAACATCGCGCCGACGGTGCCCCTGCCGTGATCTCCGTCTTCGACCGGGAGGTGGTTCGACCTCAGCATCTCGAATCCCGTGTTGAACACGGTGTACTTGACGATCAGGTTGTCGATCATCCACTGCCGCCGGACTTTCGGCAGTTCGCTGGCAGCGATGCGATCGTTGTCAGTTGCGAAAGCTTCGGTATGGAAGCGCGGTTCGGCCGCGGGGAGCGGCGAGGTGGAGTTGGCGGGTGCGATGTGGCTGGCGCTGGTTTTCGCTACGATGTTCATGGTTGTGCTCCTCTCTGTTAAAGATCCCAACCGCCGATGTCGGACGGCATGCCATCGTCGTGCTGGTCGTGGTTCGGTTGCTGGATGGGTTGGGGCGCGATAGTCCGCGCGACGACCGCCTTCGGCTGCTGCTCGATGGGCTGGCGCTGGGTCGGCATGACACCGATAGCGCGCTTGTTCATGCGGATCGGCGGCTCGCGGGCTGGCATGGCCGCAAGATCGAGACGACCCTCGGTGTATTCCACGCGGCCCATTTCGACGACGCGGGAGCGCTGTTCCTTGCGAACGTTGCCCTCGTAGAATCGCGCCAGCATCTGGGCCGTCTTGTACTTCTTGCGGCGGGCGTGAAGCTCGACGAGGGAGGCCTCCATTTCCCTGCGCGCTTCCTCCAGGCCGACGTCGCGGTCCGCCTGCTTTTCCTGCTCGCGCTTGTACTTCACGATGGCGCGGTGGACGTGCAGCTTGAGTCCTTCCGCGTAGCCAGCGTCGGCGTCGCAGATCGGCACCCGGATCCAGCGCTCCGATTTCGAGTAGGGATTCTTGACCTCGATGCTGCCGAGATTTCCCGGGTCGCGCCGGGCATCGTACTTCCGGTTGGACTTGTGCTTCGGGTGTGTCGCGAGAACGACGAGTTCGGCGCACTGGTAAGTGAGGTAGTCCCAGCGGCAACCCCGCGTTTGAATCGTCACCGTTCCGACATCGCCGCCAAGTCGCGTGAAGATGTCGCGATCGATGATCGGAGCCTGCGGCGCGTTCTCGATGAGCTGCTCCCAGCGCTCTGCCGGGACGCCTTTCAACGTTGCAAGCTCACCGATACCCTGCGTCGGCCGATAGTGCTCGACGTACCCGAAGAAGTAATTGAGGAAACCCGTGAACTCGCTCATCGTCAACACGGGAACCGCCAGTTCCTGTTCCTCGTCGTACTCGTCGCGCTCCTTGGCACTACCCTTCGTGGTGCCCGGCAATCTGTGCACAAGTTTTCTGCCAAGGATCCCGAAAAGCACCTCCAGGGCGCCTTTTTCCCATGGGTGGGCGGGCCTGTAAGCCCTTGTTTGAAAGCCGAATTCCTTCGCTGCCGCCCTGATGTTGAGGCCGACAAGATGCTTCGCGTTATCGACCCCAAGGCACGTCGGCGTGCCCCACCAGGGATACGCCACGCCGTCCATGAGCGACGGATCCTTTTCGAACATCGCGTGCTTCAGGCCTTCCAGAAACGTCTGGTAGGATGGGGCGCCGAAGGCGACCCCCCAACCCAGTCTGATGGCTGTGCAGCGATCCCTGAAAAGAAGGAGATCTGGGCGGCCGTAAACGATCGGATACTCGTCATCGATTACCACCAGGTCGACCGTCGTGTGATCGATATCGACAATGCTCAGGGGCGCATCCGGCCGGATCTGCGAGAGAGTCCTCTTGTGCACCCGTTCCGCGTAGTCTTGGCCATGCCACAAAAAGTCGTAGACGTACCGGTTCATCGCGGTCAGAACGCGCTGGATCTTTTTGTCGGGGATTTTGCATACGCCGTTCTCATCGAGGATCAGATCCCGAAGATTATGGCATTCCTCACCCGGTCGCGCCCACTGCATGAGAGTCGACCTGATCGCGTGCCAATCGCCCTGCAGCGCGACTACCTCGTGCGCGGCCGCCCGAATTGCTTCGGCGAGTGCGCTCCCGTAACGCGCAGTCCGATTGCCCTTGGCGGCGTCGTTGTCGACGAAGTTCAGCAAGCGATCGAACTGCTGGCCCGTACGGGCCTTTTTCATTAGTTCATACCACTTCGACCGCCGGGGTGGATTGGGGTCTCCAATCCTTTCCGCAACCTCGGCAACGATCTTTGCCTTCTGCTCGTCGGTCAGTGTCCAGACGTTGTGCTCGCGCATGTAGTCCTCGAACGCGTCGGCGTACTCCAGCATCCGAAGCGCCTTCTCGCGCTTTGGCCCAGTGACGGTGAGTGAGGAGCCCGGCATGTTTTTCGGGCCGTCGCCCGGTCCGATTACAGGACGGATCCTGCCAGCCTTCTGAAGCTCGTGGAGCTGATAGTCGGAGAGCATGATCACATCGTTGGTCCCGATATGGATGAACTTCGACAGAACGGGCGAGTCATTCGTCGGACGAAATGCGCCTTCAAAAGCGAAAAGACCGTATCTGTTTCTTCGAACGTTGGTTACGATGAAGGTCGTTTTGGCTGGGATGTGGAAACCCTGAACGGGCAGGGCCTCGTCGCGATCCAGCGGCAGCTCCAGTTCATGGTAGCTCCTGACCTTCTGAAAGATGATGTCGTCCTTACGCATTGGCGGTCTCCTTCCTTGTTACGACTGTGTTTCCTGAGAACTTCCTGCCGAGATCGACGTCGATCTCTCCGGCGGTGGCGAGCTGCATGACGGCCGAGAAGATGGGATTGCACTCGGTGACGTGACGCGCCGCCGAAGCAGGCTCATCGCTCCACCGGGCGAAGATCGCGTTGTCAGGCATCGACCTCACAAGGTTCTCGATCGTGCTTGGATACGAAGCCTCGCGCACCGCCTTCCGGATCTGCTCCATCCCCTTCGGTTCGTGCCTGGTCTGCTTGTGGCGCCACATCAGGCGCAGGTTGGAAAACAGGGGTTCGAGTCTGATCGTCGTCTCGTCGAGCAGCAGGTATTTGGCCCCTTTCTTGGCGTAGTGACGCTCGAGATCGCCCCGCTTCCGATCGATGCCGGAAAAGCTGAGTTGCACGTGGTACTGCATCACGTCGATGACGAAGACGGCACCGTCCGACCTCAGGACCGCGAGATCGGGAATGTGTTCGCTGACGACCTTCCGGCCATCGGCCTTCGTGGCAATGTAAGGCTCCTTGATGGGGAACTCGGCGACCATTCTGATAGCCGGATCGGTATCCAAATGGATCATCAGGTCTGCCATCAGCGGTTCGCGCGTCCGGACTTCGCCGCGGGAGGATTTGGTTGTCGGGAACCAGCCGGGAATGGTGATGTATCTACTGCCCGGCTTAATCTCCTTCTGAGGAACGTTGTTCGGCCCGAAGACCTCCTTCCAGTAGGCCTCGTTCGCCAGCCTGGTTTCCAGATCGAGATCGGCTAGCTGCGGCAGCGCTGCCGTGGTCTTGCTGTTCTTCATGCTTGATACCCTCTCATTGTCATCTGTCGTTGCTTGGCCGAGGCCGCGTGCCGCTGATCGCGGGCTGTCTTGCGCCTGAGCTTTTCGAATTGGTCCTCAAACCACTGCTCGAGTTCCGGGTAGGTCATTCCTGCGGATAGTGATTGCGGTATTCGACGAGTGCGTCGGATGCGTTTTCTGCTGATGGACATGGCTTCTCCGTTCGCGCCGAGACTGCTCTCTGCGACGTGTTTATGAATTGATTGATGTCTTGCATGCCTGTCGTCGGTGCACCCGATCGACGCCTATTACGAGAACACAGAATGAGCGAAAATCAAGTGGTGGTCGGCGTGATAATCGTCTGCCAACTCACTGACATCGTTTTGCTTTTCAAATTTCTGCGCGTCTCTCGCTCAAGGACACGACCCGGAGTCCATCGCAGGCGCATCGCTGAAAATATGCCGTAAGCATCGCGCAGATTTTCGGATCCCAGCGACAGAAAACGCTGAGTAAAAAACGGGTCCTTCCTCACGCCCGTTAGCGGCAGCGCAAAGGATTCACGTTTGAGGATTCATCTGCAGGATTCGAGCACGAGTTCAGCAGGCCGCCAACGTCATGGGCGGGGCCGGGCGCGTCGTCATCGACGCTCTATTCGTATTCGCATTGCCATCGTGGCGCCTCCATCATGGAGCGGATGTTCGTAGCAGCGCGTGCATATGTTCCTGGTTTGTTCGAATTGTCAAGGGCCTGAAACCGGTATTCTGGTACCGGTTGCCGCGACGCTATACCCGGGATACCGTTCGACTCGGCAATTGCACGGGCACAGCGGGCGGAAGATGGGCAACGGCGACATAAAGGACAAAGGGTACGAGATAGACGGGCTTCCTGTCTGGTATCATCCCCTGCGGTTGGACATCTGGCACAGGCTGGGCGACGTCCAACGCCGCAATTTGCGGGAGCGGGTTCGAGCAGAACAGGAAAACGCCGGAGCCGATACGTCGGAAGAGGCAGTCGAGAAGATCTACAAGCAGGTCGAGTATGCAGACCGCCGCAAGCGCGGGAACTACAGCTTGCAGAGCCTGCTTCGTCAGATCCGAAAGCATCACATCGAGAACGGCGGGCTCATCTTCGACATGGCGCGGATCGGGCCGCACCTCGAAGCAACCTGGAGCGACGGGATCACGTTGAGGAACGTATTTCCGTGGAGAACCGGGATCTATGTGCATATTGGAGGGACACTGGAGTACGATCCAGAGAACCCGGCATCGCTGATCGAAGGCTTCTACATCACCCGCGCCGATAGCCCCGTTCGCGGCTGGCTACTGACCTTCGTGACGAACTATCCCGACTGGGAGCGGCGGGAACACCACATGCCCGCCCACACCCGCAAGAGCTTCGAACGCTTCCTTTCGTTTACGGTCCCCGACAGTGCTGATATCGCCAAACTCGAGTACAGAAAGCTCAAGGTTACAGGCGACAGGGAACTCGCCAAGCACGCCAGTATTTGGCACCTCGCGCGGCTTGCGACGAACGCGATGCTTTACCTGTCACGCGCCCGGCCGGACGTGCAGGGGACGATGTCCATGTTACGGGCGGAGACGAGCGACACGAAGAAGACGCAGATCTACGAGTGTGGCTGCGACGAGATCGATTGGAACATCGACTGGTCGAACGTGACGCTGTCGCCGGGTAGATGGATCGTCGATGATCCGGGCGGCGATGGCAGGTTCATGGTGACGCGGTGGGTCCCGCCGAAGATCGTCCGGCCGCAGGAGCGGGAGAAATTTATGCAGGAAGGCGGCAAGGTGTTGGAGTTCAAGACGAAGAAAAAATAAGTTGTCCGGTGGACGATGGCCCCGCTATCTTGAGATGAATTACAATGTCATGAGGAAAGCATGCCGCTCCGGTGCATCTCGAGTGAAGGCGACGAACTGTCGTTCGAACACGATGCAGATTCATGGGCAGCTCTCCGTGGACGGAATTCTCGCGAACGCCATCTGAAATTCAACTGTTGCGATGCTGGGGTCATCCTAAAGACGTCCTCGCTGGGAACCCGCTACTTTGCGCACCAGGCTCGCGGTGGTTGCGAGACCGCTACCGAGACGCAGGAGCACATTCGGGCCAAGACGATCATCTGCAACGCGCTGAAAGAGGCGGGTTGGATTGCAACTCCGGAACACGGGATGACGGATGCCGATGGCGTGTGCATTGCTGACGTTCTAGGAAAGCGCGCCGCCGGGGCGATAAAGGGAATTGCGTTCGAAGTGCAGTGGTCGCCGCAGTTGGCCGAGACCACGCAGGAGCGGACGGATCGTTATTCCGAGCATGGCCTCAGGTCACTGTGGTTGATGAAGAGGCCAATGCCTCTCAATTCGAAGGATGTGCCAGTCGCAAGGCTGGTTTCCACGGATGACGGGTTCGACGTTTACATCCCCAACGAGGCGCTCATCCGCGGTGCCGACTATATGACTTCGCGTGAGCTTGTGGATCTGGAGGCATCATGGCGTCGATGCGGAACTCTGGCCGAGTTCGTAGGAGGGGTCATCGAGGGACGGTTCAGGTTCGGGCTGGCGAGCGAGTTCGACATCCGCGTCACCGTCGGCGGAGTAGCCAATTGGTGCTACGCATGCGGCGCGGAGAGCCAGCCGGCTACATGGATCGTCCTCGATCTTGGGCCTCTCAATCCCGACTTCCCTAATATTCTTGTAGAGATCCACGAACTCGGCGAAGTCGAAGGCAGCCTTGCCGAGCGGATTCTCGAAAGCATCAACATATACCTTCCGAAGGTAGGGGGTTATCGGCTGGGCAAGCGCAAACCCAAGGAGTCTCAAGCTACCTATCTCGCCAACGTCTGCACGTCATGCGGTGCGTTCCTTTCGCGCTCCTATATTCGCTATCGTTCACAGGAAGACGTCACCCTTCTGAAATTCGATTTGCGGACGACACCGGAGGAACTGGCAACCTTCTACCAGGTCGTGGATCGGTGGTGTTTCGTAGATCCCGATTATCCTCCAGAAAAGGCGATGGTTGGCGTGCACGGCTTCGCGGTTCCGGCAATTCCGTATCCGCGGCTCCGAAGTGACGCCATCACAGACGGCCCTCTCGAGAAAGTTCGACACCTCGGTACTTCGGATTAGGCTTGCCCACGGAACGGCTGATGCCCCCGACGTTCTGATCGTACGCCATCAGTTCGCCACGAACCCGCTTGACCGTAATTGCGCATGCCCCGACGAGAATTGGACTGATTACGCATTGTCGTGGGTAGCCTTGTCGGGGAAGGGCGTCGGTCGATTTTCAGAACGCGAGCGTCGCTGAAATGGCTGTCACTTGTGAAATAGATCATTCGCCAGGCCTCACTGCCTGCATCCCCACCCGGTATGTTTTCAGAACACGATGTTCTCGGCGACGATCAGGTTCACCGTATTCGTATCCTTGCCACGCATTCGCAGGGAGTAGCCACGGCGGACGTAGTCAGCCGCTTCCGTTTCTGATCGCACGCGGATGGCGTTGCTCGCGAGATGCCGGACACGCCCAAGCTTAGGATCGGCCAGTTGGAAGGAGCCGTCGCCGTAGCGGTGCGGAACGAAGATCTCGCCAGTCGTCGGATGAATGCGCTTCATGTTAGTTCTCCTTCTTCAGTAGTTTTGCGATCTGCTTGGAATAGGCTTTCGGATCCAGTCCGGCCGCCTCGGCAACGCGTTTGGCGGCGAAGGCGTCCAGACCTCTTCCACGGGTCCAGGCGCGCGTCTGCTCGACATCCCATCCGATTTTCTCGGCCATCTTTTCGGTCGTCTGGCCATTGAGCCAGAACATCATTCCTGCGAGCGCACCAATCGCAGCGAGGGAGTGTGATCTTGGGGTCCCAGAGTTCACCCACTCCGCGTCGAGCCGTCCGCATTTGAATCCGCGACGGCCGCTCAGCCACTCGATCGCATCGATCGGGTCGGCGTATGCGCGCTCGTCGTCCGGATCGGACTGGAATGCCTTGAACGAGCGGATCGGCTTGTTGCCAGTCGGCCCCATCGCGTTTCTTACGCTTCGGATGTCGACATCCGCGAGGAGTGCGAGATCGTCGGCCGTGAAGACGATCATGTCGCTTGGATCGCCCCAAGACGGATGTGAAAAGACGGTGCGGTGAATGAACTCGATGAGGTCGAGATAGGCGTTTCCGGCGCGATGAATGAACGGGAGCGGGCTGTCGGCGGCCTGTACGATGTCAGAATAGTCTTCGCCCGTCCCATAAGAATCTGTAGGCACTACCGTCAGGAAGTAGCCGATCCAGTCCAGGGAACCGTCACGCTCGTCCTGATATTCGATCTCGTGGATCGGGCTCATTTCGGAAAGCAGTCGGTAGGCACGGTGAACTGTACGGAACAGGTGTGTGTGATCGATGGCGATGGTAGCGAGCATAGTGTCAGCGTCCACCCATGGATCGGTGACCATGCTGATGAGGAGGCCGGAAACGGCTCCGGGAAGCTCGATACCGAGGAAGGTCTCCGCTGCCTTCGTCGCGTTGGGCGTCGCGCCGAGAATGTTCATCATGCCGTCCGCAACGAGCAGCATTGCGAGCCGCATGTCTCGTTCGTAATCCCACCATGGCTGAAGACTTTTCATTCGGCAAAATTCCTTTTCACTTGGAAAAATGATATGCCGACATCATTTTTTAAACGCAAGCGAAAAATGATGTGAAGATATCATTTTTCAACCGGACGGGCGTCGGGTTGTGTGGGCGACGATGTGTGGAGGCAAGATTTCACGGCGACTGATTGCGCCGCCGTTAAGGATACTTGACGGATGTTGGCCCGCAGGCCCTGCAACGGGGCTCCCGGAGCAAATTCTTTTCTGTAGAAACACGCATAAAGTTAGTTCGTGCACCTGAAATGCCATCGCAGAATGCGTTTGGTCTTGCTAGTGTACGGTGAGAAGTTGGGGGAATCATGGGCCAGACTGCAATTGATCTCTATTCCGGCTGTGGCGGAATGTCAGCCGGAGCCGCCGCCGCGATCCCCGATCTCGAAGTAAAATGGGCGCTCGACATCGATGCGAACGCTAGCAAGACGTTCGCAAATGCTCACCCGGAAGCTGTGGTCGACTGCTGCGACGTTTCTCTTGTTTCGGCGGCCGACGTCGTTGAACGGGCAGGGATCGAGAAGATCGACTGGTTTTTTGCCGGGCCGACCTGCCAAGCTGTGAGCACGATGGGGGTATTCCATCTCGAAGACCCAAGAAATGCTCTCTTCGTGCACTTCATCCGTCTGCTCGACGGCTTCACCGCAGCAGGTCGGAAGCCGCAGCATGTCGTGATGGAGAACGTACCGGGGGTCGTCTACGGTCGCAACCTCGTCATCGTGAAGGAGCTGTTCAAGCTCTTCAAAGAGCGCGGCTACCACGTCTTCGCCGACGTTGTGAACATGGCCGACTACGGTCTTCCCCAGCTTCGCAACCGTTTTATCCTGGTGGCGACGGTGGATCCGATCCCTCCGACGTTCCCGCGCCATACGCATGCTCCTTTGAAGAACGGCGACCTGCAGGAATACGTTTCAGTAAGCGAGGCGATTGCCGATCTGATCGATAAGGCCGACAAGAGCCACGTGGCCACGCTCTCGGTCAGTGGCGAGCCGACACCGTTCCAGGCTTTCGTACGAAGTGGCACGGGCACCGCCCCCAACCATCAGGAAACCGGGCTGTCGGACATCAACAGGAGACGCATTGCAACCGTGCCGCAGGGCGGCTGCTGGAAGGACATCCCTCCTGAACTGCTGCCTGACCGCTTCCGCCGGGTTCGTCTGACCGACTACGCGACCCTTTACGGCCGTCTTCACGAGGCCACGCCCTCCTACACGATCTCGGCTGGCTTCAACAACGTCACCTCCGGCTGCTTCACTCATCCGATCCATGATCGCGCCCTGACGGTCCGCGAAGGCGCGAGGCTTCAGGGTTTCAAGGACACTTTCGAGTTTCTCGGCCCGCGGGACGCCCAGTATCGCCAGGTCGGCAACGCTGTTCCGCCATTCTTCATGATGCAGTTGGTCGATCACCTGCTGTCCGGCGAGAAGGGCGTGCCAGCGCGCATTACTGCCGCGGCGCTGGAGAGTGGCAAGAAGCTGCCGAAGATGGTGAAGCGCTTCACGAACAAGAAGAACGACTCCGCACGGTCGCGCGACGGATACGGCGGGGGCACGTACTGGCCAGCTGGCTGGGGCGAACCTATTGCCGCCGATGCGGTCACTGCGAACGGCTATCGGCTCAAGGAAGACATGCCGCTCCGATATCGGCGCCGTGACGAATGGCGCGTCAATCGGGATCGCTTCGTGGATCAGGACATCGTCAAGGTCTACGAGACGCAGCGCCAGCGGTTAGTGCCGGAGGGCACCATTGCTCTTCCACTCATCAAGCAGGACGACGTCGATGCCATCGACCGGGCAATCGTCCAGCTTCTTGCGGTCGTCGGCGCCCGATCGGGATCGCTGGAGGTCGATGCGCCGGTTCGATACCTGCGCGCCCGGATGAAGCTGCTGTACGACCAGTTGAGCGAGAAGCAGGCGGTGGATCTTCCTGCCATGGAGATCCTGGACGAGGAGGATGCCATCCGGTTCGGAAACACTGGTGTTCTTCAGCAGTTCGCCCGGCTCGCGTTTGAAGACTCCGATCTGGCCGATATCGACCCTGTCAGGGGACCGCATCTCGTTCTTCATTGGCGGCACGGGAAGGCGGAGACCATCCAGATCGGGAACGAGCTGCACGCAGAGCCATGATTGTTATGGCTGATACTGATTAGCACTAAACGGGCGGGGACTATACGGGGGAGGGGGCGGTGGCGAGTTTCGAGGAGGAGTGTATCGAGAGGTACTTTCTCGCGCCCGGTGGTGTTGGGCCGATCGGGAGCGTTTACGTTGCCGACGAGGACCTACTCGAGATCTTCGAGGTGGCCGAGCTTGAACAAGCCCGCAGGCAGCTCATCACGTCTCTGCCCCACATCTCGATCTTGAGGTCCCGCTTCTCAGGCCAGACGTCGCCTCTGCAGGGTCGGTCACCTGACTACGTGAGGATCCTCGTCTTCCTCTGCTGGATGCAGACGACCAAGATGCGCCAGCGTGGAGACCGGGATTTCCGTCAGCTGCTATCGAAGCAGCTTGGCGAGGATTTCACCGGGTTCAAGATGAACGGCCTGGACATGATGTGGGAGCACCTTCAGGAGTTCCTCTGGCGGGTGCACGGCATCAAACTCGTGCTTCCCGGTATCATTCCGAGCATCAGCCGCATCGGCCGCACTCTTCAGATGGCCTTCCCAACGTGGCGGGACAAGGCGGCTCTCAGAAAGCTTCGGCAGTATATCGCTCCGGAGAGCCTCCTTGATCCCCTGGTGATCGCCAACCGGATCAATACCTCACGATACCTGCTCGGCGATACGATGCAGTCGTTCGAATATAATTTCGAGAAGTTCGATGAGGCGCGGAAGAGGGGGCATCGCGAATTCGAGGCGACGCCGTTTTGGCATGCTTGGTACGGCATCGTCGCCGAACAGGCATCAATCGAGGATATCGAGGTCGTCGAAAGCGATTTCGGCGGCTACGAGCTTTTCCGGGTTCCGCCCGTTGGTGAACGAGTACCGATCTCGACTCCAGAGGATGCGGCGAAGCTCGTTCCCAAGGCACTTGCCAAGCTGATCTCCAGCGGACTGATTTTTCTTGAGAGCCTTGGCTACGGGACATACCGCGCTCAGTCCAGGACGCCGTCGGACATCCTGCTGATGCATGTGTCGAAGTTCGCCCGGTGCGATCGGACGACGATACGGTCCTCCGTAGCGGTCAACAGCAGTTGGGTCGTAGTTTCGACCCGAGGCAGGCTCGACGAAACCGCCCCCGCTGCGCCGGGAAAGCGTGAATTCGGGTGGCACGACGGCATAAGGATCGGCGGTGGCGCCTATCTCGGCAGATCGCCGCTCACGCCGTCGATATCCGGTCCGGTACCTGAGGCTATCGGGGTGGAAGTCGCGGGAAGGTCTGTCGACCTCGTTCGGGTCGACAACGAGATGGCCTTGTCGCCGGGCGTGTACTCGGGCGCCGCCATCGCCCGAAGCCTCGGGAAGTCGCAGGAAATCCTGATGGTGGTCCGAGCGAACGAAGTCGGCGAGACGCGCAGGCTTGCTTTCGATCTCGCAAGGGATATCCCGGAAGACGACTTCCATCATGGGACAGCGCCGTCGCCCGTATCGGAGATGGAGATTTGGACAGGTGAGAGGGTTCGCCCGTGTGACGAGCTCGTCACGATAGGCGAGGGCCTTTATGAACGCACGGCCCGCGGTCTCCCGCTTTCCGAAGCAGTCGAAATCGTTCGCCGGGCAATACGGTTTACGGAAGACCATCCTTCCGAGTGGGACATTCTGCGCTCGTTTGCCGACGCCGGATGGTTCGAGCCGACGTTCCTGCGTCATTTCCCTGCCCGCCGCCTGGTGCAGCGAGATGTGACGGCATGCTCCGTCGGCGAGAACACCGTCATCGTATGCGGTCCGATGCCCCTGGCGCTCGTAGATCGGTTGTCGGTGGCCGCCAGCGCGGCCGGCGGCGCGCTCGAGACGTGGAACGGTTTCTCGCCATGGACGCTCCCGCGATACGTCGCCCAGCTTCCCAGCAGCGGTGCCAGAAAGGAATTCCTCCATCGAGCAGTGCTTGGCGACATGCCAGCATGGCGTCCGGCCGTGTCGGATCGAGTGGACGACAGCGATCCGCATGGTTTCCAGGTCGTGGGTAAGTTGGTTCGCGAGCGAGGATTCTTCGCGGCGTCGTTCGACAAGGAGATGACCGACGGCCTCTATCGGATAGAGAACCCTGGGGGAAACAGTCACTTCTACTATCGCTCGGTGGTGCCCGGAAAGTCAGCTCACAACTACGTCTCACCCTCGGTGGCTCTACTGTCGCATCATCTTCGGGTCGGCGGCGACGTGCTCGAGATCAAGGATGGCGCACTATTTGCGCGAGCGGCGAGGGTTAAGCTTCCATCAAGTTGGGCAAGATGGGGGTCGAACCTGTCGCTTTGCAACCCCGGCCCTTCCAAAAGGTCGGGAGAATGGCGTTACGAATATCCGGCCGGAGACATTGCCGTGAACGCGATAGCGAAGCTGGTTCCAGTCAGGAAAGAAACGGAATCGACCTCGGGCTGGAGGGAGAGTTTCGTCCGGTCGGCGTCCAATCGTGATCGTAAAATATATGACAACCGCTCGCGGCAGGTTCGCTCGGCGGCACGCATGCACGGGAAGAGTTAGTCGATGTCAGGTACGGGTAAAACAGTATTCGAGGTCATCAGGATCCTAAGCCATGGTGTCGCCCTAGTCGCCGAGGTGCGGGGAGGCGACTCTGGCATTGGTAAGATCCGCGAAACCAGGGAGCCGCGCATGGTGCTCGGCGGCGTCGGCTCTCTCTGGCTGGTTACCGGGGAGAAGGACGAGCCGAAGCTGGTTCTGGAGGACTTGGAGGAGCTGCCCGATGTCAGCTTGCCGATGGTGTCTCCCCTCTCGTCGACGATCCGTGCCAGCTCAGAGTTCGAGCTTCCAGCGACCGTCGAAGCGTTCAATTCTGCGGGACAGCGCAAGACCACCACCTTCGTTACGGTAACGCGCATACTTGCCGCCTACACCGCGCGCAATATCACCTTCGAGGAGGTCGTCCTTCGGCTGCGCGAGGGCAGGCTCGATATACCGTCAAGAGAGATCATCGCAATCGAAGTGGCGCAAGGTGAGTGGCTTACCAATCAATTCGTCCGACTTCCTTCCGGTTTCTACGGGCTTTCGCCCAGCGCGGATCCGCGAGCACTCTTCGTCAAGACTATCGAGAACAAACCTGACGCGATGAGATTGTCTTCAGGGCTACTGGTCTTCTTGTCCGAGCCTCGGTGGAGCCTCGCTACAGAGAAGGATGTCAGACCCGAGAAAGAGGTAATTGAGTCTGCCGAGCGCTGGCTCGATCGTTCGAAGCTCGCTGTCGACAAGAAATCAAATGACGGCGATCTCCTCGACTTGCTCCGACACCATGTCGCGACGACGGTCAATGAAGACGAGAAGGCGGATATTTCTTCGGCTGCTCGGCTCCTGGCAAATCGCCAGTCGATACTCGATGTCATGCCCCAGATTCTAGCGCGGGATCCTTCCTTTCAGGAACGCCTGAGGGAGTTCGAGACCGCGGAGAGGGAGCGCCTAAGAGAAGGGCTTCGATCCAAAGTGGAAGCCGAGATCGAGGCGGAGAAGGCCCGTCTCGACGAAATCCGTTCGGAAATCATCGAAGCTGAAACACGCGTCGCACTCGCGGGCCAGCGGGAACTCCTTCTCAGAAACGAGACCGAGAAACACGACGAGGCCATAAAGGCCCGCATCGCCGAAGCGGCGCGCCAGCTGCAAGACAACGCCGCGGCGCAGGGCGATCATCTCCGCCGCGAAATCGATGAACTGCGAGACCTCGTGCTGCAGATGCCTAGCCATCCCCCGTCCGTCGTTCTTGCGCCGCCCGCAGAGATGTCGGAACCGGCGCGTCCGGCGGACGATCGCGCCAGCGCCCCTGCTGAGGTCGTTGAGCCAAAGGCGGACGATGACGCGCGCAAGAACATCGTTGTGGGCCTAGCATCGGCAACCGGACTGACGCAGTCCGACGTGATCGCAATCCTGCTCAAATCCACAGATGAAGTTCCCGTGCTCATCGGCGAGAAGTCGGCGGCCATCGCGGCCGATATCGTCGCCGCGATCGGTGGCGAGGACAGTGCTGTCGCATTCTGCGATCCTTCTCGCATTTCGTGGCAGGATCTCATGCGTGATGAGACCTCCGGCCTCGCCGCTGCGGTTGCAAAGGCCAAGGCCAACCCGGACATCCTTGTCCCGATTGCTGTTTGCGGCATCACCAATGGTCCTTGCGAGTATTGGATCCCGCAGTTCGTCGAATCCAGGCGCGTCGGTAGACTTCCACGCAATCTCGCAATCGTGGCCAGCGCGGGCGTAGACGGCTCCAGAGTTTCGGTACCGGATTCCATCCTCCGCTTCCTGATGCCCATCGAGGTGCCGGATACCGCAAAGCCCGTCCGCAGGCTCTTTGCAGGATCGTGGCCCGCGGAGCTCGATGCCAACCGCGCAAACCTTGCGGCCGCAATCGACGTTCTCACGCAATCGGAAGCCTTTGAGAGCGGGGCGCTCCAGCGCACCTCGAAGGTGCTCTCACGGGTGCCGACGGGAGGCTCGTTGGCTGATGTCGGTCACGCATTCGTGCGGCAGGCAAAGTGGCTGGCCAGCATTTCCGCGGACGGCCAGTACGAATTCAAAAATCGCTTCAAGAATATCGAGGGCTGAACATGTTCGATCCGATCGGTGGCTTCAACAGAATGATCGAGCAGTTCCTCGTCTATCTCGATACGGCCTATCGTATCGACGATCGGAAGGTGTCCTCGATGCGGCGCGAGCTTCTTTCGACGCCGGGAGAACTCGCTCTCGATCCGATCTTCGAGGCGGTTCCCCGTTACGAGACGGCGGGATATGGCCTGGAAGCGCTGATCCATGAGGAAGGCAAACTGCCGGGTTTCTCGAAACCTGAGCGGCAGGCCTTCGTCGAACTCGCTTTGTCGGGACTGTTCGACCGCGATAGCAGCACCTCCGAGATAAAGGGCGCCTATCAGCCCTACCTTCATCAGGTCCAGATGCTGTCGAAAGGCGTGCAGGACGGGACGCCGGGCATCGTGACCTCTGGTACTGGTTCCGGAAAGACGGAATCGTTCATGCTCCCAATCCTCGCGCAGCTTGCGAAGGAGGCAACGAGCTGGCCTGCGCCTCTGCGCCCGGTCGACGACGACTGGCTCGAAGACGGGAAGAGCTTCCAGTTCCATCGCCGCAACGAGCATCCCGACCGTCCAAAGGCAATCCGAGCGCTGATCCTGTATCCACTGAACGCTCTCGTTGAAGACCAGATGGTGCGTCTGCGAAAGGCGTTGGATTCGCCAGCCGCGCAGGCCGTGATGCAGAAGCATTTCAAGGGCAACCGCCTGTTCTTCGGCCGCTACACTGGCAAGTCTCCGGTGACGGGCTTTCTCGAACATCCGCGCAGAAGCAAGGATAAGTCTTGGAAGAAGCGCAATAGCAGGGCACGCCGCGACCTCAAGGTGGAACTGCAGCGATATCAGTCTATCCATTCGCGTCTGGAAGCGGGTTCCGATCCTGATCTCCACTACATATTCCCGACCACGGACGGTAGCGAGCTGATTTCCCGTTGGGATATGCAGCAGACGCCGCCGGACATCCTCGTCACCAACCAGTCGATCCTAAACGCGATGCTGGTCCGCGAGGTCGAGGACCGCATCCTCAAAGAAACCCGCAAATGGCTGACCGAGAACAAAGACGCTAGATTCTACCTTGTCCTCGACGAGCTGCATCTCGTTCGAGGTTCGTCTGGTGCGGAAATGGCGGGCCTGCTAAAAGTCTTCCTGGAACGGATCGGACTCGCCGACCCTGCTCAAGCCCACAAGCTCAGAATTCTTTCGTCGTCCGCATCGCTTCCCATGGACGACGAGAACGCGGCGGCGAGCATCGAGTATCTTCGGAACATGTTCGGCAACGCGGGAACGGCGGGTGCGGCAGATCCCGACAAGGTCTGGAAGGCAAGCGTCGTGACGGGTAAGCCTATCGTCGTGCCACGGCCCGACCGGACACCGTCGCGCGCCAGCCTTGTCGCTCTCGCGAAGGCCCTTGAGGATCTCGACTATCGAAAGCAGCCGGAAGATCTGCGTCAGCGCTTTATCGACGCAGCGCTGAGCTTGCCAGGAGCTGCGGCTCAGGCTTCTCGGTCGGTGATGCTGGAAGCGACAGCCGCAGCGGCGGCCATGCTCGATTTCGCCATGCAGGATGCAGGTAAGCCTGGAGCGAAAACGCCGCGGTCGGTCGAACAAATCGCGGAAGTGCTTTTCGGCGAAGTTGACAGGGAAGCGGTCCGCGGGCTGCTCGCATTGCGCGCCATTCCCGATCTCCCGGACGACGTGTTGCCCGACGATCTCCGGCCGCCCCGCGGTGCCATCGCAAGCCTGCCGGGCTTCAGGATGCACAGCTTCGTCCGCAACATCGAAGGCCTGTTCGCCTCGGTGGGTCGTGACGAGAGCGGCGCAGTAGCTTGGGGTCGCCCAAGCATCGAGCGTGGCCAGGACTACGACGAGAAGTCGGGTGCCGAAGGCCGCAAGCGCATGTTCGAGATGCTTTACTGCGAGGCCTGCGGCGACCTCTATCTCGGCGGGAAGCGTGGTGAGACCGATCCGGGTGCATCGCGGCGGGTATCGCTGTTGCCCGCGCCACAGGAACTCGAGAAGCTTCCGGAAAGCGCTTCCTCGCTCAGGTTCGAAGACGCAAGTTTCCGCGAGTTCGCGCTCTTCTGGCCGCAGGGGCGCTCGCCGGAACGCGAAATCCGTGTGGACCAGACCCCTTACGAATGGATCGAAGGTTATCTGAACCCACGAACAGGCGTCATCGCCGAGCAGGAAAGCGACGAGAGCGTGAAGGGATACCTGCTGCGGTGGCGAGGCGACGACAAGTTCCACAAGCGCACTATTGAGGACGACGGCACCGCCGTTCCCTATTGCTGTGCCAAATGCGGTACCGACTACTCCGGTCGATATCGGCAGGCCAACTCGAAGAGAAGGGAGGGCCGCCTCTCGCCGATCCGAAGCTTCAGGACCGGTTTTGGGAAGACCTCGCAGCTGTTGGCCACCGAACTCGTTGCGGCTCTGAAATCGCAGGGCGGCGACGGGAAACTCGTTGCCTTCTCCGACAGCCGCGAAGACGCGGCGACGCTCGTCCTCGACGTCGAGGTACAGCACCAGCGCGACCTCAGACGCGAGATCCTGGTCGTCGCCGCCACGCGTCTGGCGGACGATCTCCGCTACACGGACGAGGACAAGGCAGAGCTCGTCAGCCTCAATGCCGAAATTGCCGCGCTCATGGGCGATGGTCATGAGTTCGAACATCTCATGCCACGGCAGAGGGTGCTGAACAGGAAGCGGAATGCCGACGGCAAGGAGCCGAGCGTGCCTCTGAGCGATCTTTTTGAGTTCGCTCGCGAGAACGTCAGGTACGATACCCGCCCGATCCTCAACGAGCTCATGAAGCTTGGGTCGACGCCCGTCGAAGGTGCCGACACCTACAAGAACCGTGTGTCCAACAAGCCGTGGTATGAGTTTTTCGACCGTGGTCATCATGGGGACATAACCTGGAAACGGGAGGAGCTTAACGAGAAGGTCGATCTGCTCGCGAGAGCAAGAAAGAAGATTCAGGACGAGCAGCCGCCGGACGCAACCGACCTCCTGTTCAGCAAGACCTACTTTGCCCTCGAAGAGACCGGACTAGGATGGCCGAGTTTCTACGGGTCCGAGGAGTATACGCCCGAGAAGTCGAAGGACGATGCCATGCTCCGCATTTTCGCGGACGCGTATCGTATCACGCCCAATCCCTACATGGACGAGGTCAAGACAGTTTGGTCGACTGCGCACGAAATGCTTGGCCGCGGCGACAACCGCTTGCGCCGATTGATGTCGAAACTGTTTCCGCAGCAGACCGAAACCGAGTGCGATCTCTTCCTCGACAAGCTGAGGACCAAGCTTCGGCAAACACGCCTGGCTGGATCGATCGACATCAGCCTTCTCTTCTTCCGGGCCGCGAAGCCAACCGGGGCTGCGTGGCGTTGTGATCGGTGTGGACGCGTCCATCTCCACACGGGCTTTGGGAAATGCACGCGTTGCGGCGAGGAGCTGACGCGGACGGACGACCTGACCGCGGAGGTTATCGCAAAGGGGAACTTCCTTGGGCGGCGCGTCAAGCGTTCGATCGAGGCGGACGAACCTCTCTTCCGCCTGAAGTGCGAGGAGCTGACCGGGCAGACGAGCGATCCTGCAGAACGGCTACAGCAGTTTAAGGGCGTCTTCGTGAAGGGCGCCAAGGAGAGCGACCCCGACTTCGCGTGGCGCAAGCTGTTCGACACCGTCGACCTGCTTTCGGTTACGACGACGATGGAAGTCGGTGTCGACATCGGTTCGCTGCAGGCCGTCTATCAGGCGAACATGCCGCCCCAACGCTTCAACTATCAGCAGCGCGTTGGTCGCGCAGGTCGACGAGGGCAGGCGTTCTCGACGGTGCTGACCGTTTGCCGGAGCAAGAGCCACGACATCCACTATTTCCACAATCCAATCGAGATCACTGGATCGGCTCCGCCGCCTCCCTTCATCACCACGGGGCTGACCGACATTCCGTCTCGTCTGCTTCGCAAGTTCTGGCTCGTGAAGGCGTTCGATTTATTGCGGGAGAAGGCCGATCAGGACTGGCCGGGCGACGACATGGTGCCGGGCGACATCCACGGCGAATTTCTCTATTGCAGCGAATACTTCCGCACCGATCGGAACTGGTCTGCAAAGCTCGCGGAAGCTCTTGACGAGACAGACGATCACCGGAGGAAGCTCGCGCAGGTCCTTGCCGATGCCTCGAAGTGCGATGTCGACCGGATCCTCTCGGCGGTGACTGCCGAGAAGGTGCTCGAAGCCATCAACGGTCTCTTCGATGAACTCGGGCAACAGCCTGTCGGCATTGCATCCGCACTGGCGGAACGTGGCCTGCTGCCGCTCTACGGGATGCCGACGCGCACCCGGAATCTGTATGTCGATCTCGCGAAGGGTAAGGCGAGGGATGACTTCGAAGCGGACTGGGACACCATCGACCGCGATCAGGATATGGCGATCTTCGACTTCGCGCCGGGGAGCGTTCGAACCCGGGAAAAGCTCCGTCACCGTTGTATCGGGTTTACAGGTGTCCTGCCGAAGCCGGACGAGCATGTGACCGACTTCGGCACGCCGATCAAGCCTTTCGGCGAATGGTGGAGGGACGACTTCCAGCTTCGGTTCTGCAGCTCCTGCGGCGCTTGGAGCAGAGGCGGCAACGAAACTATCGAATGCCCCGCATGCGGCGCCGCGACGACGGATCCGGGTATCCGCTGCATAACACCCTCTGGCTATCGTACGGAGTTCCGTCCGACCGATGAAAACCTGGCATCGAAGGTGGGCCAGCGGATGACGCTTGCGAGCATCGGGAAGGTCGACAAGCACAAGACAGACGCAAACCTGCGGGTGAATTTCGCCGAACAATCCGAAATCTTCCTCGTCAATCCCGGTCAGAGGGACGACACGGACTTCACCGGGTTCCAGTTGCAGGAAGCAGTCGATCAGGACGCGAAGCGGATTTCGTGGTGGCCGAGTACCAAGCCTCTGGTGAAGCTGTCGAAGCAAGCTATCAGCGCAGACGTCGTTGCTGAAGACCAGGGGGCGCGCTACCGCGCGGACGAGAACGTCATCAGCGCATGGCTTGCATCCACGAAGATCACGAACTCGCTGCAGATCAGTCCGATCCGGATGAATCCGAACCTCAGGCTCCTGGATATGGATGTCGGCCTGTCGATGAACCGCCGAGAACCATCGAGAACCAGCGTCCGCGCCGCGGCGATTTCAGCAACCGAGATTTTGGTGCAAAGGACAGCATTGGATCTCGACATCGCACCGGAAGAGTTCGACGCCCTCGCGCCGAACATCATGGTGACAGCGACTGGCGAGCGACTTCCGTATCTGCAGATATCCGACGCCCTGCCGAACGGCTCTGGCTTCTGCCGCCATCTCCTCGGCGACAGCACTATCCCGGTTTCAGGTCTCATCAAGAGCATTCTGGACGAGGCGGAGGAATGGCCGCGGCGCGCAGTTGCGCAGGCTGCACACAGGGCAAGCTGTGGTTCTTCGTGCTACCGCTGCCTCCAGCGATACAACAATAGGAATTTCCACGGTCTCCTCGACTGGCGGCTGGGGCTCGCCTACCTCCGTGCCATTGCCGATCCGTCCTACGACGCCGGGTTCGACGGCGGCTATGGCTGCTTCGAGGTGTCGGACTGGGCGGCGTCGGCTATGGATCTTGCAGAGCAGACCAAGACCTTCATCCCGGGCAACACGGTAGCGCGCGCCAAGGGCCGGGCGGATATCCCGACGTTCTCGCTAGACGACAGTGGCAGCCGATGGGGCGTCGTGGTTCATCCGCTGTGGGACGCGAGGAAGCTGTTCGATCGGCTTGGTCTGGATCGATCCCACGTCGCCATCGACAGCTTCGAACTTGCTCGACGGCCGCTACACGTCCTGCAACGGGCGCGGGCCATGGTGAGGTAAAGCGGACACTCTCCTAGCTTCGACTGTGGCGGCGATATTTTCAACGATCGTCGCCACGCCCTCGTGTTCCCAGAATCTGAGCACCTTCCAACCGAGTTCCGCGAGGTGCGCCGTCGCCCGCGCATCTCGTGCTCGGTTGCGTTCGATCTTCTCGAGCCAGAAGTCTGAATTCTTCTTGACCGATGGTGGATGTTTCTCGCATCCATGCCAGAAGCATCCGTCGAGGAAGACGGCGATCTTCAGCCCCGGAAAAGCGAAATCGCATGTCGTGCGCTTCATACCAGGGATCGGGTAGTGGATGCGATAGCGGAGCCCGCGGGCATGGAGTTGCGAGCGGATAGTGCGTTCGAAGAGGTTGTCTTTGCGCGCGGTGCGCTGCATTCGGCGGCGAACCGCTTCGGTGACTTGCAGGGTTAAGGGCATGAAGTCGAATTACCACTACGTTGCGGCTAGATCGTGTCATGCTGGGAGGTGGTCGGCGCCCCGTGGTAGGCTCGAATCCGCCAGATGATGAACTCGCCAAAAAGATGGATGAGCGAGCGATAAACGTGTCTCGTAGACATTTTCGCGGGGAAGTGCGAAATATTACCCTGAAATGCGATGAAATCCTGCGTCTGAGCTTCGGTTATGATCTCAAAGATAGGCATTGCAACAATTTTCGTTGGTTCCATAGGGCTGCCAGCGCTCGCTGAACAGGTGAAGGCACCTGTCGAGATATGGACCGTAATAAACCGAGAGCCCGATCTTTCCTGCGAAATTGAAGACATAATTTCCAAGCAGGCTGAACAAGCGACTTCGGAAACAAAGGCGGTTGTCGATGAAAAGCAGAAGGCGATCGAAAGCCAGAAAAATATAGCTCAGAACGCCGAAGAAAAGCGAAAAAACGGCGACTTTCGAATTGAGACAGGCCTGAAACGGACGGGTTTCAGCCTCGATCTTCCGGAAACGGTTATCAAGTTTGATGATAAGAAAATAGACACCGTGGAAGTAGCTGTTAAGCGGACCGCACTTCAGATGGTTGTGCCTGGTCAATGCAGTATCGGCAAATGGGACGTTCCTGAGTTCCGCGGACTGTCGGTCAGAATGGTCACCCAAGACATCTTGGTACCCTGCCCGAAAACGAGAACCATAACGCTTGATCTCCCTCAGTTTAAAAGCGGACAGACCACAATTCGTGTGCCTGAAGCGACTGTGAGAATGGTTCGGAAAGACGTGTCATTCAACGTACCCCAGTTTACCTACCGGGATTTCGAGAAGGACGAGGACAGCGCTTTAAAGAAAATTGATGCAGAGACGGTCCTCTTGAACCGAGCTGTAGAGGAAATCAAGACGCGGCATAAGGGAGTTACAGCAGAAGCGATCCGCCGGACTCTGAAAGATGCTGAAACTGAGATGATGGGCCAGATAGATGCAGCACAGAAGGCGACCATCGAACCCAATCGTCTGGCTTACATCAAGCTGATCGAAGCGCGCAAAGCGGGAGTTGAGGCCCTCAGGCAAGCTGGGGTGAAGGATCCTGAAGCGGAGTTTCCCTTCGAAGACACTGTGGGCCAATTCTGGAAGTACGAACTGAAGCTTCGCGAACCATTCGATGACGCCCGTGCCAACGTTAATGAGATGATCTTGCGGTTGGCACATCAATACCTTGATGCCGTAGTCGCGGAAGTTGGTGAGGAAGGTTTCTGCGGGCCAATACCGCGCGGAACTCCGGCAACGGTGCTCCCACAATGATAGCGCGTCGTTGGGCAATCGTCATGATGATCGCAATGGTGACCTTGCCGCAGCCCGCGAGCGCGGAGAGCGCGATTTTAAGGTTTTTCACAAAGTGGTTCGCATTCGGTAAAGACGTCAACGATACGACTGGAGAGTTAAAGGAGGGGCTTAACCTCATGGGCCGCGTTTCTCCTGAGCTTGATGAAGACGTTGAGGATGTATCGAAACGATCTCAAACTTTTCAAGTTGCAGTGCCAACGATAAAGCCACCGAAGTTCAGTGCTGACGAGTTGTTTTCAGGTGATCCCGATAAGAAAAAATCCATCCAGGCGGCATGGGACGACTACCTGTCCGATGAGAAAGAGCGCTTAGAAGCGCTCGAGCGACGCCGGGACGCACAGCAGGAGTCTCTCGATCAATATCGCGCAAAGCTTCATTTCGCGGGCGAATACAAGAAGTTTCTTGAAGCTTTGGCAGAGAATCCCGTCACTCCGAAGCAGTATGAAATGGCTAAGAAAGCCGTTACCTTGGAACCGCTCGAAACGCAGTATGGGACAATCATCCTCAACTTTGAACGCATCATGAAAGACTATGATCGTAAGATCGATCTGCTGAAAACCAATCTGCAACGGGACCGCGATATTAAAGCCTTAATTGATGGCGTGCGGACTCCAGACCGCTCTAGTCCACCAAGTGCTAACAACGGGTCCGCTACAAGCGGATCAGCAAGTTCGCCAAGTGATCGGTCGTACGTCGACAAAAAGATCGATGAGGCGGTGCGTCTTGGTGACTCTGCAGCCAATGCCGCGGAAAATGAGAAGCATGAATTACAGCAGCAGAAGGCGTCGACCGACAGACGTAACGACGCCATAGCCGGATCACAGAGGCAATCAAGCGATGGGGCGACCGGAACGTCTGTTGATGCTTCTGGCGGGCAGGGTTCTGGCACCTCAGGAAGTGGTGCCGACGCCGGCGGCACCGGGCCAGTGACGACGTTGCAGACCACGGTTCCATCCCCGGGCGCGAAGTAAGGTACTGGACCGCATCCGGCTCCGAAATGCCGAATTAAGGTCCTTGACGCCATCCTCGATGTTCTGTATTCGTTCTCGCGCTATGAGAACCTTCGCACGCACCTCGTTCCGAATACGCTGACGACGTCCGGCTCCGCCCGGTGTCGCCCAGTTCTGCGTTTTCGATTTCGAGGGATGCCATGAAGAGCATTCATCCTGGCCGCAGGAGCGATGACGCTCCACGCCCGGTTACGTTGCCTGCAATTTCCCATACCGAAGCCACGATCAAATGCGTTGGCCCTGCCGCGTTCCGTTCGGAGCACGCGCGCGATTTCGCCTGCCTGCTCGATCTCGATCCCGAGGTCGTCCGATGGAGTTCGGCGCCGCCGTTGCTCCGGGATGGCAATGACGAATACCAGCTCGACTTCGTCGTCATCACCGATGCCGGATCCTTCCTGATCGATGTCGGGCACGAAGAGCCAAGATCGCCGCCATGGGTCACATCGCTCGCTGAATCCATGGGTCATCAATATCGCCCCGTTGCCATGGTCGAACTCGAAGGGAGCTTCCGGCTCCGCAACAGTAAGGATCTCCTGCGATATGGCTTCTATCGGCCACCACTCGGCGACAGGATTCGACTTCTCGCGGCATTAGACGACATGGGATCGCTGACAGTCGCCGAATGCATGTCGGCAGTCAGGGAAGGGCGGCCGATGCCGACCGTGGCCGCGCTCATCCTCCAAGGATTCCTGGGGATCGATCTGGACGATGCTCTGATCGGTCCTGATACCCAGGTTCGCCGGATACGGACCTGACGTGACGCGCTGATGCGCAGGATCCAACGTCACCATTCAGCTTTTCCGGGAACACAAAAATGAGAATCTCTCGCACTCGGCAGGGATACAGCCTGCCCGAATACATTGCCTATGCAGGAATCTGCGGTGCCATCCGCCCCTATGCGCGCGCCGACCGCTTCGCCGTGGCTCTCGTGCTCTCGAAATGGGAGGAGAGGAGCACCTACCTGAGAGCCGCTGCCGCCTATCTGAATCCTAGAGCCGATTTCCGCATTTCGGATCGGGTCTATGTGGGCGACGCCAAGGAGGAGACATACGACACGATCCTGGACGACTTCGCGAACAAGCGAACCATCGTCCTGTTCAAGGACGAAGAGGAAGTCCCCAAAGACATCGCGCTCGCATTCGATGCCGTCGTACGGGTCGATGCGCCGTCGGCGCGGCAGGTTCGCGGCGTCGTGAAGTGGGTCTATGGCATCGACATCACCCCAGACGAGGCCGGGGTCCTCGCTCGAAGCAACTGGAGGCGGCTGAAGCTCGCCGTGATGCGTGGCCGGCCAATGTCGCGGGTGCTGGCGACGCTCGAGAAAATCGAAGCTCTCAGCGCGTCCGGAGATGGCCGCCCCGTAAAGGTTCCCGTCATTCCTCATGAGGCGACTTTGGACGACATGGCGGGGTACGGCGAGGCGAAGGACTGGGGACTGGATCTTGCCCGCGACATCGCCGACTGGCGAACTGGCTCGATCTCCTGGGACGAAGTCGACAAGGGGATCTTGTTGTCCGGCCCGCCTGGGGTCGGCAAGACCATCTTCTCACGTGCGCTCGCAGCGACATGCAACATGGAGCTCGTTCCCGCCTCCTACGCCAAGTGGCAGGCCAAGGGTCATCTTGGGGATTTCTTGCGGGCGATGCAGGCAAGCTTTGCGGAGGCCAAGAAGAAGGCACCAGCAATCCTCTTTCTCGATGAACTCGACGCCTTCGGAGATCGAGCTTCCACCGGAAGCAGCGACAATGCGAGCTACGATATCAAGGCCGTGAACGGTTTACTGGAACAGCTCGATGGATTGGATGGCCGCGAAGGTGTCGTGGTGGTCGGCGCCTGTAATCATCCCGAATGGATCGACTCCGCAATCACAAGGCCGGGGCGGCTCGATCGGCATGTTCGAATTCCGCTGCCTGATCTCGAAGCCCGCGCTGGGATCTTCTGCATGCATCTTCGCGGGGCTCTCACCAATGGCGAGCACAGGGCTTTTGCCGAAGCCACGGAAGGCATGACAGGCGCTGCCATCGAGCAGATCGTCAGAGACGCCCGTCGCACGGCCAGAAAACGCCGACAGCGGCTGTCCGCAGAAGATGTTTTTCGCCACGTTCCTCCGGTGGTCGTCATGCCGCCTCAAGTCGTTCGCGTGAATGCCATTCACGAAGTCGGGCATGCCGTGGTGGGCGCCGTCCTCGGCATGGACCTTGAAAGTGTCTCCATCTCGAAGACGCTGAGGTTAGCGCCGCGACAGCAGGCAGTGGGGAAGGCTGTATTCAAGCGCGACCCGTGGGCACGCAGGACGAAGGAGCATTACCTCGACATCATCGCCATGACGGTGTCGGGTATGGCGGCCGAGCAGCTGTTCCTCGGTTGCTGGGACGATGGCGCTTCCGGCGGGGCTGGATCCGATCTTCACGAGGCGACGATGACGGCCATCGCATTGGAGCGATCCTTCGGCATGGGCCAGAAGCTCGCTTCGTATGGGCCGATCGACGGGAAGATCGCCGGCGAGATCAAATCGCTCGATGCCGCCCTCATGGTGGAGGTGGACGCCATCCTGCGGAAACAGCTCGACCGCGCTATGACTATCCTCGAGAGGCATCGCCATGCGGCCCTCAGGCTGGCCGACGAACTTGCCGAAAAAGGGGAGCTGTCGGGCAGGAAGGTGTTGGATGTCCTCGACCAAGACGACGGCGGCGATCTCTTGAGGTTCGTTCACGGCCCTTGATTTCGAAATGCGGGCTCGATATGCAATTCGACCATGAAATCACGACAACCGGGTCGACAAGGGAACTTGGCGGACGGCCGTGAGAGCGAGCTACGGACCTTGGGACAGGCGTGAGATACCGCTCCTCCCAAGGTTTCCAATCCCATTCAGCGCTTCGAGCAGGTCTTCGGGATCGGTTTCCGAACTTCAGTCACAGAGCTGCGATACCCGAAGTCTAAATCAGAACGAGTAGTCGGATCCATCCTCCGGTTCGTCCTCTACTCCATCCGGCCATAAGCGACGCACGTCGGCTCGTAGGGCTGCGATGGCGTCGAACGCATCTTCCCGGCTCATCTGGAGCACGTCGGCCGCATGCAGGACTTCCTTCTTTTGAAGCAGATGGTTCACGATCTTCACGGCGTAAATTTCGACGCTCTCGCCGTAGGCTCTTTCTGCCTTCGCGACCGCGCTGGTCGGAATTTCACCATAGGCCATGACAAGACGACCCAGATCGATTGCATCCCGGTATGCCACTGCACGATCCAGGCACCGATCGGCATTGGCAAGGAGCTTTTCTGCAAACATGTCCGAAGTGGAGAGGACCGGAACTCCAAGATTTTCGTCCAGCTCGCCACTCACTGGAATGCGTTCCTCGCGAACGATCTCGAACTTTATCGGCTGGTTTTTGTAGACGAGGAACATCCGAATTCCGTATCGGTCGAACCTGGGTTCGCGGGCGGCCTTGACGTCCTCGCCAAACAGACCAGCCGGACCCGATCGCTGGGCAGCCATCCTAAGTTCCCGGTATCCGTCCGTGTCCGCACAGAGAAAATCGACATCGAGGGACTGGCGGTACTCGCCGTGCTTGAGGACGATTGCAGTCCCTCCGCCGAAATAGCAGCCGCAGCTTTGGAGGAAGCGACCATCCATTGATCGAAGGATTTCGGCGATGTTCTCGTGTTCTGGTTTGATGAATGTCATTTCAGGCCCTCTCAGACGAGAATCGCGTCCAATAAGGCAAGAAACTACATCAATTTGAAGCCGTGACCGAATTCTTCGCCTAGCTCGTTGATCAACATCAGCTCCCTTTGGGTCAGATGATCACGATCAACAAAATGCCAGTTGCGTTCGTACAAGGCGAACACTTCATCCGCGTCGATAGGACGACGAGGATCGCGATTCCAAACAAGCCTGTTAAGCTCGGGAAATTCCGCGGGAGTAATCTTGTTTCCAAAGTGCATTGTCATAGCGATAGTCTTCTACCACATTCCGATGCCATGTGAAAGCCGCCGCGCTTTTATGGTTCCCACCGTAGATAGGAGCAGCGAAGCCCGATTTTAAGGATCGCCTGGCCGCCAAACCGTCTCATGCTGCCTTTGTGTTCACTTTCTTCAAGTATTGGAAGGCTGGGGTTCCAGACAACTCGTCGGTGATCGGCGTCGGCATCGCCGAGAGCAGCTTGGCGGCAATCTTGTGGGAGGCCTCGTTGTCCTCGCCAATAACCGCCTCGATGTAGAACGTTGTGATCGGCGTCCTGCTGAAGCCGTTCGCAAGCTCCTTCATGGCCGCTGTCACGATGTCTTTGCCCTTGCCCTGTCCACGGTACTTTTCTGCCACGGCGTATCCGAGATGAAAGCACTGCGTGCGGTCGATCGGCTCGACGAGCGCGAATATCGCCATCGCGGTCACGGTTTTTCCGTCCATGCGCACATAGGTGAAGCGTGGCTTTCCAGTCGGCTGATCGACATGGACGAAGAGATTCTTGTCCGTTTCGCATTGCTGAAGCTTCAAAGATCCGCGGGGCAGCTCGTGCTCAAACGACTTCAGAGCGTCCATGGGATCTGTCATTGCAGGCATCCTAATCTCCTGTGAATTGCGGTCGCGGATCGCTGAACCCCTGGGTGCGACTGCGACCAATTCGTTAAACTTGTAGATTACATTTCTCTTCGATGCAGGATCGACTTATCGCCGGTTGATTTACCACATAAAATTGTGCGGTAGATACAGCGCGCGTCCACATGGCGCGAAACTGGGGTTTGCATGGCGAATACAGAGTATCGGGATGCCGTTCGGATACTATTCCTGCTGAAGGAGGGGTCTGAACCCAACAAAGATCCAACCACGTCGGAAGAGTTTCCGCTCAGGTTCGAAGGAGAGACGCGCCTTCAGGCGCTGGATTTCTGGATTCGATATCCGGACTATCTCGCGGACGAGCTTGTCGCACAGTTCGAGGAGGGCGGAGACAGGTTCTACCTGGATACCGCAAGAGCGATCTTCAACGATGACGAGCCGTCGGAAAAGACGATACCCATGCTGCGACGGTACTACGGAGCGTACGAGCGGCTCGACACAGTGCTCGCCATCCTTTCCGTGCGAGGACTTGTGCGGCCGCTCACGCTTCATCATCCTACGACCAATCCCCAGCACTTCCTTGTCAGCAAGACCGGAATCGAGATCGCCGAGCAGATCGTTCGGGATCACCCGATTTTCGACTGGTACGCGAAGAGAGCGAGACTGGTTCTCCAGGTGGCCAACGGGAGGGGCGGGGCCGTCCTCAAGAAGCGGCAGCACGAACAGAAGGAATATCACGATGCCCAGATCGGCGATCTGATTCCCACGATTGCCGAACGCGTTCAAACGAAACTCGCGGAGATCCATTGATGAACACCTCGATTGCAGCCCGCGACCAATGGATTGCGCAGATCGCCAGTAAGACTTCCTCGTCCGCATCAGAGGTGGAAGCGTTGCTCAAGAAACACGGCATCGATCCGAAACTGACGCACTCTGTGCCCAAGCGCCTGCAGATACTCTCACTGAAATTTCAGGGACAGAAGACGGGCGAGTACGAGACGACCGAGATCGACTTTTCCCGCGAGAACCTGTCGCCCGGCCTTCACGCCTTCGTCTCGAATGGAAATTTCAAGGGCAAGACGTCGTTGCTCAAGATGATCCGATGGGGTCTTACGGGCACGCGTGACCTCCCCAAGGACATGACGGGCTGGTTCCGATCCTTCACCCTACGCTTTAGCCTCGACAGCGATTTCTACGAAGTGCAGCTCTCGGATCCGGAGAACGGCCGGGGACGGCTTGTGAAATTCGTGCGCCAGAAGGAGTTTGTCGTCGCCGAATTCTCGGACCCGCGGCAATTCAACGAGTCCATGGATGGCTTCTTCCTGCACGAACTTGGCCTTGAAGCGCTGGACGTCATTGCGGAGCAGCAGGATGGAGGTGTCGAACAGCGGCACGGCTGGAACTGGCTCTTCGGTGCGCTGTGGATCGATCCCGATCCGAAGGTCGTCTTCGGGGGCGGCGACACCTCGCACGGCAAACCCATCCGCATGATGCAGATGTATCTCGGCCTTCCATGGATTGCGACACGCGCATCGCTGATCGAAGCGAGAAAGCGGCTCGAGATCGACAACAAGCAGAGTGCCAAGGCTGCGAGGCAGGTCTCGACTGCGGCGATCACCCGACTTGCGGAGTTGCGGAAGGCGCGTGATCTGCTCGCCGCCGAACAGACGGAGACGACATCCGTCGCTGAACTGCGCACCCGCTTCTCGGAGAGCCTGACGAAGTACATGTCCTCCGCCGACAAGGTGCGGCGCCATATCATCCTGATAAACGAGATCGAAGCCGAACGGCGCGGCGCGGAGGAGGCCACCACGGCGGCAACGAGGGAATTGAACGCCTTCCTCGAAAGCCAGGCCGCCGGCCGCGTGTTCAGGAAGCTGAAGCCCGTTTCCTGCCCGAGCTGCGAGGAAGTCTATACGGATGCCTATCGCGAGGAGCGTGAACAGCACCATGACTGTGTTGTATGCGGACGCGAGGATCACAGGGTCGCCGACGACGTCGAGGGCGTCGAAGCACGTCTGCGGGAGGCCGTGACCGAAGCATCGCAGGAAAGCCGCAGGCTCCGCAGCCGCCTGATCGACGCTACCAAGCGCCGGACTGAAGCGGAAAAGGAAAGGGATCATCACGATGAAGAATCCAAGGATCTCGAAAAGGAAATAGAGGCGATCCAGTCGCGACCGGATGGTCAGATGGAGCTCGTGAAGCTGTCGGCGCAGATCGAAGAGCTGGAGAAGATGGTCACCGATGATCCGGTTGCCGAAGTCGACGACATCAATTTTCTGGACATCGCCGCTGAAGCCACCAAGGACCTGTATGAGGACGATCAGAAAGCCATTCTCGGCGAGGTGTCTGACCTGACGGCGAAGTTCGCGCGCGCATTCGGTGTCGAAGACCTGAAGAGCGTGAAGCTCAAGGGAAACACCCACATGGACGTCCACACGAAGGGCGGCAAGAAGAACTTCGGCGACTGCACGGCGGGCGAGAAAATGCGTCTCAAGCTCGCTGGAACACTCGCAATGATCCAGGTGGCGGAAGAAAGCGGGATCGGTAGACACCCAGGCGTCCTGTTGGTGGATTCTGTGAAAAGCCACGAGGCAGTCGAAAAGAACGTCGAGGCGATTGTCACGGGTCTCTCCGAACTGCGAACATCGTTGCCGACGATCCAAGTCTTTCTTGCTGGGATCGAGAGTGACGCAATTCTGGCACATGTCCCTTGCGACAATGTCGTGAAGAATCGGGAAGACGGTTACCTGTGGTAGGCCACCATGCATTACGACGAGATCATGGAAGATATCCTTGCACGGCAGGCGGCGCCGAGCGTGGACGCGTTCGGCGGGATTGACCGTGTCCTTTCCGATGGACAGGCCATCGGTGCTTCGATCTTCTCGGATCTCATCGTGGAACTCGTTCTTCCTTTCCGGTCGCTTCGCAAGGCCGAGGTCGACAGGTTTATCGAGAATATCCTTATTTCCATCGACCGCGGCGCGGAGCTGGACGCGATTGCCAACTATCTCCTCGCCATTGGGTACGAGGATACTCAGACCGAAAATGCCGTCTTTCGGCGCCTGCTGGACATCTCCCGTCAGACCAGCCGTCCCGTACGTCTCCGCATGGCGGCATTGAAGGCCGCCCTAGGTTTTGCCCGGGACAACGCCATACGGCTGACGAGGCTGATAGCCGATCTGGTCGATACCGATCTCGGGGACGACCCCTCGTTTATCGCCCATGCAGCCCGCATCGCCGGGATTCTATCGGCGAGGACCCATAATCCGGCACTGCTCGAGTTCCTCAACGCGGCGCGAACCGTCAGCGGCAGTGGTGATCAAGTTCATCTCGAGCTTGGGCTTGTCGCCCTGCATTCTGCTATCGAGGGCAAGGATGCCGATGAAATACTTCGGCATCTTCGTGACGCCCACTGTGAATTCGAGGCGGCGGCCAATCTACGCGAAAGCAGGTACGACGCGCGGATCTTCAGCTCCGCCGTCGAGTTGCTAATCGACTTCCACGAGAACCAGGTTGCCCCCGATTTCGACGCGATCCTTGCCCGCCTCAGGGAAGACGCTTGGGCCTACACGGTCTATTCCGGCGCGGATGCAAGCGACCCCATCCTCGGGGCGCTCGCGAGCCAGACGACCGCTCTCGTCGTGCTGATCGAGAAGCTTTCGGCCCTGGACCGCCGTCTGAACGACTTTTTCTGGCTGGAAGCGACGAACCTGATCGAAACGCATCTGCTCTTTGCCTATGAGGCGAACCGCACCGTGTTCGCGGCCGAGCCGGGCAAGGGACTCGACTGTGTTATCAGGCCCCAGATCGAAGCTCGTATCTTCGCCAACCGCGCGCACGGTATGGCCGTCGTCGAATGGATCCGCCAGCACGGATCCGAACACGACTCCCGGCTCGTTCGGGAGCTTGACGAGGCGGCGCGGCGGCTTTTCCGGGAGGGCGGGGGTTTCCCCTTGGGCGCGGATTTCGAAAGCCCATCGGATTCCGCCTCGAAAGGTTGGGCACAGTCCATTGACCCCGGCAGAAATGCCATGCTGCGCGAAATCCTGGCCACGGTCGAAACCCAGCATGCCGCCAGCGCGACGCGGCCAGTGATCGCGATGATCCAATCTACGGAGGCTGGCCTTGCGAGCGTGGCCGATTACAACGATCCCTCGGTGAGGAGGGCGTTCAACACGCTCGTCTACCATCTCGCCGTGTTTCTGGAGTTGAAGCTCGACGGATCACGGGAGCAGGACAGATTCTCCAGATATCTCTTCCAGCATAGTCCTTCTCCGCCGGAGAGCGATCTGCAGCAGGATTTCCTGCGTCACGGAAAGGCAAACCGCCTTCCGGTCGACGACGAGGTAAAGGGCATCGCAGGCGGACGTGCCGACATCAGATACAAGGCGGATCCTCACCGCATGATCATCGAGGTGAAGAGGGAACTGTCAGACGCTTCCTTCGACAACCTGATGCTCTCCTACGGAGATCAGACTGCCATCTACCAAGCGACAAACGTGAAGCTGGGCGTCATGCTCGTGCTGGATCTTTCCAGGCCGCATCTGAAGCTCGCCCACATGGACAAGTGGTACGAGACGCGGACGGGTGACCTGCTTGGCGACGGCACCCACAGAGGCGTCCTCGTCATTAAAATCCCGGGGCGCCGGGGCGTTCCCAGTGGCGCGACGGTCGCAGCGAAGGCCGCGAAAAGGTCCAAGAAGGCGATGCCCACCAAGGCCACGAAGACTGGAACCCGCCCGAGGAAGGCGTCGGAAGCGGGGACGACGAAGACTAAGGCGCATTAGCCCGACTCGCCTGACGGCGCGCTGGCGCCCTCCGTGACAACGTTGCAGCGGCAAAAACACTAGGTCACCAGGGCGGTCGGGAAGTCGTCGGTGACGACAGAATCACGAGGCTTGAATCCTTCCGCGGCTAGACGCATCGTTGCAGGAGGAGCATTCCTTTCGCGCTAGCTGCAGCAGCGCCCATGGATTCGTCTCGCCCAATCGTCCCTAGGACTCGACGGCGAATTCATAGCGCTCGCCGGGCCTCAGATTAACTCTTAAATATATCTTCGGTAGTTACTGCGTTTGCACCAATAGTACATATGCATTACTGCCATAGGCTCCCAATAGACTCCAACGATACTATTTCTTTCCGGATCGCGCCGATCACATTTCGGAGACATACTTCTCATCATGCGGTTCCCATCCTCGCCAAGCCAGTTTTTGGCGCTAACCAGCCGTTAACCAAGATTTCATGTTGCCCGAAAACGGGTCAGGATACGCCTGAGGCGCATGGCAGGAGGCTGGAAGCGTCCAAAAGGGTTATGTCAACAATTGAAATCGACGCGCCCGGAGGACGCGGGCGCCGTGGTCAACAATTCGAGTTCCCGATCCGAAAGTTCTGACAGCGTGACAAGCTGCAGTAAAGGTTGTGATAACCACATTTGCAACATAAAAGTAGTACCCGTATCCTGCGGACATATCGCTGCAGGTGGGCGGCACGCTGGTGCTATATGTGCCGATTGGTGCGACGGTGCCGGGTTCATTGAAAGAGGCGCCGCCGGATCAATAACAAAGCGAAAACAATGTGTTGATCAATAAACGACGCCTTTTGAGTCCGCGCTTATGGGTGCCGCAGTCCGCCCTTAGTGGGGTTGAGTCCGGGTTTATGTGGCGAGGCAGAAATCGGCGGAATATGGCGCACCCGACAGGATTCGAACCTGCGACCTTTGGAATCGGAATCCAACACTCTATCCAGCTGAGCTACGGGTGCATGCCTGAGGCGGGTTGAATCGCCTGTCCGATGGCTGGTTCTTAGCCTAGGAAGCGTTTGGCTTCAATGCGGAAAATTCAGGAAAGCGCATATCGGCGGTTTTGAATGAGAAAGGCCGCGGGCTTTTGGCGCGCGGCCTTGTGTTGTGGGTGGCGGTTTCGGCCTATTCGCGCATCGCGCCGGGGCCGGGGATGGCTTTTGGCGGAACCTTGCCGAGGATGATCATGCCGAGCACTTCGTCCTTGGTGACGTCTTCGGTGCGGGCGTGGCCGACGACCTGGCCGTTCTTCATGACCGAGACGCGGTCGGCGAGGTCGAACACGTCATGG
>Ga0105239_10001095_pt1 | contig 37466 bp, 25 predicted proteins | sample KBSC44metaG_FD_92761 | JGI IMG/M metagenome (GOLD analysis project Ga0105239, IMG submission 92761) | Corn rhizosphere microbial communities from Kellogg Biological Station, Michigan, USA - KBS C4-4 metaG | ecosystem: Host-associated > Plants > Roots > Rhizosphere > Soil | place: Michigan, USA... | reverse complement strand
GGAACTTGTCCGCAAATACCTTTCACCAGTTTACCTTTAACTTCCTGCAGGGGCGCTACCAGCATATCGCATGTAGAAGTGCCCATTACTTTGCTCAGGTGATAAGGTTCAATTTGTCCGCCTACGGCGCCCATATGCGCATCAAAAGCGCCTACGCCAATTACTACGTCGGTAGTAAGGCCCAGTCGCTCTGCCCATTCGGGGCTCAGTTTACCGGCTGCTTTATCAGATGTATAGGTTTTTGTAAATAGTCTTGATGTAAACCCTGTCAATAATGGGTCCAGTTCGCTAAAGAAATGATCAGGGGGAAGGCCACCGAATTCTTCTGCCCACAGGGCTTTATGACCTGCCGCACACACACTGCGTTTCATCGCTGACACATGTTTGCCGCCGGTTAATACAAATGGGATCCAGTCGCAATGTTCCACCCATGAGTAACACGCTTCACGCACTTCGCTGTCTTCACGCAAAATGTGCAGCAGTTTTGCCCAGAACCATTCGCTTGAATAAATGCCACCTACGTATTGCAGATAGTTTATATCATATTTTTCGGCGTGTGCATTAATAGCGGCTGCTTCAGGAACTGCTGTGTGGTCTTTCCACAGCACAAACATGGCATTGGGATTTTTTTCAAATCGGGGCAACAGGGCGAGGGGAGTACCTGTTTCGTCAACAGCTACCGGACTAGAGCCGGTGGTATCAACAGAAATAGCCCTGATGTTAGCTGTTACTGCAGGGCCCGCCTGCAATAAACAACGGGTAATCGTTTGTTCCAGCCCTTCCAGATAATCAAGCGGGTGCTGTCTGAACTGGTTCAAACCGGGATTACAAAACAAACCATCTTTCCAGCGGGGATAATAAAAAACGGCAGATGCAACTTCTTGTCCGTTCGACGCATTGGCGATGATTGACCGCACTGAGTCTGTGCCATAGTCAACCCCTATTACATAATTTTCTTTTTTCATATCGGCAATTAAAACAGAAAGGGTGTTTTTATTGACAGTCTGGTTAGGCAAAGATAAGCCTGGATGGCTCTCTGCTTCCATTTCGTGTCAAAATAACACTTAAACTAGGAATGCGCAAAAAATACTTTACAGCACCATGTAACAGATGAGGGTAAACCCGTATATAATGGAATGCTAATGGATTTAGCAGGTAGTACCGTCATGAAATGCAGAGAGCTACATCCCCTCCGTGGGAGGGGCTTTAGAGGGCAAAACATAAACGCTGACCGAATGGGGTGGGTTTTGACTGGCATCAGATCAAAAACTATTTATAAGTCTAAACTAAACGAATTGATTGTCCATTGTCTCCTCAATCAGCCCGTACGTAGCCTGAAAATGGCCGGATGTCATTCTCATGGAGTACCATTATGTAAAAAAATTACATTCGTGGAGTTAAACCTTTGATGGTTTGGTCGTTTACATTGACCATTGGAAATTGAATATTGAACATTGAAAATTTTTCAAGTTGTCTGTCCGAAAACTCCATAACATTCTGTTACACATTTTATGTACTGCTTTGATAGTTGTAGTGCCTATCTTTCTGATGCCGCTCAAAGACTCAGATCATCCCGATTACCTGCAATGGGCCACCATTGCGTTCACGCTGTTGCAGACGGCTGCTTCCTATTTTAATGTCTTTGTGCTGTACCCGAAACTGCTCATGCGCAAAAGGATCGCTACTTATATTACTGTGCTGGTCGTGATCAGCATTGCCATTGCCTTTGTGCCTGGTTGTTTTCTGGTGTTCACAAAAGGCAAACCATTGTATGCCATTTTCGCGGGCTTTGTAGTAAAGATCTTTATCGGCTTTTTTGTAATGGGCGCAGCCACCAGTTATGCATTTATTGCCGATGTCATCCGTAATCAGCGTTTACAGCAGGAAAGTCTCTCCATGGAATTATCATTTCTGCGTTCGCAGGTTAGTCCGCATTTTATGTTCAACGCCCTCAACAGTATGGTTTCGCTCGCGCGGAAAAAATCTGACCTGCTCGAACCCGCTTTGTTAAAGATGTCGAACCTCATGCATTACATGTTGTACGATTCAGATGAAGAAAAGGTAAGTCTGCAGAAGGAAGTGGAATATATCCGCAGCTATATCGATCTGCAAACAATGCGTTTTGGCGATACGGTAAAGATCCTGTTTATGGTGCAGCCCGGCAATTATTCGCATTGCATTGAACCCATGCTGCTCATCCCTTTGATAGAAAATGCTTTTAAACATGGTGTGAATGTGGCAGAGGAGCCGGAGATCAATATAAAGCTGTCTGCAGGGGAGAAGGAGGTGTCGTTGTGGGTAGCCAATAAAACTATTCACAATACTGCACAAAGCGCCGATAAAATAAGAGGTATTGGTCTAACCAATCTTGAACGGCGGTTAAAAATATTATATCCCGGTAAACACCAGTTAACCGCACAAAAGAATGAACACTGGTTTCATGCATCCCTAAAAATATATACGCATGATTAAATGTCTCGCTGTTGATGACGAAGCATTATCGCTCGATCTGCTGGAGGATAATATCAAACGCATACCGTTTCTGCACCTCGTAAAGCGTTGTAAAAATGCCTATGAGGCCATGGACGTATTGCGGGAAGAACCTATTGATCTCATCTTTCTCGACATACAAATGCCCGGTCTTACCGGAACACAGTTTGTACAAAGCCTCACCCATAAACCGGTGGTCATCTTTATTACCGCATTTAAAAAATATGCGCTTGAAGGGTTTGAGCTCGATGTGCTGGATTATCTCGTAAAGCCTGTTACGTTTGAACGTTTTTTAAAAGCCGCCAACAAAGCCGCCGATTTTTGTACTCTCAAAAAACAGTCGGTACAGACGCCTGCCGCACAAAACACCAATGATTATTTTTTTGTGAATGTAGAATACAGTCTCGTAAAGATTGCCGTGCAGGAGATCACTCATATTGAATCCATCAGGGATTATATCAAGATCTGGTTATTGCAATCAGATAAGCCCATTATTACCAAGCTGGCGCTTAAATCGCTGGGCGACAGATTGCCGCCTGCCCGTTTTGTTCGCATCCATAAATCATTTATAGTAGCGCTCGATAAAATTTCCTTCATCCGCAAAAACCGCGTGTACATCGGTAACCACATCATTCCCGTAAGTGATTTTTATAAAGAAGAATTGCTGAAAGCAATTGGCAATTGACAAACGGCGGGTTTATCCCCTCCCTGGGAGGGGCCTGGGAGGGCAAAACATAAACGATGACAAAATGGGGTGGGTTTTGAACAGTATCAGGTCAAAACTATTTATGAGTCTAAACGCAACGATATTGCTGATAATTATTTTCATCTCCAAAAATTGCCCACATGTCGAAATAATATCCCTCATTGCCTACTTCGTTTTTACAGGTTCGCTGCATACTACAATTTTGGATGCATATAATAAACTGTATGCGAACATCTCTTTTCCCTGCTATAACACTGATCTTATTATTAGTAACAACCTGCGCCAATGCGCAAACCAACACACAAACCATTAAAGGAACTGTTATTGACAAAGCATCCGAAAAACCACTGGCAGGCATCAGTGTAACGGTGGCGGGTTTATCTATCGGCGCCACCACTGATTCTGCCGGAACATACAAACTGCTAAATGTACCGGTAGGCAGACAACGGATTTCTTTTTCATCCGTAGGATACAAACCAGTTTCCATCCCTGAAGTACTTGTAACATCGGGCAAACAGGTTATCCTGGACCTTTCATTGGAAGAAACAATACATACACTACATGAAGTAAGCGTAACTGCGCCCCGCGCCAGAAAAGGAATGGCTGTAAATGAATTTGCCGGCAGCAGCGCCCGGTCTTTCAGTCTCGATGAAGTAACCCGTTACGCCGGCGGGCGAAATGATCCTGCCCGCCTCGCCAGCAATTTTGCTGGCGTATCTTCTACCAACGATTCGCGCAACGATATTGTAGTACGCGGCAATTCACCTACTGCGGTATTATGGCGCATGGAAGGTATTCCTATCCCCAACCCCAATCACTTTGCTACGCTCGGCACTACCGGCGGACCAGTAAGCGCACTAAACACAAACGCTTTAAAAAACTCTGACTTTTACACCGGCGCTTTCCCTGCCGAATATGGCAACGCCAGTGGCGCAGTATTTGATCTTTCGCTACGCACCGGTAATAAAGATAAGGTAGAGAAAACACTGCAGTTAAATGCGTTCAGCGGATTAGAAGCCATGATTGAAGGTCCTCTGAATAAAAAGAAAAACGGCGCTTCTTTCCTTGTTGGCTACCGGTATTCTTTTGCACAGATAGCGCAGTCTATCGGATTGAAATTCGGCACGCAGGCTACGCCCAGCTATCAGGACCTTATTTTCAATATCAGTTTTGCCAATTCAAAATGGGGCAGGTTCAGTGTGTTTGGTATGGGCGGATTAAGCAGTATTAATTTTATCGGGAAAGATCTGGATTCAACAGACCTGTTTGCTGATAAGGACGAAGATTCTTATTACCGTTCGCGGATAGGCGTTGTTGGTATAAAGCACACAATAGATGTAGGTAGCCAGTCCTATATCCGTTCCGTATTGTCGTATTCATATAGTGGTAATACGGGTGATGTTTACCGGTACTACGATTCATTGTCAGAGAGGCAATACATCACCAAACAGCATTCAGACAATACCGGTCTGCGTTTTTCTAGCTATATCAATTCAAAACTAAATACCCGCTTTACCGTGCGGGGTGGCATACTTACCGAACTGATGGGCTTAAATACGTATCTGCAAACGCGCGATGGCCGGCCCGACTGGGAAACCATCCGCGATTACAATGGCAACTCGTGGCTATGGCAGCCTTATGTACAGGGCAGATATCGCTTTACAGAAAAATTATCGCTCAATGCCGGTTTGCATGGTATGTATTACAGCTTTAATGACGCAACCTCCGTCGAACCCCGCGCTTCGCTCAGCTATGCATTGGATAATACCAAAACCATTACTGTCAGTTATGGTTTACATAGCCAGTTACAACCCGCGCCTGTTTATCTGTATCAGGAAAAACTGCCTGATGGCACCTACGATCAAAGCAACAGACAGCTCGGTTTTACCAAAGCGCATCATTATATTCTGGGGTACGACTGGGCATTTGCCAAAGACTGGCGTTTAAAAGCCGAAGCCTATTATCAGTATATCTTCCATGCGCCGGTTGAAAAGAAACCAACAGGGTTTTCTATCCTCAACAGCGGCGCCGACTTCAGCTTTCCTGAAAAAGCCGGACTCGTAAACAACGGCACCGGCTCCAATACCGGTATTGAATTAACCGTTGAAAAGTTTTTCAGCAGAGGGTTCTATCTGCTTACAACCGCTTCTGTTTTTGATTCCAAATACAAAGGCAGTGATGGTGTTCAACGTAATTCCACTTTTAATAATCATACTGTAATGAATGTACTCGCAGGAAAGGAGTGGAAGATGGGGGGCAGCGGAAGGAACGTTTTTACAACCGACATAAAAGTGGCTTACTCAGGCGGCCGTTACTACACACCCGTTGATCTCGCTGCCTCTGCTATTACCGGTACCGAAAAGCTCGACGAAAGCCGGTATAATGCGGAGCAACTTCCGTATTACTTCCGGCTCGATACCCGTTTTGGTTTTCGGTTGAACAGCAGCAAACGCCGGTTATCGCAAACCATTTATCTCGATCTGCAGAATGTTACCAATCGCGATAATGTATTTGTACAACGCTACAACCAGGTGTTAAAACAGGTTGGTACCGTGTATCAGGTTGGTTTCTTTCCTGATATTTTATATAAAATACAATGGTAAAAAAGATGGGCACTAGGGAAAAAGTAGCAGCAGGCAGAAGGATGAAGGCTGTTTATGTGATATGGGAATTGATTATTTCCTTCATCCTCCTTCTGCTGCCTTTTGATTCGCTTTACTTTCTTGAATTATTTGATAGCGATTGAAATTTTATACTTTGTTTCTCCCTGCTTTGTATCCTTTCGTGGCGTAATACAATATATATAAATAACAAGGCAGCATACAAATAAAGAAAGCCTGATTATTCGCCATATTAATGCCGTCTTTATTTTTTAGGGTGGCATACAACAACGGTACAACGGCAGCGCCGGCAATACCCATTACCAGCAGGGCAGAACCTGTTTTAGTGAATTTGCCCAGGCCGTCGATAGCCAGTGGCCAGATGGCAGGCCACATCAGGGCGTTGGCCAATCCCAATAAGGCAATAAATGTAATGGCCGAATATCCCTGCGTAATATATACTGCGACGGAAAACGCTATGCCCAACAGGGCTGATATTTGCAGGGCCTTTTTTGATGATATGATTTTAGGTATGGTGAACACGCCTGCAACATATCCTATCAGCATGGCAGTGAGTGTAAATGCGGTAAATTTTTTGGTTTGATCGAGCGGCATACCCATCGCTTTGCCATATACGCCAATGGCGTCGCCTGCCATTACTTCTACGCCAACATACAGAAAAATGCATAAGGCGCCCAGCAGCAGGTGAGGAAATTGCCAGATGCTTGTTTTATTACCACTGGCTTTTTGACTAACAGCATCGTTGTCATTTTCTGTCTCTATTTCAGGCAGGGGCGATCTATATAACATAAAGGATACTACAACCAGCACTATAGCAAGGGTAATATATGGATTGATCACCCTGGCCGCCAGTTCATTCAGTAATTGTTCCTTTTGTACTACATCCGTGGTGGCATCTATTTGTTTTTCGAGGCCCGTTGCATTGCTTAGTAAAACGGCGCTTAATATCAGCGGACTAATAATACCGGCGCCTTTATTACAGATGCCCATAATGCTGATGCGTTTGGCGGCGCTTTCAATAGGGCCAATGATACTGATATATGGATTGGAAGCTGTTTGCAGCAACGCCAGTCCCATGCCTTGTATAAATAATCCCGTTAAAAACAAACCAAAGCTTCTTTCTCTCGCTGCAGGAATGAAGACGACTGAACCAACAGCCATTATCAGCAGGCCGAACGCCATTCCTTTTTTGAACCCCGTTTTCTTTAATATGATGGAAGAGGGGATGGCTAAAAAGAAATAAGCCATATAAAAGGCCGATGTTACAAAGAAGGCTTGTACGTCGCTTTTTAACTGGCATACCAGTTTAAGATATTGTATCAGGCTTCCGTTCAGCCAGGTAATAAACCCAAATATGAAGAACAGAAAGCCGATGATAAAAATGGCAGTCGTGTTCGTACGCTTTTCAGGCATCGAAGCAACCAAAGGATTTGCTGTTGACATGTTTAAATTGTTGTAATGATTTGATGGAACACGGCTGATTTAGCCATATATTTTTGTAAAAGAACCGCCTGGTTTTGGGCTCTTATAAAGTTATGGTTTTCGTAGCGGGCCCCATAATAAATATCGTTATTTAAGTGATCGGTTAAAAAGCGTAATGCCTGCATGTAGATCATAAACTCACCGGCATAAACAAAATGCTGTTTTTCTGTATCCGTTAACTCGTTTTTCAGGTCACCGATATAACCAGATGCAATGGCGGTAAAAAACTCATCACGCACAGTGATCTTTGTCGTGTCTTTTTCTTCTTCATTCGCGGGAGATAAGTACGTGCGCATCATATCGCCCACGTCGCTGATAAAATAACCCGGCATTACCGTATCCATATCAATAACACAAAGGCCCTTATCGTGCTCATCAAAAAGCACATTGCTGATCTTCGTATCATGGTGAATAACCCGCGTTCTGAAACCAGGGTCTTTTTTAATGCGTTCGTACGTATGCACCAGATGTTCCTGTTCTTTTAAATAGCTGATCAGAGGGGCGCACGCCTGTATGCGTTGCTGATTGCCTTGTTCAAGGGCATGGGTAAACTGCTCGTACCGCAGGATCAGATCGTGAAAATGGGGGATGGTGATTTTTAAACAACCCGTGTCGAAGCTGCTCAACAGGCGGGTAAACCGGGCAAACTGATGTGCCGCTTCAAATGCCTGCGCAGGCGTATGCACCACTTCAATCGAGTGCGAATTAGGTATAAAGGGAAAAAGGCGATAATACTGCTTTTTTTCATCAATATACAGGTCGTCGCCCGAAACAGTGGGCAAGGCGCCGGCAAACAGGTAGCTGGGATAGTGTTGCTGCAGATAATTCCCAACATTTCGAATATTCAGGGCTATATCTTCCGGTTGTTTAAAAATAGCGGTATTGATCTGCTGAAGAATATAACACGGTTTTTCAGAAGCCGTACAGATCTTCCATGTATGATTGATCAGTCCGCTGCCAAAAGCCTGTATCGAATAATCAGCGGGATTAAGGCCGTAATGGGTTAATATCTTGTCAAACATTTGAATTGCTTGCGTGAAAGCTCAAACTTACTGCGTTCCCACCGAAAAGAAACACGCAAACGGTTGTGCCATTTTTGCTTACAATGTAGACTCTTCAACTTGTTCAAAACAGTTTGTATAACGATTTTGTGCGCTGTCGATATATAGTAATATATGGAAGGCACTTTCCCTGAAACCGCCTAGCTTATTAGATTGATGTTTTCATAAATTAGTAAAATATTCCATCATTTTAGTGAAACCTGACATTGACGCCCGGAGCTATTTGTCGTAGCTTTCCACTTTAAAGCGTTCAGTGTTGGTTATTTAGCAAAAGCAGCAAGGACGAGGCGTGCCACGTTTGCCTGCATTGCCGGTGTATCCACATCTTAGGCGACAAAGGCCGGTTAACAATTACCTGAAGCTCTCATAAAGCGACTGTCTCAAACTGACGTGGCACGTCTTTCCATTAACCTGAATAGTTTAAAAGAGTTCTTTATATCTGTGGCTAACTGGTTATAGCCAAATGGCTTGCAGTATAACAGCCAACATAAACGATTGTTAAATTAATTGCTTTTATGAAAAAAAATGTATTCATTTACACTTACGCCAGACTGCTTAACAAATCTCAAAAAGCAAACCCAAATCTCAAATTCCAATCAAAATCTCAAAGTATAACCTCATTCTGACGGTTTCGCTTTGGAGTCTGGTACTTGCTTTTTGTATTTTTTTGGGAACTTGATATTTGCACTTTGTAATTTTTGGATCTTGATATTTGTCTTTTGCGATTTTTTCCTATAACCTTATTGAGAATTGAACCACTAAATCCTGTATGGGTATTAATAAGTATTTTGAAGAATTTGAACTGAACGGGAAACGGTTTACCGGCGGACGCACGGTAACCGAAACCGATATTGTTATTCATGCAGGGCAATCGGGCGACTTTTTCCCGCATCATATGGATGAAGAGTGGTGTAAAACACAGCCCTTTAAAAAACGCATCGCACATGGTACCCTCATTTTTACCATCGCAGTAGGTTTAACTGCCGCCGTAATTAATGAAGTATCTATGACCTATGGGTATGATCGTATCCGTTTTATAAAACCTGTTTTTATTGGTGACACAATAAAAGTTACTGTTACTATATCCAATAAAAAAGAACATAAAAAGCCCGGCTTCGGACTGGTTACCGAACTCGTTGAAGTATTTAATCAGCAAAATGAGCTGGTAATGGTATGTGACCATGTATTGCTGGTTCAGAAAAAGAAAGGGTAATTTGAAAATGTGCAAATTTGAAAATTTGAAAATGGAATCAATATTCAGTCTTCATTTTCAAATTAGCATACTTTCAAATTTTCAAATTAAAAAAACGCTATGTCAGAAATTGTATTGAATGGAATTACCTGGGGTCATAGCAGAGGCATTACACCACTGCTGGCCGCAGCCCAGCGTTTTACGGAACTGCATCCGCAGGTAACCATACACTGGAAAAAAAGAACATTACAGGAATTTGCCGATTACCCGCTCGAAAAACTGGTCAATGATTACGATCTGCTCATCATTGATCATCCGTGGGTAGGCTGTGCCGCCGCTACCAACAGCGTAATACCGCTCGATGAATATTTACCTGTAGAGTACCTGCTCAATCAATCGCATTATGCAGTAGGCGCTTCTCATATAAGTTATTATTACGACAATCACCAATGGGCGCTTGCTATCGATGCCGCTACACCGGCCGCCAGTTACCGGGCCGATCTGTTTCAGCAACATGGCGCCCGTATTCCCGATACATGGGAAGAACTGATAGCACTCGCAAAAGAGGGTAAGGTTGCCATACCTGCCATTCCTATTGACGTGCTCATGAACTTTTACATGTTCTGCATTGCCCTCGGTGAAGAACCTTTTCTCACAACCCGCGAGGTCGTAAGCAAACCCATCGGTGTACAGGCATTGCAAACAATGCGTGAACTCTATTCACGGATAGATAAAAAACTGTTTACCTGTAATCCTATTCAGGTGGCCGAGTTCATGACCACCACCAACGATTATTGGTATTGTCCATTTGCATATTGCTATTCCAATTACACCCGTGCCGGATATGCAAAAAATCAGCTCACCTATGCCAATCTCGTACATTTCCAAAAACAAAGATTGCGCAGTACCATAGGTGGAACAGGGCTTGCAGTTTCTTCTTATACAAAACATAAAGAAGCGGCGGTAGCTTTTGCTTCGTGGATCTGTTCAGAAGAAATTCAAAGTACATTATATGTACAGCATGGCGGACAGCCGGGGCATTTAAAGGCATGGACGAACACCATGGCCAACGTGCTCACCGGTAACTTTTTTCAAACCGTTTTACCGGTTATGAAAAACGGATATATGCGCCCACGTTATAATGGGTATCTTCATTTTCAGGATCATGCCGGTGACCCGGTTCAACAATATTTATTAAACGGCGGTAACCCCGAACAGGTGTTAAAGGAAATAGACCGTATTTATCACGAAAGCCTTGTTGGCGAAAAAATGAGTTTATCGTTATGAGTCGCTTGCCTTTGGAGGGATTGCTGGTGCTCGAATTCAGCCAGTATTTATCCGGCCCCGTTGCCGGATTGCGTCTGGCCGACCTCGGAGCGCGCGTTATAAAAATCGAACGCCCGCAGGGCGGAGATGCAGGCCGTCGTTTATCTATCAAAAATCTCTGGACAGACGATAGCTCTCTCTTATTTCATACTATCAACCGCAATAAAGAAAGCTTTACAGCCGATCTCAAAAATCCCGAAGACCTCGCTGTTGTAAAAAAGCTCATCGAAAAAGCAGATGTGCTCACGCACAACTTTCGCCCCGGGATAATGGAAAAAGTAGGGTTGGGGTATCCTGAAGCAAAACGTATCAATCCACGCATTATATACGGCGCTATCAGCGGTTACGGAAAGGAAGGCCCATGGAAGAACAGACCCGGACAGGACCTCCTGTTGCAATCGATGAGCGGATTGGCCTATACAACCGGCAATGCAAAAGATAACCCAATGCCTTTTGGTTTGGCTATTGCCGACAACCTTTGCGGATCGCAACTGGTACAGGGCATTCTGGGTGCTTTGATAAGAAGACATAAAACCGGCATAGGCGCTCTTATTGAAATAAGTCTGCTCGAATCCCTGCTCGATTTTCAGTTTGAATTATTAACAACCTATCATAGCAGCGGACTGCTGCCTAAACGAAGCGATGTAAACAACGGCCACCCGTTATTGCATGCGCCTTATGGCATTTACGAAACCGCCGATGGTCACATAGCCATTGCTATGGTAGACATTAAGCAACTCGGTACAACCATAGAATGTGAGGAGCTTGCGGCATTTGATCAGAAAGATGCCTTCAGCTTGCGCGATGAAATAAAATCAGTGCTCGCAAGGCACCTGTTAGCGCATCCTTCTGCTTTCTGGCTCGAAAAGTTGCATACCAACGACCTCTGGGCTATGGAAGTGTTAGACTGGCAAAGGCTCACCAAACAGGAAGCCTATGCATGCCTGCAGATGGAGCAATCCATACAAACAAATGGTAAATCCATCACCACTACCCGGTGCCCGATACGTATCAATGGCGAAAGGATCTTTTCGCCCAAACCGGCCCCGCAGCTGGGGCAGGATAATAAGAAGATAATAGATGAATTGATTAACGGCAGTCGGCTCGGCAATCGGCAGTCGTCAATCGGCAATAGCTGATTAATTTTATAATCAATAATTAAATCGCAACCGTTATTGCCGACTGACGATTGCCGATTCACGACATGAAGCCATTACAGGACATAATAGTACTTGATTTCAGCCAGTTCTTATCTGGCCCCTCTGCCGGTTTACGACTGGCCGACATGGGAGCGCAGGTAATAAAAATAGAGCGGCCCGGAATAGGCGATATCTGCCGGCAGTTATATGTTTCCAATGTCATGATCGAAGGCGAGTCAACTATCTTTCATGCCATCAACAGAAATAAACAGAGCTATGCCGCTGACCTCAAGAACAAGGAAGATCTGGAGAAAGTGAAAAAGCTCATAGCCAAAGCCGATGTGTTAATGCATAATTTTCGCCCCGGCGTAATGGAACGGATCGGACTCGATTATGAAACCGTAAAAGCCATCAATCCCCAGATCGTATATGCAGAAGTAAGTGGCTACGGCAATGAAGGACCCTGGAAAGATCTGCCCGGTCAGGATCTGCTGTTACAGGCCGTATCCGGATTAACCTGGTTAAGCAGCAACAGAAGCGACAGCCCCACACCCATGGGCGTGGCGGTTGTAGACATTCTGGCCGGAACACACATTGCACAGGGGATACTCGCTGCATTGTATCAGCGTGCCATCACCAATGAAGGCAGTCTGGTACAGGTAAGCATGCTTGAATCTATTCTCGATTTTCAGTTTGAAGTGCTCACCTGTTTTTATAACGATGGCCGCGAACTGCCTGTTCGCAGCGAAGTAAATAATGGACATGCGTATCTGTCGGCCCCCTATGGCATTTATAAAACGGCAGACGGATACCTGGCGCTCGCCATGGGTAACATTCTCAATCTCGCAGAATTGTTACAATGCAACCCCTTAAAGAATTTTACCAATACAGCAGAGTGGTTTGTGAAGAGAGATGAAATAAAAACCATACTCGCCGATCATTTACTCACCCAAACCACCGACAAATGGCTGGCCATTCTGGAACCGGCCGATATCTGGTGCGCGCGGGTAATGGATTATGACACATTGGTGCAGGAAAACGGGTACCAGATGCTCAATATGGAACTCAAAGTAAAAACCAGTAACGGATTGTCCATTACTACCACCCGCTGCCCAATACGGGTAGACGGTGAAATTTTTGCTTCCAACGTGGGCGCGCCATTACTGGGCGAACATAATAGCCTGATAGATGAGCAGTTTGGTTTGCAGGAAGTAACGGTAAATGGCAGAGCCAAAAGCCGGAAGCATAAGGTATAAAATTTAAGTATTTGAAGTTTGGCTCTTAGTTCTTGCTTTTTTGGTTCTTGCTTCCTGGTTCTTTTTTTGGTTCTTGCTTTTTGGATTTTGGTTCTTTTACTTTGCGATCTTAACCTATAAAAGTATAGCCGTGACTGCCATGGAAATAATAGATGCCCACGTTCATGTATGGAATTTCGATCGGGCAGAATATGCGTGGTTAAAGAATGATACCTCTGTTCTTAACCGCAATTATGACATAGAAGAACTGCAGCCTCAAAAAGAAAGCGCCGGTATTACAGCAGGTATATTGGTTCAAGCGGCCAATAATTTTGAAGACACTAACTGGATGTTACATGTAGCTGATAAAACCAGTTGGATAAAAGGAGTTGTAGGATGGCTGCCACTGATGAATCCGGCATTTACAGCTACCGCCCTCAGAGAATATCTCAGCAACCATTATTTTAAAGGTGTTCGTCACCTCATTCATGATGAGCCCGATCCCCGGTGGTTGTTGCAACCGGAAGTCATCCAGAGTTTATCTGTACTCGCTGCTTATGATGTGCCCTACGATGTAGTGGGTATAAAGCCAGAACACCTGCGTACGGCCCTGCAGGTAGCTCAAAAGGTGCCTGACCTGCGCCTGATGCTCGACCATTTAAATCAACCGCCCATATTAAGCGGAGAACGGTTCGGTGAATGGGGCGATTTAATGAAAGAGGCCGCAAAGCATAATAATATCTATGCAAAAATATCCGGACTGGGTACAACTTCCCAAAAAGGAACTGCCTGGACGGCCAATGATATCGAGCCTTATGTAGCCTTTGTGCTGGAACATTTTGGCGAAAACCGTTGCTGTTGTGGTGGTGACTGGCCTGTATCAACGCTGGCTGGTAGTTATACCCAAACCTGGCAACAATATCAAAAAGTATTATCTGGTCTTTTAGATAAAACTGCTTTGGAAAAAGTGCTCAGCAGTAATGCCGCAAGGTTTTATCACTTGTCCGCCGAAGCTTTAGCGTAGGTGGACTCACGGTACAGAGCCGTTCGCCTGACCCGTTATTAAAGACCTATTAATATGTTTGATGGCGCTGTTACATAAGTTCATAATTGTTTACATTCGGCGGTTTACGGGTCAGTGACATTGCCGATTCACGATTGCCGATTGCCGATTCACGACTATGCAAGTAATAACCGGTGTATTATATCATTCTGTAGGAGCCTCCTGTGCTGCCATGTGCTACACACCACAACGAAAAGTGGCGCATTGGTCGTGGCAAACCTATTGGTTGGCGCAGGCTGCTGTATGCTGGTTACTGTTACCGCTTGTTATTGCGTGGCTCACCATCCCTGATATTATGGCAGTGTTGCACGAGGCGCCTTCCGATGCCATGGTTAAAACTTTTTTGCTGGGAGCTGCTTATGGTATAGGCGGAACAGCATTTGGAATGGCTATCCGTTATGTAGGTTTTTCTCTTACCTATGCCATTGCGGTTGGTATATCGTGTGTATTGGGTACCTTGCTGCCGCCAATCGTGCACGGACAACTGGCGCTGCTGTTTTCGCAAAAGGGCTCAGAATGGGTCGCCGCCGGTATCGGTGTTGGTGCATTGGGCATTGCCTTGTGCGGCGTAGCAGGAAGATTTAAAGAACATGACCTGCAGATAAATAAAAGTATAGACAATACGTTTTCACTCGCCAAGGGATTGCCGCTTTGCCTGCTTGCAGGTATCTTGTCGGCCGTGTATGGGTTTTCGATAGATCAGGGACAACCAATTGCAGATGTAGCTGAAAAGTATGGTAGCGGGAATTTTAAGATCAATATCGTTTATATCTTTTCCAATTCCGGCGCCTTTTTAAGTACCTGCATCTATTGCTTGTACCTGCACAGCAAACAAAAAACTTTTGGCGAATATCGCCAGCTTGCCACAGATAATAATAAGAATGCCACCACCCCTCAAAGTAATGCCCGGCTAATGGTTAATTTTGTAATGGCCGCCCTAACCGGATTATTGTGGTATTCACAGTTCTTTTTTTACGGACTGGGCCATGTGCGAATGGGTAAATACCAGTTCAGCAGTTGGGCAATACACATGATCATGCTCGTATTGTTCAGCTCCGTAACCGGATTACTCATGAAAGAATGGACCGGAAGCCGTAAAAAAACAACAGGTATGCTTACATTGGCATTACTTGTTTTAGTTTTGGCAGTTTTAGTGCTAACCTATGGCAACTATTTGGGTAGCGTTTAGCGTCTTATGTCGGAAGTCGGCAGTCGTCAGTCGGCAATAGCTGATGAATTTTATACTCTATAATTAAATCGCAACCGTTATTGCCGACTGCCGATTCACGATTGCCGATTGCCGATTCACGATTGCCCATTCACGAAAAAATGGATTTACAAACATATAAAAGGCCCATTATAATAATTGGCGCCGGAGGCATTGTAAACGATGCGCATTTGCCAGCCTATCAGCTAGCCGGTTTCAGTGTAGCAGGTATCTATGATGTTAATAAAGAAAAAGCCCGGGCTACTGCTGATAGATATAATATTCCTGTAGTGTTCAACAGTATGCAGGATGTGGTACATAGTGTGCCCGAAACTGTTGTATTTGATATTGCTGTGCCGGGATCGGAAATAATTAATGTATTGGATCATCTGCCCCCGCGAAGCGCCGTATTGATGCAAAAGCCTATGGGGAATGATTATGCAGAAGCAAAAAAGATCCTGCAGTTTACACGTGATAAGCAGATGATCGCAGGAGTAAACTTTCAGTTACGATATGCCCCCTTTATAAAAGCGGCGCGTGAACTGATTCAAAAAGGAGTAATCGGTGACTTGTGTGATATTGAGATAAACGTAAACGTATTCACCCCCTGGCATTTGTGGACCTTTTTATTCGAATCGCCACGGGTTGAAATACTATACCATAGTATTCATTATATCGATCTGGTGCGGTCTTTTTTAGGAAATCCTGCCGGCGTGTATGCCAAAACGGTAAAACATCCCGGCATGAGTGAGCTGGCTTCCGTTCGCAGTAATATCATCATGGATTACGGCGATATGATCAGGGCCAATATTTTAACGAACCACTGTCACCGGTTCGGACTGCAGCATCAGCAATCGTATATAAAACTGGAAGGAACAAAAGGGGCGGTGAAGATAGGTATGGGATTGCTCATGAATTATCCGCATGGTGTATCCGATTCATTCGAATACATTTCGCTCGAAGGTGATGTACCGGGTGAATGGATTAAAAAGAATATAGAAGGAAGCTGGTTCCCCCATGCATTCATTGGCAGTATGGAACAGGTGATGCTCGCCGCAGCGGGTGTAATCAGCCGGCCCGACAATTCCGTAGAAGATTGCATCTATACCATGGCCTGTGTGGAAGCAGCATATATATCCAGCGCCAAAGGAGGGGAGGGGATTGTAAGCGAGTAATGAATGGCCGGTGGCAGGAAGAATAGAAAAACGGAGGGTATATCCCCTCCCGGGAGGGGGCTTAGGGTGTAAAATATAAACAATGATTAATGGGGTGGGTTGAATATGAAGTAAAAACCAATAGTATAATATCGCTAATCAAATATCGCTGCCGCAACAACCCGAACCGTAGAGCAATGTTCATCATGATCTCTCTTTGGGCTTGTGCAGCAAAAATTCCGAAGTATCTAAATGAAAGGCTTTCTTATTTGCATTTTATGTGTGTTAACCACGTTTTCAACACAGGCGTTCAACAACCCCGGAAACAAAACCGTATCTGTTATTGCAGCTCATAATCCCCGTGTACAATATGGAACTGAAAAATTAATCCAGGCTTTAAAATCGGCCGGCTATACAGTAGAGCTTTTGCCCGACTTCAAACCATCTTCAGCAGAAATTACCATAGTAGCAGCAACATATCACGATGCGCTTATCAAAAAAGCATCGTCAACATGGCATTTACAACCCGATACAGCAGGCAAGGAAGGTTTTTCCATTAAAGGAAATAACCAGGCCGTTATTATTGCCGGTACCGATGCATCCGGGGCTTTATACGGATGTCTTGAACTCGCAGAACGTGTTCAATCGCAAAAAGCAATTCCCGAAAACCTTTCTGTAAAAGATCAGCCGCAAATGGTATTGCGCGGCGCCTGTATTGGTATTCAAAAGCCTTATTACCTGCCCGGCCATACCGTATATGAATATCCATACACGCCAGAAACATTCCCCTGGTTATACGATAAACAGCTTTGGATAAAATTCCTCGACTCCCTCGCTACCAACCGCATGAACTCATTGTATCTGTGGAATGGTCATCCCTTTGCCTCTCTTGTACGGGTAAAAGAATATCCGTTTGCGGTGGAAGTAGACGACAGCACCTTTAAAAAGAACGAAGAGTTATTCGAGTTTCTTACTACAGAAGCGGACCGCCGTGGCATATGGGTAATACAGATGTTCTATAACATTATTGTATCAAAGCCATTTGCCGAACATTATCATATAAAAACGCAGGACCGCAACCGGCCCATCATTCCATATATCGCTGATTATACCCGTAAGTCAATTGCCGCATTTGTCGCAAAATATCCCAACGTTGGATTAATGGTCGCACTCGGTGAAGCCATGGAAGGGGTGGGGCAGGATGATATTGATTGGTTTACCAAAACCATTATTCCCGGTGTGCAGGACGGATTAAAAATGATTGGTAAGAAAGACGAACCTCCCATCGTTTTACGTGCACACGATACCGATGCCCCCACAGTTATTAAAAAAGCCATGGCGCTGTATCACAACCTGTATACAGAAGCAAAATACAACGGCGAAGCGCTTACAACGTATACACCACGCGGCCCATGGGCCGAATTGCATCGTACCCTTGCTCATCTTGGATCGGTACAGATAGAAAATGTGCACATCATGAGTAATCTGGAGCCCTTCCGCTATGGTTCTCCCGACTTTATTCAAAAATGTGTGCAGGCCATGCATTCGGTAATGGAAGGAAACGGACTCCATTTGTATCCGCAGGCTTCTTACTGGGACTGGCCCTATACAGCCGATAAAACCAGCACCCGCTTACTGCAGATCGATCGCGACTGGATCTGGTACCGTGCATGGGCACGCTATGCATGGAACTGCGACCGCGACCGCAAGCAGGAAGTTGAATACTGGGCTGCAGGTCTTGCATCCAGATTTGGTTGTAACGAAGCACAGGCAAAGAACATACTCGAAGCCTATGAGCAGGAAGGTGAAATCGCTCCCAAATTACTCAGGCGCTATGGCATTACCGATGGTAACCGCCAAACGCTTACGCTCGGTATGTTAATGACAGAGCTGATCGACCCCAAACGATATGGTGTTATTGATCTGTTGTATAATTCTGAAGGACCCGAAGGAGAAAGCATTATCGAGTACGCCGAAAAAGCGGCCAGACATCAGCCTCACCTTGGCGAAACACCACCACAGGTAGCCGATGAAGTAATAGCGCATGGCAATAAAGCAGTAGCTGCCATTGAACAGGCTGCACCATATATAACTGCCAACCGCGAAGAATTTGAGCGGTTGAAAAATGATATGTATTGCTATCAGGAGCTCGCTAATTTCTATGCATTTAAAGCAAGGGCCGCCCTGCAGGTATTGGCATATAAATACTCCCGTAATATTGCTGACCTTGAAAAAGCAGTTCCGTTATTAGAGAAAAGTGTAGACTACTTTAAGCAGCTCGCTGACCGTACAGATACAACTTATCTATATGCCAATAGTATGCAAACCGGTCAGAGAAAAATACCTGTGAGCGGTAAAGATGCAAAAAACAAAACATGGAAAGAGTTATTGCCTTTCTATGTGCGTGAATTGGAGAACCTGCAAAAGCACATACAGATCTTAAAGATCCAGGGTTCTGATGACCGCATGCTCACTGTACACCCAATGAAAAGCATCTCCGTTCGGTGGCTGTCTGACAATGTAAAAACATATACAGTAGAAAAAGGCGCCACTATATTCGCCGACACATCTGTAGTCATCAGCAACCTGCCTGATCTGCTAAACGGTTTGCAGGGAATTTATTACAGCAGAAAGAACCAGATAGCGCAGGGTACCAAATTAACTTTTCACACACCTGATGCTGTTAAATTACTTGTAGGTTTTTTTGTTGAAAAAAACAGCGCATGGTTGCCCGAGCCTCAGCTTGAGATTGACGCGAGCGCCAATGATTATGGACAGGCAGAGGTGAAAATTGCCAATGCATTGTCAATAAAAGGATATCCCTCTGTAAATATTCATACCTATTCGTTCAGACCCGGTACACATACGATTACCTTAGGAAAAGGTACCTGTTTACTCTTAGGGTTTATTAATGAATCTGAGCCGATGCCTGTTTTCGATGCAGGATTAAACGCTACTGATAATGCAGGCGCACTCGATTGGCTGTTTGAATAATAAATAACAATTAGATAATGTGCTAAAAGTTTTTCACATCGGGGAAACTTTTCCACGCGCATTAAATTTTATTTCTAATAATATTATTGTCATAGACACGTTTAAGGGATCGCTTATAAAATAGTAAGCATAACAGATAGATATAAGTAGTTACCTGTATGAAGTGCTCTAACCATTTAAATAATTTAAAATATGATAGCATTTTTACTTAGCGCTTGTTCGTTCCCGTTTATGAAATAGTAAGATGTTCCATCTTTTTAGTAAAAGATGACATTGTTTTCGCGGGGAAGGGGCTGTTTCTTGTGCACGATATTCAATATCCTGAAAAACAAAATCCACCCCTTACTATGCTCGTAGTAACGCATTTATGTCCTTGGTTAATGATTGCTCCTCTCAATTGTTAAAATATAAATCTTAAACAACTGTTGTATGACTGGTAAACCGTCCTTGAAATGCCTGATGGCGTTTTTATTACTGCTTATTAACTGCACGTACCTTCTTGCGCAGGAAAGAGTTGTTACAGGAAAGGTTAAGGATCCGCAGGGGAACCCTCTCCCAGGCGTGAACGTTAACGTATGGGGCACTAGAATAAGTGTCACCGCCGATGTAGCAGGTTCATTCCGCATTCCGGTTTCCTCCGAAAATTCCGTTCTTGTATTCAGCTTTGTAGGCTTTTTACAAAAGGAAGTAAAGGTAGGAAGCGATTCAACATTTAATGTATCTATGGGCTACGACAATGCCGACCTTGATCAGGTGGTAGTTGTAGGTTATGGTACATCTAAAAGAAGAGACCTTACCGGTTCTGTGTATTCGGTAAAACCGAACATGGTAACTGGTACGCCTACTTTCAATGCTGGTGAAGCATTAGAGGGTAGAATTCCCGGTTTGGATATTAGCAGAACCAGCGGCGCTGCCGGTGCAGGTGTTAACATTCAATTACGTGGAAACAGAACACTCAGTGGTACGACCAATGGTGTCACAGGTTCTACAAGTCAACCCTTGGTAATTATTGATGGTTTTCAGGGTGGAAGCCTTTCTGACCTGAACCCCAATGACATTGAATCAGTGGAAGTGCTGAAAGACGCTTCTTCTACTGCCATTTACGGATGGATGGGTGCGAACGGTGTAATTATCGTTACTACCAAAAGAGGTAAAGATCGCCCCAAAGTTTCGTATAATGGTTATTATGGTGTGAATGGTTACGTAGCTTACCCTAAAGTTCACATGGGAGATGCCTATGTAGCAATGAGACGTGAGGCTTACAGAGCTGTTCATAATGATTCTCTTCCCGCTACCGACGACGTTCTGTTTAACGCTACTACTGAACTGCCTGCATATAAAGCCGGTCAGTGGGTAGACTGGTACAGCTTGCTGAACCGTAACGGTATCGAGCAAAGCCACACCGCTTCTATTCAGTCTGGCGGCGACAAAACAAAAGTTTTCTTTTCTACAGGTTACTACCAGGAGCAAGGCATGTTGCGTGGTAACGATATGAAACGTTACAATGCCCGTTTGAACTACGACCAGCGTATTAGTAATACGTTTAAGTCGGGTTTCATGACTCAGCTTACCTGGTACAATATAAACAACCGCACCGACCCAATGTCACAGGTTAACAGTTTAACACCATTGGGGCTGCCTTATGATAGTTTGGGCAATATTAATTTGTATCCGTTATCGGGCATTACCAACAAAATAAGCCCATTAACAGACGAACGGCCAGGTGCTTATACAGATAACCAGATCCGCGGAAACGTAATTGCCAATGCATATGTTGAATTGACACCGCTTCCCGGGTTATCACTGAAAACCAACTTTGGCGCCAATATAACTTTTAGCAGAAGAGGTCAGTATTTTGACTCTCTTACGCTCGCCAACTTTGGTAAAGCTCCTACTTATTCGCAAGTCACTAATGATTTCGGCCGCTTTTATAGCTGGGAAAACGTTCTTACCTATACCCATAAGATAGAGGATCATAGCTTTACCATTACTGGTATCACCAGCTTAACCCGTTTTGATGATGATGGGTCAATTGCCAAAGGACAAAGACAAACATTAGGTTCTTCTTTATTTTATAACCTTAATTCGTCTGAGGCAACTTCACGTGGTACATCTTCGAGTTTTACAAGATATAATACCATGTCTTATGCCGGACGTCTTAACTATAGCTTCAAAGGCAAGTACCTGTTCCAGGCTACTATACGTACAGACGGTGTGTCGCGTCTTGCGCCCGGACATAAATGGGATTACTTCCCCTCTGCAGGTATTGGCTGGAACATTCACCAGGAAAACTTTATGTCGAACGTGTTGTTCGTAAACAACTTAAAGCTGCGTGCTACATATGGTGTATCGGGTAATGCCTCTGTTCAGCCTTATGGTACCCAAAGCAATTTTACCGTAGGTGGTTTAACCTTCGGTAATGTTGTAGACCCAACCAGTTATTACAATATTGGTAGCAGTATAGTTGCAAACAGCAATGTAGGTTGGGAAAAAACTGCACAGGTAAACCTTGGATTGGATTTCGCTTTATTTAGAAGTCGCCTCTATGGTACTATCGATGTATACAAATCAAAAACCACCGACGTGTTGATGCAGCGTCCGCTGCCTCCGTCTACCGGTCTTGGTTTCGTTTGGCAAAACATAGGTGCAACTGAAAATAAAGGTGTTGAGGTGGCTCTCTCGTCAATCAATACTACCAGCCGCGATTTCAGATGGACCACTACTGTAACCTTTACAGCAGCCAATGAAAAGATCACCTCACTGTTGTATAATAAGGACATTCTCAATGCCGAAACCAATTCGCTGTTGATCGGTCACCCGGTAAATTCCTTCTATAACTATAAGAAATTAGGTATCTGGCAATTGGATGAAGCCAAAGAAGCCTCTTCTTATAAAGTTGGTACTTATACTTACAAGCCCGGTGATATTAAAGTGGCCGACCTGAATGGCGACTCTATCATCGATAACAACGACAAAACTTATGTAGGTTCAACCGTTCCCAAATGGTTTGGTGGCTTACAGAATACCTTTACTTATAAAGGGTTTGAATTAAGTGTATACATCCTGGCCCGCTGGGGACAAACCATCAATGCCGACTTCATGGCATCACGTTTTGTACCAGATGGATCTGCTAACACGCTGTCAAGTGCGAACTATTGGACACCGGAAAACCCTACCAATGATTTTCCCCGTCCACGCCAGGGTGTAACCAGTCTTGCTAACTATTCAGGTTACACTGGTTACTATGGCCTGAACTTTATTGATGGTTCCTATGTAAAATTGAAAACTGTAACGTTTGCGTATACCCTCCCTGCATCAATCAGCAGAAAGGCTTTCTCTGAAAGAATACGCTTTTATGTTACTGGTAATAATGTTTTCACCAAAGCAAAAAATCATTTGCTGAAGAATTACGATCCTGAAAGAGGTGGTTCAGAAAATACACCATTAACCCGCCAGGTAGTATTTGGCGCCAATGTGGATTTCTAATTAATTCTTTATCCTTAAATGATTATTATATTATGAAAAAGTCGAAATATTTATCATATACAATAGCGGCTGTGGTAGCCGCAGCTGTTGCCACGGGTTGTAACAAACTCGATGAGTACAATCCCGGTGGTACTTCACCTGAATCAGTATTTACAACACCCGCAGGTTTCGTTACCGTAGTGAATGGCGCCTACAGAGAAATTCACGAATGGTATGGAATTGAAGATGGTGCGTTATTGACAGAGGGGGGAACCGATTTGTGGTATAATGCAGGTAGATCAAATTATACCAACGGTATTACCCGCTATGAAGGGTTGACGCCATCGGCGGTAAGTACCGTTACCAATGCCTGGAAGTCAGCGTGGGCAGGCATAGACTTATGTAACGAAGGTATCAGTCATATCGACGGTGCCGGATTTACCGATTCAACCGAGAAGGCCAAGCGCCTCAGCGAATTGAAATTCTTAAGAGCCCTTTATTACTATCACGTTGTGGAACAATTTGGTGGGGTTATGTTGCGCACTACACCAACTACAACAGTAGACTTAACCGCTACACGCAGCACACCTGAACAGTTCTATGATTTAATGATAAGTGATCTGTTGTATGCAAAAGATCATCTGCCTTTAAGCTGGGGTAACAGTGTAAATTCCGAATACAACCGCGCTTCCAAGAAGTCGGCTATGGGATTACTGGCAAGAGTTTATTTAACAAGAGCCTATTATTCAACTGGCGCCGATGCACAGGCCTGGTTCACCAAAGCAAGAGATGCGGCTCTGGATGTAATTAATAATAAAACAACCCTGGGAACTGACCTGTGGTCTTCTTACGCCCAATTATTTAATCCAAGTAACAATAAACTTAACAAAGAGTCATTGTTTACTGTTACTTATTCTCAGGCCAACGCTACTTACAACTACAACGGTGCCGGAAATGGTAACAGGTTGTATAAGTGGTATGTAATGAAATACAGCGATAAGCCAGGATTGCAATTGGACACGGCTTATGGGTATGATAACGAACAACGACTGATGCCTACCTGGCATTTGCTCGACCTGTATAATGAAACCATAGATGGCCGTTATGCAGCTTCGTTCCAGGAAGTATGGTTAGCCAACAAGTCATATACATGGGCAAAGACTGATACCGGTGCAAAAGGCGCCTGGTATAAAGATCCCAGCGTTTTTGGTAAAACAATCAACATAGGCGATACTGCTATGTATATTACCAAAGGCACCCTGGATAATAAAGCCTCAAGAAAATATCTTGCATATGATCGCAATGATACATATGTGGGTGCAGTTCCTGGTTCTCCTGCTCTTATTGATCCTCTTGCCGATACAAAATCTAATTTTAAATTCTTTGTGTCATGTAAGAAGTTCTTCGATAACAGCCGTACCAAAACAACAGATGCCGGTTATAACGACATATTTGTAATTCGCCTTGCTGAAATGTATATGATTGCTGCAGAAGCAGACTTTCAGTTAGGTGACAATGTTAACGCTGCTGCTATGATCAATGTGCTCAGAACCAGAGCTGCCAAATCATCAGCTACAGTTGCGGCTATGCAGATTCAGCCCAGCGATGTTACACTTCAGTTTATTCTGGATGAAAGAGCCCGTGAGTTTGCCGGTGAAATTCAACGCTGGTACGACCTGAAAAGAGTATTCAGGGGATCAGATTTCGCTGACTATATCAAAAAATACAATCCTGATATTACGGCAGTACAGGGATACCATCGCCTTCGCCCCATTCCGCAGGCCGAAGTTAATGCCCTGCTGAACTTCGACGAATTCAAACAAAACGACGGATACTAATAGCAGTATCGGGTTTTAAAATAGTTACTTATCCTCTGAAAATGTTTTAAAGCATATTTTGATCTGGTAACCTTCTGTTCATGGAAGAACAAGCCCCGCCGCAAGGTGGGGTTTTTGTTTTTATGCGTATACACATGGCGTGACCAACAGACTTTGTTTTAAATTATCAGGCGGATTATTTTTGTTCCCGGATCATTAAACGGTTACGCGGTTATTGGCAAAAACAATACGTCTATCCAAAAAACTGCGCGTTTATTAAAATTAATTCTGTGCTAATATAAAAAAACTATTTTCGTTGCCGGGATACAGCTACGCGAATAATACCGGAACCTTAATCCTAAATCAGACTAACCTTACCAACCTATGCCTTTTAAATACCTGATTATCCTGATTGCAATATGCTGTATAGCTGTTAGCACTCATTCTCAGAACAACCCCGATAAGGTGGATCAGATCATCGGTTTTCCTTTCTCGTTTTTTAATAAGATCAATAAACATTCAGCTTCTCTCGAAGGCCGGCTTACACGGCAAACAGAAAAGTATCTGCAGCGTCTTGCCAAACGCAAAAAGGAGCCCCGAACAGATCAATCAAACGCTTAGCAAATACGCCAACCTGCCGCAGGAGCGCGGCCAATAAAATTCAGAATAGAATATAACTTTTAATAGCACCATCCAAATGATTTGTATGCGCAAAAGCCTGGCAATCCTTTTATGTTTTTCGCTATTTTATTCAGCAAAAGCACAACAAAAACTGCCCTCTCTTGATTATGTACCGCAGTCACCTGTAACTGCCGCTTTTACACGGTACGGTGATATACCTGTTGACCAAAGCACAGGGGTACCAGGTATTAGTATTCCTGTTTACACTTTGAGTGGTCACGGTATTGATGTTCCGGTTACCATTTCATACCATGCTTCGGGCGTTAAGGTACAGGATATTGCCAGTGCGGTAGGTTTGGGTTGGGTTTTAAATGCAGGTGGAGTAATAACCCGTTCGGTTTTTGGCGATCCTGATGAATATCTTGATATGAAAACTGCATCAGGACAGGGAGTCACCTTAAAGCCTCCTTTTAGAAACTCTGATCAATTTAGCCAAACAGAAACGACAGAAGAAGGAAAACCTAGCGGACCTTTTACCTGGTATTCTACTCTGTACACTGCTTATTTAAATGGAAAAAGCACGTACGATTATTATTCTGACCGGTATTATTACAGCCTTGCCAATGGAGAGAGCGGAATTTTTAGAAGGGATTATATGACTGATGTGATTCGGTTGATTCCTTACAGACCAATTAATATACGTTTTTACTGGGCTGATCAAAGTTATCAGCAGTTGATGATCGAAATGACGACTGCTGATGGTACTATATATTCTTTCAAACGAAACAGGGCCGACTTATGGCATCTGGATAAAATCGTCAATAGCGGCAAAACAGATTCGATTGTCTTTTACTCTCATTATGAAACGATAGCATATAATGAATTCAACGACATACAGAAGTTTGGAGTGTACAAGAATTCCCAGATACCGAGAACAGAACCTCATATTGTTGAAAGCAATTTAGACCACTGTTACAATTCCCTCGAACTGCAGCCTGATTACACTTCTCCTGTTATTGCGAATGTCAATTCGTCATTGGATGAAGTTGTACTCATAGATAGTATTGTTGGTTCCAACGCTGTAATTCGGTTTACCTATGCACAGGATAGACAGGACTATCAATTACCTTCCCAATCTGTTGTGAGCCCTCATGCAAGGCTTACCGAAATACAGGTATTTAGCAAACCTTCAGGTACATTGATAAAGGACGTTACTTTATCCCATTCCTACAGCGGCGATGGATTACATAATTTGAGTAAACGGTTAATGCTGGATGCTGTTCAGATCGGCGCGAACCACGAAGAGAAGTATTCCTTTAAATACAATCCTGAACCAATGCCGCCTTATGCCGGATATACCGAAAATGGAACAAAAGCAGGTTTTCAGGAAGATTTATGGGGCTATAAAAACCGGGAAGGCAGCAGTACTTTACTTTGCGCCGAGTTTGCCCCGTTTGGTGCCAGTAACCTGTTCCCCGACGAAGACATGGCTAAAGCCTGTATACTGCAGGAGATGACATATCCTACCGGCGGAAAAACAGTATTTGAATATGAGTGCAACAGGGTGCCAGCGAATTTTTACGGCTTCTCCTCCCCCAAAGTACCTACTGATGGAAAGGTAGGAGGTCTGCGTGTAAAAAAGATCAGCAACTACGCGTACGAAGGAGCTTCTCCACAGGTAAAGACTTATGAATATGTGTTTGATATGTCTACCAATTATGGTTTGATGTGGTATGATCAGTTTGTATATACTCAGAATACATTTAATTTTTATGTTGAGCCCGGCTGCGAATTCCAGACTCAAATTTTTACAAACACCTCGAGCTGTAATGTTAGTATGGCAAAACCTTTTGGTCGCTATATCGGAAGCGCCCAGGCGCCTGTTATCTATAGTCAGGTGACAGAATATAATGGCGACGGCACAACTAATGCCGGCAAAACCATTTATTATTATAACATGCCTGATTATCATCCAGGAGGTGTTGACACATATGAGCCACGTTTTGCCGGTCCTTTGCTCAGCGATATAGGGAATTATACGCCTGAAATTGCAAAGAAAGAAGAGTATAAAAATGAAAACGGACAGTATAAGCTGGTTAGAAAAACCGAAACCTCTTATCTTGGGATACAAACCGGTACTTTTTTAACCGGGTTTAATTTGGCCTCTGACCTGGAGTTTCAAAATATGACCGGCGATGCTACTGATGCATTTAATAACTACAATTTCGTTCAACAGAATTGGTTTTATCAAACACTTCATTATAGCGATAATTTCGGATATACACAGCTTGACTTACCATACGAAACAAGCGTGTATGATTATGTGGATGAGAATAATTTCGTGAAAACCACTTCCAGGATATCATATAACGATATAGGATTGCAAACGTCTGTTACGGCAACTACCAGTAAGGGTGAGACAGTGACCACCAATTACACCCATCCTGCCGATTACCTGAGTCAGCCGCCCTATAACACAATGGTAGACCGGCACATACTTTCTCCTATTGTGGAAGAGTCGACTTTTAAGAACAATAGCATTTTTTTACAATCAACAAAAACCAATTATAATTACTGGAACTGGCCTGCCTATAGCTGGGGAGATGCAACCAGCAACCTGATATTGCCACAAACAGTGGAAACAAAAAAAGGGAACAACCTTACCGAAACGAGATTGAGGTATTATTCTTATGATGATAAAGGAAATCCCATTTCTCTGTCTAAAGAGAACGATACGCGGATATCGTATGTGTGGGGATATAATAAAAGCTACCCTATCGCAAAAGTCACCAATGCCTCTGAAGATCAGATTGCTTATACTTCTTTTGAAGATGAAGCATTCGGTAACTGGTTGTTTACTGGCGGCATCCCTAAAGTCAGCGACAATACAGCACCGACTGGCAAATTGTGTTTGGCCTTAGCAGGCGTAAGCTTGTATAAGCCTAATCTTACATCATCATCTTCTTATATTGTATCGTACTGGTGTAAAGCCGGCAGTTCTGTAAATGTTTCTGGTAATTCAAGCGATATGGTCACTTCTCCTGTAAAAAATGGATGGATATGGGTAAAAAGAGCCATAACAGGTACTTCAAGTATCACTATAACGGGAAGCGGTTATATTGATGAGGTGAAATTATATCCTGCAACAGCACAAATGACCGCTTACACCTTTGAACCGCTGGTAGGTATGACTGCTCAATCCGATGTCACTGACCGTATTACATACTATGAATACGATGCATCAGGAAGGTTGATTTTTATCAGGGATGAAGACAGAAATATCTTAAAAAGAATTTGCTACAATTACCAGGGCCAACCCGAAACCTGTGGTATTAACACAACACCACTCTGGCAACCTACCGGCGTAACCCGTTGCAAACCCTGCCCGCAGAACAGTAATTATATCACCAATATTCAGCAACAGCAAGAGCGGGATAATAATGCAAATAGCGACACGTATGGTAGCACTCGCTGGACGGATGCAGGTGTTTTCGGCAACTGCATCATTCAACCCGATTGGCAGTATACAGGCAATACCCGTTGTGTAATCGTTAGTGGACAAAATACAGGTGAGCAGGAAAAAGAACAAACAGATGTAAATCCCTGCAGCAATTATGGGCAAAAAAGATGGATCAGTGCGGGAACCAACACAACTGCCTGTCCATTACCGCCATCTTTCCAAAGCGACGACGTAAGTGGCAATTATTATTCGCAAAACTGCTCTGGCACGCAAGTGCCAACGCCTTACTACGTTAGTATGCCACAGGGAAGTTTTACTTCTTTAACAAGTGTCGCTGATGCAACTAATCAGGCACTTGCAGAAGCGCAACGCCGTGCAAACACTTACGGAGGTTGTACAACAGTTTATATAAAATTGGTAGTCGAAAATCTGCCGCCTGATGCTGATGGATATGAATACGTGAACTATCATTTTCGATTTTATTCAGATGCCGCAGGAACACACAGCATTACGTTACCGTCTGATCTGGTTGTTAATATTCAAAGCCATGGATATTTTACAGAAGATGGGGGGGCGCCGTCTGATGAGGGTTATTCTGATGGCTATCTTAATGGATATGCAGGTCAGAATGAAGCAGAGTATGGGGATTTTCAAACCCTTGCTTGTGATGGCACTCGTTGCTTCCACCAGGAGTTAATATTGAAACCAGGCAGATACGTTATAATACCTTAACCTTTAAACTGACCAATGATGTTTTCCAAACCAATTATATCATATGGCCTCGCTTCACTCTGCGTGTCCCTGGTATGCTTATCTGTTTATTCACAGGATGCTACACCTCCCACGCATGATCCTTACCCTGCCGGCATGCCTGTAAACTATATCCGTACCTGGGATGCTATGTCGCCAGTTACCGATCCTGATTTGCTCATTGCAAAATCACGAAAAGAAGCACTGTTGTCTACCAACTATATTGACGGACTGGGCAGACCACTGCAAACAGTAATAAGACAAAATTCTATGGTAACGGGTAGCAGCCCGGTAGATATAGCTACGCCCGTTATATATGATGAATATGGCCGGGAGGTAAGAAGCTACTTGCCATTTGCGTCTTCTGAAACAAAGGGCGGGTTTAAGTTTGATGTGTTTCAGCAACAGCAAAATTTTTATAGTGATAACAATGCCAACAGCCCGATAAAGGGTCAGGGAGAAACATTTTACTATGGAAAAAAAGAATACGAGGCATCTCCTTTAAACAGGGTTCTCAGAACCTATGCACCAGGCAATAGCTGGGTGAACCAGGGCAAGGGAATGGAAATAAAATACCTGATCAATACAGTGACTGATGAAGTTCGTATTTGGAACGTAACTGATGTAAACAGTGACTTTGGAACTTATAGTACACCATCTGGAACTAATGGTATTTATCCGGCAGGCCAATTGAGTAAAACGATAACGATAGATGAAAATGGTCGACAGGTTATTGAGTTTAAAAATGTGCAGGGTCAGACCATCCTTAAAAAAGTACAGGTTAATACTACGACTGACGATGGCACCGGCAGCAGTCATCAAAACTGGTTATGCACTTATTATATTTACGACGATTATAACCTGTTAAGGGCAGTAATACAACCACAGGGAGTAGAGTTACTCAGGACTAACAACTGGGACCTCACAGCATTGAGCGGAGGTATTTTAAACGAACAATGCTTCAGGTATGAATATGATCAGCGTGACCGAATGATCATGAAAAAAGTACCCGGTGCCGGAGTAACCTATATGGTATATGATACAAGAGACAGATTGGTGTTTACTCAGGACGCTAATTTGCGGGCGCAGAACCAGTGGCTTACCACTTTGTACGATGATCTGAACCGCCCAGTCACTACAGGGATTACAACTTACGCGGCATCACTCAGCAATCTGCAACAGTTGGTTATCAGTGAACCAATATCTAACCCTATACCAAACGGAGCACCTTTTACAGTATTAACCTCTACCAACTACGATAATTACAACGGACTGCCATCAGGCTTTTATACCTCAACGCTTAACCCAAGTGGTTATTCCAGCTATCTTGATGCTTCAGCATCTGAATACCCTGATCCTGTAACACTTACCACTTCAACGACGGGGTTGGTAACCTGGACAAAAGTAAAAGTGCTGGGAGAGGATAAATATATTATATCCTGCAACCTGTATGATGAAAAGAAGAGGGCTATACAGGTACAAACATTGAACTATACCGGCGCAATGGATATTGTAACCAATCAGTATAGTTTTACCGGCCAGCTGCTTAGAACTCATATCAAACATCAAAAGGGTGGAATCAACCCCCAAACTTATGATCTGGGTACAAAAAGTACATATGACGACCTGGGCAGAATCACTACTGTTGAAAAGAATCTGAATGGCACCGGCTGGAAGCAAATTGCATCCATGACCTATGATGCACTCGGCCAATTAAAAACTAAAATACTGTCTCCCTCTTTCAATAGCAGTGCCGGACTAGAAACACTTAAATATGATTATAATATCAGGGGATGGATACTAGGCGCTAATCGTGATTATGCCAAAAGCACTTCGTCCACTCAAAATTATTTTGGCTTTGATCTTGGGTACGATAAACAGCCCATTACGTCGTTGGGTATTTATAGCGCACCGCAATTCAATGGAAATATTACAGGTACAGTTTGGAAAAGCAAGGGCAATGGACAGATAAGAAAATATGATTTTACCTATGATCCTGTCAATCGCCTGACCGGTGCCGATTTTAACCAGTATAGCGCTGGTAATTTTGACAGATCGGCTGGTGTCGATTTTTCTGTATCCAATCTTACCTATGACCTAAATGGCAATATTAAGAGTATGGATCAGATGGGGCTTAAAGTAGCCACTAGTTCTTTTGCTGATAAGCTACGGTACACTTATCAGTCGAATTCCAATAAGCTGCAGAATGTTATGGACATAGCTAACGATCCGCAGACAGTACTGGGTGATTTCAGATATTCCAATTCGCATCCACAAAAAGCGGCTAAAGATGCATACGCGCAGAACCCCACAGGAGTTGACCCAACTACCGTAACGGATTATAGTTATGACGCCAATGGGAATATGAATGTAGATAAAAATAAAGATATTACGTCCATTACCTATAATCATTTAGATCTTCCACAAACAATAATCATAGCAGGTAAAGGAAGCATTGATTATACCTACGATGCTATCGGTACCAAATTGAAGAAAACAGTGCATGAGACTGGCAAACCTGATAAGTCTACTCTGTATTTGTTTGGAAATTATGAAGATGATGTGTTGCAGTTTTTGCCGCAGGAAGAAGGAAGAATACGTCCCGTGCGGTATGGCAATGATGCTATAACTTCCTTTACATACGACTACTTTTTGAAAGATCATTTGGGCAATGTGCGTATGGTATTAACAGAGGAGCAGAAGCAGGATATCTATCCGGCTGCTACTTTAGAGGGAAGTCTTACTAATTCTGCAGACGCTGTTTATAAAGAAAACCAGTATTATAATATCGATGTGGCCAAAATAGCAGATAAAAGCGAAGCTACTGGTATAACAGATTACATAAATAAAAACGGAGGGCCTGGTGCTACTGATCCTCCGGTTAATAATAATTCTAATAGTAATGTAACTGCCAATAGTCAGAAATTATATAAATTAATTGGCGGCAGTAGTGGAGGCGTAACGGGGCTTGGTATAACTCTTAAGGTTATGAGTGGCGATAAGATTGATATTTTGGGTAAGTCGTATTATTTTGAAAATAATGCCAACAGTACTAACTATGATGTGCCTGTGCTCGATATCTTAACCGGCCTGCTGGGTGCCCCTACAGGTGCAACTACTGGCAAAGTGGTTACGGCACAAAGTCTCAATAGTGTACCTGATATTTATAATGGTGTATATGGCTTCCTTTCCAATACCAGCCGTGGAAGTGCTGGAACAACGCCTAAAGCGTATATAAACTGGATATTATTGGATGATAATTTCAGGTATATTACCGGTAACTTTGACAGGGTTAGCCAGGCTAATATAGTACAAGATCATATACTGTCTAATATATCAATTACCCGTAATGGCTATCTTTATGTGTATGTAAGCAACGAAAGCCCGGTTAGGGTATTCTTTGATAATCTGCAGGTAATCCACACCCATGGACCGCTATTGGAGGAAACCCATTATTATCCATTTGGATTAACGATGACGGGTATAAGCTCGACCGCATTTGGAAAGTTGAACAAATACAAGTATAACGCAAAAGAAATACAAAACAAAGAGTTTACCGATGGTAGTGGTTTGGAGTGGTACGATTATGGGGCGAGGGCGTATGATGCACAGATTGGGCGATTTTTTACACAAGACAGGTACAGTGAAAAGTATTTTACATATTCTCCCTATCAGTACGGCGTTAATAACCCAATTAGATATATAGATGTAAATGGAGACAGCGTATGGGTTTATCTAAATGACAAAACCAAACTGTATTATCAGAATCATAATTTGTATACTGAAAATGGTAAAAAATATAAGGGTAAAGATGAATTTGCAAAGAAAACTTTGAATAATTTAAATGAGATTAGTTCCGGAGATTTTGGAAGCGGGTGGATGTCTGAAATGGTTAATATGAAAAACGACTTTAACATTCATCAGTCTATGGATGAAAAAGTTCCTAATTACTCAGATAAAAACGAGGTTTTTGTTAATTACGATAAAATAGACAATGTCAATACTACTGACGGTACACAAGCACCTCCAGGTTTTGTTGTACTGGGGCATGAGTTGGGGCATGCTTATAGTTTTGTGAAAGGTACGCAGGATTTGTCTGTGTGGGAGCCAATGATTTCGAAAGATGAATGGTACGCATCTGTTATTGAAAATATGATTCGCTCAGAACACTCAATGCCATTACGAACAACTTACCTCAAAATGCCTGCGTGGTTTCCTTTCGGTTCAAAAATGGAGGAGTCGACCAGGCTAATTTCCAAAGAGCCAGTAACTCGGGTTGGTATTGATGGGAAAATAATTTTTGAATACCAGGCAATCAATGATCCTCGAGATAAAAAATCGATTTTAAAAAGTAAGGGAATCCAATGAGAAAAAGTTTTTTAATAGCTCTATCATTAATATATGGCTGCTCTGACATGCGGTACCCGTGCTTAAAAAATGAAAGTTTCAAAAGATTTGATTCTGTCTTTTCGAAAAATGATACCCATAACGGGGCAGAATATTTTATTGATCCTAAGTTCCAATCAAATGTGCTTGCAAAAATTTGTCAGAATATTGGTGGCTTAAATCGTTTTACATATTTTGAAATAAAGTCTCTTTTTTCCGAAGAAAGAAGTGGGATTATTTATCTGCCCGCCAGCAACAGATTTTATTCTTTTACACAGAAGGAGCACAATTCTGCATTAATATTTCAAGAGGGATTAAGTGCAAAAAGTGCATTATATAACCTGGCATTGAAATACAAAAACGTCTTTAATTCAAATGCTGATACTTTAAAAAGTATCTATGGTAATAGGGGGATTATGGATGCTCCCTTGCTAAGGGTTATAGACGTAAACGAAACTAGTGCGTCAATGTTTGTAATTCCATATGTTCCCAGAGATTTCATGTAAAAGCTATTTCCTTGATCCCCGTGGGGCAATTGATGACATTGATAAATTGAACTATAAATAGTTGAAATTAAACCAAATCATTTTGCTCATAAAATGGGCAATATCAGTGGTTATAACTGAGGAAACGACTACTGTTTAACACCTTCCCCGATTCAGCCATTCATATTGAGGATACCTGGAAAATGAATACGCAACCAAAAGGGAAGATCAATCTAAATGTATCATCTGATTTCAAACTGAAAGACATTGATGATGGCGTAGCTATTATTGAATCAGATGGAAAACTGGCAAGCGACAAAGGTCAGGTAAATGTTATGGGCACCATGGTAAGCGGAAACCTGCAGGGAAATCAGAATTATTCAGCCTGTTGCCATGGCAGGCGATAAGATTAATGCCCGCAGTTTTGCCTGGTACCAGCCGACAGGTATGGATAATAATGCTGATCCCGGATTAACCGGCGTTATAACTAACCTATTAGGGCAACTGGTTCCTGGCATAACAGGAGCAGCACATGGAGCTATTGCTTCACAGGCTACTAATGGTGTTATACAACCAGGTATGGAAAGCTTTCTCGGTACACAACCGAATCCTGTACCCGGCGCTCCAAAAGCTTATCTAAACTGGGTTTTGCTGGATGAAGAGCAGTTTAAAACAGTAGACGGTAATTATGGTGCAGTTTCTGTACAGCCAATAACCGGAACTCAGGAGAAGCAGTTGTTGCAGTCCAACAGCGGTAACCCTATTGAAATAAAGAAGAACGGTTATCTTTACGTTTATGTAAGCAATGAAAGTAAAGGCAATGTGTATTTTGATGATATAAGGGTAGATCATATTCACGGTCCTTTAACAGAAGAAACTCATTATTATCCGTTTGGGCTGGCAATGGCGGGGATAGGCAGTAAGGCACTTGCATTCGGTGGGCCTGAAAATATGTATAAGTTCAATGGCAAGGAACTTAACAATAAAGAATTCTCAGATGCAAGTGGATTAGAAACCTATGACTTTGGCGCAAGGAACTATGATCCGCAGATAGGAAGGTGGCATAAGACCGACAACAAGGCTGAATTGTATTTTGCTACATCTCCCTACGTCTATGCTTTAAATCAGCCAACAAACGCAGTAGACCCAGATGGCAATCTTGTAATCTTTATTCAAGGGAATCACTTTGGTGAAAAAGGTCACGCATATTGGACGGATAAAAACCATTTCTTGATAACACAAAGAGCTGGACTACCAACTCCTAACGGTTATCACCTAATAAATGGGCATGGTAATGGAGCAACTTATGGTAAAGACAGATCTTTTGATAATGAGGTTATGGATCAGCTAAACGATCACCATACTCCGCGGTATTATGATGGTTCCGGAGGTGGTTGGCATCCGTTTTTCATTGGAAGGACCACAAATTTTGCGTTTGGAAGAGAAGAAATGGGATATGACCGAGGTAAAGAAGATGCAGCAACGATAATCGCCAATCTTGAACGTGATAAAAGTGGGAACATTATTGAAACAATAAAAATTGTCACTCATAGTATGGGAGGCGCATATGGAAGTGGTTTTGTACGTGCTCTTAAAGAGTATATTAGAACATTGCCGATTGAGCAGCAAAAACAAATTAAAATTACGTTGATTGCAGATTTTGATCCCTATGACGCATCTGACTTTACAGCTGATCCTAATATTAAAACGGAACAGTTTAAACATAAAGGTAATGGAAATATCACGGGCATGGGGTGGCTTGCAAATGAAGATGAAAAGGGGTTAGATAAAAAAAATATACATACCAATACTGGAACCAGTACAGATCATACCATTTTTTCATTCTTTAATGATATAAGTTCGCTATCAGAAGGAACTTATAAATGGGATAATACTCAACAAACCTGGATAAAGCAATAATCGTATATGCAGAAATTACTTTACATACTGTTTGTTTTTTATTGTTCCTGTGAAAATGTGAATCAAAAGATGCATACGCCTGTAAAGTTTTTAAATCACACAATCGTTAAAAACAATGATTATGCTAAGGATAGTGTTCTTTTTATAAAACAATTAAAATATAAATTGATTAACAGGGAAGGCTTTTTTAATAATACGGCTTATTTTGATTCTACTCAGTTGATTGTTGATAGTATTATCTATAGTCCTGATATTAAAAAAATGGCTGTGTTGGTTATTACAAAAAACCCCACGCTCAGGCAGGTAATGCCTAATAAAATGCATAAATGGTATTATGATGGGACCTGTTATTTAGGTATTAAAAAAGATGATACAGTAAACGTAAATTGGATAGGTCCCAGTTTTACTAACTCTTACGATAGATATGAACTATCAGTTATTCTTAGGGATTATTATTTTACAAAATTTGCCACCAAAGATTCGTTCTATGCGTATAATATAAATGATATTCGTTTCTGGGATTGTGCAATATGGAGAAAATTCGATGTTGAAGAAACCAGAAAAAAATCGTTTGAAGAAGAGAAAAGGAACCATCCCGAAAATGTTTATGAACCAGGAAAGTAATGTGCCTCGTATGCGAGGGAAACACCTCGGCACATGGATTCGGTTCTGGTGCGATTGCTTCCGCCAAATTAGAATGGGCACTTACGGAATTAATTACACCATCTCTAATGAATACAACATTGCAGTGAAAGCAAATGGTAAAAAAACAAATAGTTTGAACAAGTCCGATGTGGAGGTGACATACAATGTTCAAAAAGACAGCGCTGTTATTGGGCATTCAGGCATAGAAGAACCCGTAGCTGGAGGGGCACACTCAAAAATGCAAGTT